>Ga0325402_1001872_pt1 | contig 17926 bp, 13 predicted proteins | sample PopdelMetagenome_22_FD_207212 | JGI IMG/M metagenome (GOLD analysis project Ga0325402, IMG submission 207212) | Populus deltoides microbial communities from Bellville, Georgia, United States - Xylem-PdKOR-R3 | ecosystem: Host-associated > Plants > Phyllosphere > Stem > Wood/Secondary xylem... | reverse complement strand
ACGCATATGCTAAGATATATAAATTTATTTTCAAGTGACTTGAATAGCTAATAACCTGCCTACCATTGCTTATCATACCTGATTGATATCTAAATTATCTACTAAAGAATCATTTATTTTCAAGTGGTTTGGATTACTAATTATTGATTACAATTAATATATTTTTCTGTAAGACTGGAGAGATGAAAGGTAAAATTATTTATTTCCTGTAGTGGGATCAGAATTAGTTTATACGGTTTTTAAATTAAAGGAGAATGGGTTTCCACAGTTGAATTCACTATGTGCGCGCGTTGTGAGTAAATGCACTGTGGGTTTTAACAAAGACCTTTTTTTTTTTTTATCATCCAATTTTCTTCCTTTGAAATTCGTCTTTTAAAGCTGTGTTTTTGATGCATGAAGTTTTTCAGGAAAATAAAATATTTTTTAAGTTAATTTATGTTTTTTCTTATTTTTCTATTCTATATTATTTTTTTAAGGAATAATTTTCCTAGTTTTGTTTTTGTCTATTCAATATTATTATGATTTTCTAGTTTTTTTTATATAAAGATTTGTAATAGCTTTTTTGTAAGTGAAGAATTGAATGAATAAAAATTGAATATTTTAATTGTTTATCCATAGTTATGATTTTTGGTATTTTAAGATTTTGACTTATCACAAACCCCATATTCTTCCCCTCTAAACTTCATTAGTGTTTTTAAAATTTAGCTTTTTTGTAAGTGAAGAATTGAATGAATAAAAATTGAATATTTTAATTGTTTATCCATAGTTATGATTTTTGGTATTTTAAGATTTTGACTTATCACAAACCCCATATTCTTCCCCTCTAAACTTCATTAGTGTTTTTAAAATTGAATTTTATGATTTGTTTTGTTTTATTCTATATGTATTTACCACAATATAAAGAAATTGTGTTTAGTTGATGTTTGATTTAGCAAAATAGATTTTGGTATGAAAATCTTAGGATAAAAATAAGTATCTCCAAGGGCGTTTGTTTGATGGAAAGTGGTTTTCTGAAAATCATTTTCCAAACTTTTCTGTGTTTGTTTGTCAATGGTAAAGTTCGTCAATAAAAAACACTTTCTAGTTAAAGAAAAACTTGACTTAGTTTCCAGGAAAGTATTTTCCTTTTATTTGTGCGGAAAACACTTTCCGAAAGTTGTGAAAAATTTAAAAATGTTATATTATTTGTTGATTATATCAAATTTGGTCCTCAAACTTTTGATTGCTATATATATTTTGTTTTGAATATTTTTTTTCCAATTTCATCCCTTAGAATTTAATTTTTATAATAACTTTTGTCCTCATTTTTATAATTGTTATTTTCTTTTTCCTTATTATTTTTTAATTGAATTTTTTTATCTATCAAATTTGTTCCTTATTCTTTTGATTGTTACTTATTTTATTTAAAATAATTTATGAAATGGTAATTATTATTATTGTAATTTCTTTATCTTTCAATTTTTTTATTTGTTAGATTTGATCTCTATTATTTTGATTATTATTTATTTTATTTGAGATAATTTATGAAATTATATTTTTTTCAATTTCATTCTCATTTAACTTTTTAATTTGTAAGATTTGTTTCTTATTATTTTAATAAATTTGAAAAAAAATAAAACTTTAATAATTTATTTTCGAGCTCATTTTTCATGACGTAACAAAAAACTGAAAAGTGTTTTCCAACTTATTTTTCATTACATTACCAAACATTGAAAAATAATTCACTTTAAAAAAAAACTACTTTCCAGCAAATAAACAAACAGGGCTAAGAAGAGTATCATAAATAAAGAAAAGAGAAGAAAAAAAGGAAGAAAAAACTCTAGCCTCCATAAGGATAAGAAAAAGAGAGAGAGGGCTTAGCTTGAAGGAAAAAAAACACCTAAAAACCCTAACATCTTATAATAAGTGATTGGTGCTTAATCCACGTTGTTCTTTGCCACACCAAGTGCAGAAGCAACCATGTCTGCGTAGCCATATTTATGAGGTTATTTGATGTTCCTCTGTTTTCTGTCCCGGGTGAGCATGCAATCCTGGAATGGCGATTTCCCTTCCTAGAAACGCTGCGCCTCTTCATCGTCTTGCTGAACCAGGACATCAATTTCATGTTTTTTTGAAGCTTCCACTCAAAGCTCCATGTTCTTACAGACACCATGATCTTTAACAACATCGATATCTTTAAGCATCGCAGACTCATTAAAAGTCATATCCCTCTAATGATGTTCTTGGGTGATTTTTCATCAGTGCAATGTATCCTTTCACCCCATCTGTATACCTTAGAAATATGCAGTTCCCGGCCATTAGCTTAAACTTACCACCATTCACATGAGCATACGTAGAATAACAAAATACTCTCAAGACCATATCTCTTCTTGAGTTTTATAATTGATAGTTGCTGATGGAGACCTATTTACTGGATAACAAGCTGTGTTAACAACTTATATACAAACTTTTTTAAGGCCTGTAGTTTAGGTCTTTTTTGTTGACCTTTAGAACTTTTTTTTTTTGGTTGTAATTGATACTTTTTCTTCATATCTAGTTAGTACTCTATAAATACAAAAAATTATATAAGAAAATCAAATTATATTATGAAATTAATTTTGTTATTAGTGTTGCGTTGAACTCTGATTGAGTTATTTAAATGATAAGTTCATATGTAAATTTGAATTCGTATAGGTATGGATACTTGAAGAGAAATCTTATTCCTGTACTGGTCATGAATTTAAAAATCGGGTCGTGACAAACTTGATATTAGAGCTTTAGGTTAAAGAAATAGAAGTATAATTAATTTTGTAATAAGTTGAGTATTATGATTCGTATCGTCTTGTCTGTTATCTTTGAAATTTTAAATTATCATAAAACATGTTTTATTCCTTGTGATAGATATGTTTTTTTTTTTTTAATTTTGTGATAATTATCATAATTCATACTATTATTCTAACATGACTTAAGTGTTCTTGCTTGCCCTCTAATTCTTTTCTCTTCTTCTTCTTCTTCTTCTTCTTCTTCTTCTTCTTTTTTTTTCATGTCGGTTTTCTGTCTCCTTGTCTCTCTCAAATTAGATTTTCCTTTTAAATGTTAACACTCCTATATTGAGATTATAACACAATTATATATATCAAAATATAAATTTTATATTTTAAACTTATTTTCTGTAACTATCTTCTTTCTCCTTTATCTTTCCCTCTTTTCTCTTCTTTCTTTTCTTCTTCCCCCCTTTCTTCTCTCCTGCTTCTCTCTCTCTCAAATCAGATTTTCCCTTTTTTTTTTATTCTATTTATATTTATCAAGCTTTATTCACCAAAATACCTCTTATTCATTTATATACACTTTTAAGCCTCTAAGGATATTATTATCTTTTCTTATTTATGTTTTAGAAAAATCACAATAATAGCGACATGGAAATTTGTATTGAAGTAACCAAAGCATGCACCACGGAAACATAGGATGGCACGTCAGATTGAACAAAGAAGACAGGCTAGGCTACAAATTAAGATGAATAATACAAATTACAAATCTCTCTCTCTCTCTTTCCCTGCTCCCTCCCTCCCTCCCTCCCTCTATCATCCAGTAGCCATTGTTCATTGTCTAGAGTTCCATATTGTGTCAATGAAGACCGAAAGCCCAAATGGAAACTCATTGCTTGCTCCAGTCATGTTTCTTCCTTTCTTATTCATTGCCTGTTGCACAGTCCCCTCCTCTGCTGATAAGCCATCATATTACATACCCCCTGACAGCTTTGCAGTGGATTGTTCTCCATCAGTTTCACCACATGATGCTGGATTCCCTTATGATCAAAAATATGAAATTGATTTCTCATCAGTTTCAAGAGTATACGCCGTAGATCCTAGCAGCAGCGAAAAACGGAGAATTTCTGCTTGCATCTTCCGCAAGCAGGTCACCTGGCCATTTAGTGTCTCTGATGGCCCCAAGTTCATTCGACTTTACTTCAAACTAGTCACATATTTAGGGTTAAACATATCTAAGGCCTTGTTCTCCATCAACGTTGGTCCGTATACACTACTAACTACTTCAGAGTCATCCTATTCTAAATATTCCCCAAATAGCGATTATGCTATCAGGGAATTCTGTGTCAATATGGATGGCCAGATATTAAATGTAACTTTCACCCCTTCATCTAAGGTTTTCGGCGCCTATGCTTTTATCAACAAGATTGAGATAGTCTCAATGCCATCAAAGCTTTACATACAAGAAGATGCTCCATTTTCACTTGTAGGACAGCCTACTCATTATTTCATGGGGAATTCTACAGCCCTCGAGATGATGTACAGGATGAACATAGGAGGACATGTGATCTCTGATCTAGAAGATACTTGCATGTTTCGTCGCTGGACCAGGGATGACGATTATTTCATGAGTAATGATGGAAACACAAGTATTGTTGAATCAGAAGTTAAAGTCAACTCGAGTTTACTGGTGCCAACATATGCTGCTCCACTCCAAGTTTACACCTCTGCCAGGACAATTCTACACACAACTGAAAGCAAATACCGAGCTACATGGTTGTGCCCAGTTGATCATGGTTTCTATTACCTCGTTAGGCTCCATTTCTGCGAGATTTCGAGAACAATTAAGCAAGACGGCCAACGAGTTTTCAGCATTTATATCAACAATCAAACTGCTGAGGATCACGTAGATGTTTTCAATTGGAGCCATGGGACTGGAATTCCCATCTACAGAGACTACATAGTGAACTTTTCAATGTATGGTGAAGGCATAGAGTATCTAACTGTTGCAATAGGAAGTAATAATGGATCATCTGCAGAATATGGCCGTCCAATTTTGAACGGGCTGGAAATTTTCAAGTTGTCTGACATTTCCAACAATCTTGCGGGTATTCATCCATTTGGGCTAATAGTTACCCCGCATCCAAATTTTTCTGTACGCAATGATGCGGTGATTATGGCTGGTCTTTCGGCTGCTCTTATGGCTGCTCTTACGGCAATAGGATTGCTAGGCTTCTTTTGTTTATTTTTTTCCTCTCTTTCAAAGGAGCAGCGTGAATCCTCTAAGCAAGATCAATCATCAAGCCACTGCCGAATTTTTACAATTGCTGAGACAAAATCAGCAACCAATAATTTTGCAGATAACTTACTCATTGGAAACGGTGGGTTTGGGACAGTCTACAAGGGATCAATTGATGGTGGCATATCAAGCATTGCTATAAAGCGCGCCAATCCAAGTTCACACCAGGGTTTGAAAGAGTTCCAAACTGAAATCTCCATGCTCTCAAGGCTCAGGCACAGTCACCTAGTATCTTTGGTTGGATATTGCATGGAGGAAAAAGAAATGATACTCGTTTATGAGTATATGGCTCAAGGCACACTGCGTGATCATCTCTACAAGACACAGAAACCCCCTCTTCAATGGAAACAGAGGCTTAGGATTTGTATTGGTGCCGCACGAGGGCTGCACTACCTCCACACGGGTGCAAAACATACTATCATTCACCGTGACATCAAGAGCACTAACATCTTGTTGGATGAAAAATGGGTGCCAAAGGTTTCAGATTTTGGGTTATCAAAACTTGGTCCAAACAACATGACAGAGTCTAAGACACATGTTTCAACAATTGTTAAAGGTAGTTTCGGCTATCTGGATCCAGAGTATTATCGACGTCAAAAACTAACTGAAAAATCTGATGTGTACTCATTCGGGGTGGTGTTGTTTGAGGTTCTATGCGCCAGGCCTGCTGTGATCCCTATGGGAGAAATTGAAGAGGAAGAGCATGAAAAAGTGAGTTTAGCTGAGTGGGCATTGCTTTGCTGTCAAATGGGGACCCTTGATCAGATAATCGATCCATATCTAAGAGGTAAGATAGTTCCTGACTGTTTCAAGACTTTCACAGATATAGCAAGGAAATGTTTGGCGGATAGGGGAAGTGAAAGGCCTTCAATGGGTGATGTATTGTGGAATTTGGAGCTTGCAATGAAGCAGCAGGAAGGTGCCGGCCAGCAAGAGGCCGGCAGTGTTCGAAAAGAGGTCAATCAGAGGAAGAATGATGATTTGTCCATAATGATTGACGGTCACCGCTGCAGTGGCTTTGATATTTCAGATCCAACTCCAGGGGTGGAGTTTTCTGAGATTATGGCTCCGACTGGACGTTGACATTTTCATGTCCATTTCCAACTCCATTCAAACCATGTAAGTTAGGAATTAGTGTCCTCGATAGAAAATGATTTAGAATCCTTAGTAAAGTAGCACTCAGAATCCTTGTTGTTGGATTAGGAGAGTTTCTATAATTTTCCTATAAATAAAAAGGTCTTGTATTGAATATCAATTAATAAAGCTTGAGAGGTTGAAATACTTGGTGTGTGTAGTGTCTTTAACCATTGATATCAGAGCTTGGATTTAGTGTTTCCAACATCCAAGACCAATGTATGGTAGCATTTTCAGTATTAAAATCCTCCTCTTGTATGATATAGGTAGGTTGGTTGAAAATATATAAACCCCCCCAAAGGATCATGTTCTGTCATATGTAAATTTTGAAGGCAAGAACAGGTATCGATCAGTGCGTAGCATTAAATTGATCAAAAAGGAAATTCAATGTTCTTTTGTGAGAAGAAAGTGAAAATAAAATAATGGTAGAGCAACAATATTCGACAATGCACGAGTGTATCGGTCCTCATAAATATATAGTTTTCATGGCTGCTACAACGAGTGAAAAAGAGCGATCTAACCAGCTAGCTACCATTTTTCAAAAGAGAAGTGTTGCTGACTATGGATTGATTTAGATGGAAAAGAAGAGAGTCTTGAGTTAGCTAGTAGTACTCTTCCTTGCGCGTATAGCATTTATGGCCACCAATGACCATATAATGCTCGCGGGTCTACTACGTACTCTAAGATTCGTTTCGCTACGATCTGTCCAGTAAATTGCAAGTCAGTATTCCACAATCAACTTCATCACTCCATTGACTACGTCGAGGTATGTATAAATTGGAGAAAGACAGGAAGTGATATCAATGGAAAATTAGGGCCAAGAACCCCATTTTCCATGTTTGAATGGCTAGAATTGTCTGGTGTTGAGGAAGTTTATATGGTGGTACCAGCAGACAAATTAATTTTAGACATTTCTTTTAACAACGACAGCAATAAAAGTCCAGAAACAATGTGAACCACTAGACCCTTTATAAAAATCACAACTTTCTTTTCTTCTGAAAAATTTAAAGAGATAATTTCATCAACTAGCTAGGAGAGGCCAAAAAGTACTTGGGCAATCCAAAGAAGCAAATTAAATAGGAAGATAATTAAAAACGTCTGCTACGATTTTAATTAGTTTTAATAACACAAAATTCTATCAATTAGATCATCATATTTTGATTAAATTCCGAATAAGTTACCTTCTCTGTTGCATAACATATGAAATTCCCTCGTTATTATAATTGCAAAATATATTAAAAGAACTAGCTAAATCATTTTAGTAATCCATACTGCCCAAAATCATTTTCACTTTAATCCTCAAATTATTTTTTGAATTGTAGTCTACTATGCTCGATTTCATGACTAATTAGTAAAAAAAATTTTAGAAAAGAAAAGAAAAATTATTAATAAAGGAATAAAGTGTAAAACAAGGAAAACTTCTCGGCCAATCTCGAATTTCGATAGAAAAGGTTCTTTTTAGTCCACTTACATTCTTTTTTCTTACTCTGCAATCCTTTTAGTTTCTGTAAGTTTGATTTTGATCCAAAAATTTATTTTTCTTAACATTTCACTCCTTAAGCTTATGGTGGCTGCCTGCTTAAGAGACTTATAAGACCTTTAAATATGTCAGAAAAACCTACCCCTACTAGAAAACAACTTAAATTCTGAAGAGATCAAGGAAATAAAAACATAATCCAAATAAACTAATTAATAAATCCAAAAAACCCTAAGAAAAATTAAAAAAATTAACCCGAACAATAACTTCTAGACTTAATTCTAGTATATCCAGCGGATCAATATGCAACAAAGTGGTTTCTAATAGGAAAAATATCTATAAAATAACATGAAAAATTTAAGCATGATTTAACAGTGAAATCTTCTATTAATTATCGCAGTTTCAAAGTGCTAACTTAGTTTGGTAGGATAAGATTTTTTTTCCAATCTAAATCTGCCCTATATATTAGTACATTAAAATACATGTGCTTAGGTAAAATCCCTAGCTAGATGGCGAAGAAGATGAAGTTTGTAAGCAACTAAAAATAAAATATAACAAGTAGCCAATCCAATCAACCCGGTGAAGTTTTTTTCTATTTTATTTCGTCACCACGTTCCCTCCTTTTCCATTTTATTAAAAGAAAAGAAGAAAAAAAAAAACCATAATAAAAAGCAACCCCGGCCCTTTTCCTAAAGCTTTCCCTCTCTTTGCGGAGAGTTTGAGTTATAAATAAAAAGATCTTGTATGCAGAGAAGTGCATGTCTGCTAAGAGTTGAGTTGAATATCGAATAATAAAGCTTGAGAGGTTCAAATACTTATGCGTGTAGTGTTTCTAATAATTGATATCATAGCTTGGATTTAGCGTTTTTCCAACATCTGAGACCAATGTATGGTAGCATTTTCCAGATATGCAATTCCAGTATTAATTAAAATCCTCATCTTGTATATATGATGTAGCTAGCGGGTTGGTTGAAAATAAATCCCCTCAAATAATTAAGGAGATATGTATAAATTGAAAGTCAGTCTTCCACAATCAACTTCATGGAACTTGCATCACTCCATTGACTACGTCGAGGTATGTATAAATTGGAGAAAGACAGGAAGTGATATCAGTGGAAAATTAGGGCCAAGAACCCCATTTTCCATGTTTGAATGGCTAGAATTGTCTGGTGTTGAGGAAGTTTATATGGTGGTACCAGCAGACAAATTAATTTTAGACATTTCTTTTAACAACGACAGCAATAAAAGTCCAGAAACAATGTGAACCACTAGACCCTTTATAAAAATCACAACTTTCTTTTCTTCTGAAAAATTTAAAGAGATAATTTCATCAACTAGCTAGGAGAGGCCAAAAAGTACTTGGGCAATCCAAAAGAAGCAAATTAAATAGGAAGATAATTAAAAACGTCTGCTACGATTTTAATTAGTTTTAATATAACACAAAATTCTATCAATTAGATCATCATATTTTGATTAAATTCCGAATAAGTTACCTTCTCTGTTGCATAACATATGAAATTCCCTCGTTATTATAATTGCAACATATATTAAAAGAACTAGCTAAATCATTTTAGTAATCCATAGTACCAGAATCTTTTACACTTTCATCCTCGAATTATTTTTTCAATTGTACAAATTTTTTGAGTATTCATATCTTCAATCCATAAGGATTGTCTTTGTATGGAGACAATTCTTTTTGAAAATCCAGATGGAATTTTGAACAAAAACATAATATATAGATAGGAAGATTAGATAATATTGATTTTAATAAATAAAAAGTCTTCCACCTACAAAGAGAATCATACCTTTTCAAGCTCTAAGATGAGACTTGATATTTTCTAGAACTAGTTTCCAAGTAGAACATAAGTCTCGGATTTATTTCTAGAGTAAGGCCTAAGTATTTAATGAGTAAAACTACACATTGGATGGTTTGGTCCATTTGGAATGCTCAAAACAATTTGATCTTCAATGAGGTTGGAAACAAACTAGGATGATATATAAACATTACTCATTATTCCATAGAGTTGTTTCACAGACAAAATATTATAATTAGAGTTTCTGCTATTTCATGATAGACACACGAAGATCATCAAATGGTATTCTTATGTGGATAAAAAAGGAAAGAGTACATGGTAAATTCTCATGAATTCCTCTTCCTCAAGTATGCTTAAGTGGATATATATATATAAACTGGTTCAACAGAAGACAGTGACATATTAATTCCTACGTACATTAGATTCATGTGTAAAAAGAAAAGCTGACAATAATTTAGCCTCCAACTTTATTTTCTTTGATAGATATCACCATCGTAAACAAGTTCTTCACCGTTAAATTAATCAAAACCTGCACATCACAAAAATATATTGGACAAATCGAAACCTTCAAGAAATTGCATATAGTTTCACGGAAAGTGAAATTACTTGCTGCAATCGACATTAGGGTTGATTCAATTTAGGTTTTACAAAATAGAAAAGAGGAAGTAATCTCGTGTACCTATAAAAAAAATTAATAGGTTGCAATCAGGTTTTTAACCAGGCTACCGGGTCAGCCAGGTTTTGCCTTTTTCTATTTTTTTAAAGTCGGCCCAGTTCCAGTCCTGGGTTGACCTGCCAGGCCGAGCCGGATTTCAAAATTATGATGAACCACGATAAAAAAAAGAAGAAAGAAAAGCATTGACATGTGATATGATCAACCCGTATTAAACACAGTCAAAGCCTATTTTAAAAAACATTGACTTTTTGATCAAAAAATTAAAAAATATTTATTTTAAATTGATGTTATTCTGATTTTTTTTAAAAAGAGTTATAGATTAATAAAAATTCAACTAGGAATAACTTGCTTGACCCGTGAACATGACTTAGACCTTATCATAGATAGAACTAGTGCCGAGGATAATAACTATGCCTATATATGCCTTTTCTTCTCTTCTCTTCCTATTTCCACGACCCCCACTTCTTTCTTTCTTTCTTTTTTTTTTCTCTTCTTTTCTTTTTTGTATTCTTTGTCGTGTGTCTATTCTTCCCATGACCACAACAGTGTAGCAAATTTATATCAACATTTTTCAACCACCATCACTTTTCAACCACCATCACTTATGACAAATACACTAAAATCAGTTGCAATATTTATTGTAGTAGTTAGCAGTTGTTAGGTATTTATTGGTTGCTGCCAAAGCTTTCATTTCTCCTATAAATGGAGACAGAGAGAGCAAGAGTAGAGTAAGTGTGCAGTGAGTGCAAGTGCAACTGTGAGAGTGAAAAAGAGTAGATTTGAGAGAAACACCAAGTGTAAGAGTGAAACACTGGGTTTTGTGGGATTGTACTGGCTTGAGTTGAGTGTTTGTATCATTCCTCTAATAATATACAATCTGCTGCCTCCGTGGACGCACCCGGTTTTGGGAAACCACATAAAACTGCTTCTTTGTGTTTTATTTATGTTTGCTTTTGGTCCAATATGCACAACAAATTGGTATCAGAGTATTAGGGAAGTTAAAACACTGAAAAACATGTTTTTTCATCTCTCGGTTCAAAGTTGCAAAATTTTTATAGTCCTCAGATCTTGATTTTGACCACTTGCAGAGATTCCTCTCATCGATACGAGTTCGATGATATAAAAATCATCGAAATCAGAGTTGAAACGAGCCCTGTAGAGCTCGCCGAAGTTTCGCCTGAAATCTGTCGGATAAACCAGACAGTGCCGAAATTCAAGCCTGAGAAGACTGCCACGCCATCCGACACATTGACGCTGAGTCATCATCCACAGATGGTCCACAGTGCCATATCATCAGCCACGCCATCTAATAGTGATGGAATATTCTCTTGACAAAATAAGAATATTCCATTCACAGTGATAGAATATTCTTTAGCAGAGACAGAATATTCTTTTCCTGTGTCAACTCGGTTAGATTGGTTTTTTGGCCAACTCAGTGATGTTTTAGCCTGTTTTTGGCCGAGTCAAGCTTACTCCTAGCATTTTCAACCATTCTGGATGCAACCATGGTGTCCATTTTGTGAAACAGCAAACCGAACTTACTGTTTTGGCTCTTTTGAGTATAAAAGTGCGTGTTTTAACAATTTTAGAAGTTAATTTGTAATTCAAAGACGTCCTAATGGCTGATATTCCAGAAGAAAGATCAGCAGGGAATGCTAGTATACCTCCACAATACATCCTGGTATTGAGTACCAAATTTGAGGTGGAGAAGTTTGATGGGAAAGGTAATTTTGGCATGTGGAAATGTGAAGTTATGGATATGCTTATCCAAATGAATTTGGATTTCACTCTAGAAGATAAACCAGAGGATTTGGATGATAAAAGCTAGGAAAGGATAAATCAGTTGGCCTACAGTTCTATACGGCTTTGTCTTATAAAGGATCAGAAGTACGCCTTTTCAGAACAAAACTCTGCAAAGGAATTTTGGCAAGCACTGGAGGATAAGTTTATGAAGAAGAGTATAGAGAATCGTCTCTACTTAAAGAAAAGGATCTTCCGTTTTCAGCACAAGAAAGGTACTTCCATGAATGAGCATCTGAATGATTTCAATAAAATAATAGCTAATTTGAAGAATTTGGATGTGGAAATCAATTATGAAGATAAGGCTCTGTTATTATTGAATTCACTGCCTGAAACATATGAGCATCTCGTCACCACTTTACTATATGGTAAAGAAAAAATTAAATTCATTGATGTGTCTAATGTTTCGGTAAACAATGAGTACCGGAAGAAGGACCAAATTGTTTACAAGGAGTCAACGTCAGAAGCATTGACAGTTAGAGGCAGAAAAAACCCCAAAAGATTTCAAGGGTGAGGGAGATCTTGCTCAAAATTCAGAGGAGAATCATCAAATAGATGATATCTTGCAAAAAATGAGTGTGCCTTTTGTCACAAAAAGGGGCACTGGAAGAAAGATTGTCCAATCAAGGGCAACAAGAAAAAAGATGAACCAACTGTGAATGTTATACGAGATGAAGATGAACGAGACTCTGCATTCATGGTCTTATCACCAGAAAACCATTCTGGTGAATGGGTTCTTGATTATGCATGTTCCTATCACATGTGCCCCAACAAGCACTTATTCTTGAGACTCGAGGAGTTCGATGGAGGAGTTGTGTTGATGGGTAATGATGATGTTTGTGAGATCAAAGGGATTGGGACTATCCATCTGAAGATGCGTAATGGGGTAGTCAAGACACTAACAGAGGTACGATATGTACTTGACTTGAAGAAAAATCTCTTCTCACTTGGAGTCCTAGAATCCAGTGGTTATAAGATTATCATGTATGGTGGAGTCCTGAGAGCAATCTATGGTGCATTACTTGTCTTAAGAGGCACGAGGATAGGAAACTTATATTTCCTGGATGGATCTACAATTATTGGTACAACAGCTGTTTCCAAAAGCTTAGAAGATGATGAAGCAGATAATTCCAGACTTTGGCACATGCGCTTAGGGCATCCTGGTGAAAAGGCCTTGCAAGGATTAGTCAAACAAGGTCTATTAAAAGGCGTCAAGACTGAGAAGCATGAGTTCTGTGAACATTGTGTTCTTGGAAAACAGACAAGGGTCAAGTTTGGCATTATGGTACACAACACAAAAGGGATTCTAGATTATGTTCACACAAACGTATGGGGACCTTCAAAGAATGAATCTCTTGGTGGTAATCATTGATTTGTTACTTTTATTGATGATTTCACAAGACGAATATGGGTGTATATGATGAAACACAAGGATGAGGTCCTTGATATCTTTCTGAAATGGAGACTCAAACTGGAAGGAGAGTTAAGACTTTTCGGTCAGATAATAGTGGTGAGTACACTTCAGATCCTTTCTTTGAAGTTTGCCAAGATGAAGGGATCAAACGACATTTTAATGTTCATAAAACACCATAACAAAATGGAGTAACAGAACGCATGAATCGCAAATTGGTGGAGAAAGTCCGATGTATGCTATCATATTCGAGACTAAGCAAAGTGTTCTGGGGCAAGGCATTAAGCTATGCTCGTCATATTGTTAATCGGTTACCTTCAACAACATTAAATGGAAGAACCCCCTTGGAGGTATGGTTAGGCTCTCCTACAAATGCTTATGACTCTATGCGTATATTTGGTTGCTCGGCATATTATCATGTTACCGAGTCCAAGCTAGATCCTAGAGCCAAGAAAGCTATATTTTTAGGCTTTAGTGGAGGAGTAAAAGGTTATAGACTCTGGTGTTCTGAATCAATAAAAGTGATTTTGAGTAGAGATGTCACTTTCGATGAGTCTGGCATGCTACAACAAGAGAAATTGTAGGAGAAGGAAAAACAATTTGGTGATGCACAACAGGTGGAGTTGGAGATTTCAGTCATTCCTATAAAGATTGTTCAGGCAATCCCCACTGAAGGAGATTCAGATGAAAGTTCAAATGAAGAGGATGCAATAACTCCAGAAACCACATAACAAGAATCCATTGCAATGAGTAAACTGAAAAGAGCTATCAAGAAACTTGCTTGGTATTGTAATATGATGGCTTATGCATTTCCGGTGATTGATGATGGAATCCCCCACACCTACAAAGAAGCAATACAGAGTGTAAAAAGTGAAAAATGAAAAGAGGCAATGGATGAAGTGATGAATTCTCTCAACAAGAATCAGACTTGGGATTTGGTACAACTTCCTAAAGGAAAGAAGACAATTGGTTGCAAGTGGGTATATGCCAAGAAGGAAGGTAATCCTGAAAAAGACAACATTCGTTTCAAAGCAAGATTAGTAGCAAAAGGCTATGCTCAGAAGGAGGGGATAAATTATAATGAGGTATTCTCTCCAATTGTTAAGCATTCATCAATCCATATTCTGCTAGCCTTGGTTGCACAATTTGATTTGGAGTTAGCTTAACTTGATGTGAAAACTGCCTTTCTACGTGGAGATTTGGAAGAGGAAATTTACATGTCTCAGCTAGATGGTTTCAAAGTCATTGGGAAAGAGAATTGGGCTTGTAAACTGAAGAAGTCATTATATGGATTGAAACAATCTCCTTGCTAGCGATATAAGCGATTTGATAAGTTCATGACAGAACATGGATACACACGGAGTTAGTTTGACAACTGTGTATATTTTCGCAAACTTCTTGATGGTTCTTTCATCTATTTGCTCTTATATGTGGATGATATATTGATTGCATCGAAGAACAAGGTGGAGATTGATAGACTGAAAGCTCAACTGAGAATTGAGTTTGAAATGAAGGGCCTTGGAGAAGCTTAGAAGATTCTTGGCATAGAGATTCGGAGAGACAAAAGAAAAGGCACAGTCTGTTTGACACAGACCTAATACTTGAAGAAAATTCTACAGAGATTTAGGGTAGATGGTAAGACCAAGCCTGTAAGCACACCTTTAGCTCCTTATTTTAAGCTAAGTGCTTCAATGTCTCCACGCACAGAGGAAGTGCAAACATATGGCTCAAATTTTGTATGCAAATGCAGTTGGTGCATTAATGTATGTAATGGTTTGTACGAGACCAGATATTTCACATGCTGTCAATATGGTGAGCAGGTATATGCATGATCTGAGAAAGGGTCACGGGTAGGTAGTTAAATGGATTCTACGGTACATTCATGGCACAACTAATATTGGTTTGAAGTTTGAGAAGGATTATAGACTCGGATAAAATTTAGTTGTTTATGTGGACTCGGACTATGCTGGTGACTTAGACAAGCGTCGTTCCATAACAAGTTATGTGTTTACACTTGCTAAAGGGCTTGTAAGTTGAAGGTCAACGTTATAATCAACAGTAGCTTTGTCAACAACTGAGGCAAAGTACATGGCAGTAACGGAAGCTGTCAAGGAAGCTATTTGGTTACATAGGTTGACTGAAGATTTGGGAATTGTTTAAGAGCACGTAGATGTTCATTATGATAGTCAAAGTGCTATTTGTCTTGCAAAGAATCAGGTTCATCATTCCTGCACCAAGCACATCGATGTTCGATTTCATTTTGTTCGAGAAATTGTGGATGAAGGGAATATTCTAGTATAAAAGATTGGTATCACATATAATCCAGCTGACATGCTCACAAAATGTGTCTCAAGGATCAAGTTCCAATATTGTTTGGACTTGGTCAACATCTCTTGATGTTGAGCACCTTCAGGGTGCAACGCCATATGGCGTATGAGATGTAGCATTGATTGATCACGAGAGTTGGATGGAAAAATCTTGCCAAGGTGGAGAATTGTAGCAAATTTATGTCAACATTTTTCAACCACCATCACTTTTCAACCACCATAACTTATGACAAATACACTAAAGTCAGTTGCAATATTTATTATAGTATTTAGTAGCTGTTAGGTATTTATTGGTTGCTGCCAAGGCTTTCATTTCTCCTATAAATGGAGACAGAGAGAGCAAGAGTAGAGTAAGAGTGCAGTGAGTGCAAGTGCAACTGTGAGAGTGAAAAAGAGTAGATTTGAGAGAAACACCGAGTATAAGAGTAGATTTGAGAGAAACACTGAGTGTAAGAGTGAAACACTGGGTTTTGTGAGATTGTACTGGGTTGAGTTGAGTGTTTGTATCATTCTTTTAATAATATATGTCTCTATAAATGTACCCGGTTTGAAAGAACCATATAAATCTACTTGTTTGGGTTATATTTATGTTTGCTTCAAAGGATAAGCTAATTAAAGCATCTGGAACCAGACAGAGGAGCCAAAATTAATAAAAGAACATAGACATTCATCTGCTGACATTAATGCATCCCTAGCCAGGTTATTTCTCGTACCAACAGCGACAGCACTAGCTAGCTAGCTCTATAGCATTGAGGAGAAGTACATCAAACGATGGTATACAAGCTGCTTGGTAATAAGCAATTATTACAAGGAAATTTCAGTCAAACCAAAGCAGCACAGCAGTAATTGACAATAGTACTAAGCAGGAAAATTAATGATCTCTTGAGAATAACAGCCGCATGGCATAGAGTTATAAAGCACGAAGATTATTGCGTCTTTGGAAGCAGAATTCCTCGAGGCACTTTCATGGTAGTGATCAATGGAGCCAAGCTGACAAGGTGAATGAAGAACATGCATGTATTAGGATTGCTATAAGAAACGAGTTAGTTTAGAGTGAATATATAGAACACTATTGAAAGATAAAAGTGCTTACCAATTAGCTAGTGAAGGGAGCAGGTAGAACTTGAACATCATCGATATTACCTGCCACAAAGAATGGAAGAACGCTGATAATTGAATTTGAATTGTAACGAGTAAAAAGAATGAGGAAATTCGAGAAATAATTGAAGAATTTCCTTGATGAAATTGAAATTATCATTTAACTTCGCATTACCTGTAGTATCATAAACCCTCAAGCCAGTTTGGTTAGCTACCCAAACCAGAGCTTCACCCATGCTCCATAAGAACTCTCATCATCAGGATCGTAAGTGCCGTCGTATTGGAGAACTGGTACATGTTTCACTATCCAGTAGTCTTGGCCATTATTGGGTGACAATCTCTCATTGAACTCATCTGACATCTTTGCCAATGATAGCTTTTTGAGATTTTTCAAGTGTTGTATCCCAGAAGGCACCTCCATCAGACTCTGGCAAAAACCTATTTCTAGTTTTTCAAGAAGGGGGATTGCTCCTTGGTCTATTATCATTGTATTCAATTCAGTCAAGCCTGCAAGACGTAGAGACTTGAGTTTCTGAAACCCTCCTCCTTCAAAATGCATCTTCTTTTCATTGTATCCACGAATGAACCTAAGAAATCTTAAATTGGGCAAAGCTTGTAGGACTTCAATCGAATCACCACCCATCAACATAGTATCAGTCAATCTCAATTTAGCTAGATGGTGCAGCCTGGAAATCCACTCAGGCAGCCTTTCTAATTTCCCCCAAAGAATGAGAGATTGGAGGTGAAGAGGAGGAGAAGACATTGCCTGCAAGTCAAGAATTGCATCCCCATAACCCGCTGAAGCAACCCAAAGCGACCGCAGGTGAGGCATATTCTCTAGCGCAACGCATAGATCCCTTCCATATTCAGTTTTCATATTCATGATCCCCTGTTTCCTCAATTGCTTCAACATTCCAATCTCATTAATTAATTCCCATTCAGGATGGAAACCTGCATTAACTAAATAGAGTGTTTGCAACAGCTCTAACTGCCCGAGGCTACCACGTACAACGAACCCGAAACCCTGTTTAGGTTCACCCAAAAGATATCGCAATTTAGGGAATCTGTTAACCTCAACTGGCAAACTTTCCACCAAGGAATCACTCAAGTCTAAGAACTCTAGGTTTTGCAGCTTTCCAATTGATT
>Ga0325402_1001870_pt1 | contig 17930 bp, 15 predicted proteins | sample PopdelMetagenome_22_FD_207212 | JGI IMG/M metagenome (GOLD analysis project Ga0325402, IMG submission 207212) | Populus deltoides microbial communities from Bellville, Georgia, United States - Xylem-PdKOR-R3 | ecosystem: Host-associated > Plants > Phyllosphere > Stem > Wood/Secondary xylem... | reverse complement strand
GGTTCTTATTATTTTTCCTAGTGTTTAGTAGTACTCCATAAATTTACTAATGGTAATCCTACATTAATTCAAAGAGATTCACTCCATCCGTCTATCTCGGGTTTTTTAAAAACATTTTGATGTATACAAGAATGAAAGATAAAAAATTTATTACAAGTAAAAATTCTTAAAAACAAAAAACATTATACATGTGGAGATAATAAAAATATACAATTTTATTTATTTATGAACAACTGAGAAAAATAGATATTTTTCTTAAAAAAAACTTTATGCATCAGACTCCTCAAGTTAAAAGGAATTCATCCTTGAATTTAGTTTTTAGTTAAAGATTATCCTCCATCAAAAATATTTTTTTATGTGTAAAACCACCTTATCACAGGTCATTAACATCTTTGTACGGACTCATCCTATCATAAATCTTTAACACAATATCTTTATACGAGTTATCTTATTACGAATCCCACCATCAGAATTTAGAATATAATAGCAACTAATAAAAATGAAAACAACACATTAGTTCTCATATTTTTTTTCCTTCTTCGTCTCCTCTTACACGAGCATGTTTTTATTTTGTGACACGTTCCAGCTATGATTGTTCTGCAATACATAGTAAAACCAAATAAACACTTATGATGGTTAAGCTCTAATATCAATTTTTATATGGGAAAATGAAGGGTAAAGATTAATGTATCTTATTATACATCAATGTTAGTTCTCCTACATTCATGTAGTAGTAATTATCTATCTTATATGTACTTAATTACAGCAGGAACACAATTTTTAATTTTTTGCAACTTTTTATTTAATTAATTAATTAACATCACTACTACTAATAAAGCCAAAAAAATCACAATCAAATACATATTGATCAAATAAAACTCCAGAAAACAATATGAAATTTCCATGTCGAGACATTATTGGCCATAACAAAATGGCAGATGATCCCATCAAATTCCACTCCAGAACTCCTCCAGCGCAACACCCCAACGCAGAATAATTATTTACCAAAAAAAAAAAAAAAACCTCCAAGAATATTTAGAGAAAAAACCCATAAAAACTAAACCCTCAGCAAGTACAAAGAGATAGAATCGGTCTGATCATGTCAAATCAAGCCTAGAGACAAAAAAAACAACTGGTGTCGTTTTATTAATCAAGATAGAAAGGAGAAAAAAACGTGTCCGTTAAATAAAAAAACCCCTAAATCAAGAACTCTAGTTTCAAAATCAATGGAAGCCAAATCAATTACGGCTTTTATCAAATAAATTGGGAGAAAAGAAGAAGAAAGCGTACGTTGATTTACTTGCGGTGGATTCTGGTTTGCATGTAGAAAAAAAGATACCCTAGATTTCTTTTAGGTACAGTGTTTTATCTTAAAATGGTTTTCTTTCTTTTTTTTTTCCTTGTTACAAAAAAAAAATAAAAAATAATAATTATAAAAAACATAAATTAACTAATCAAACTTTAAATTTATTCTTTAAAGATCATTAATTCGAATCTCATAAATTTTAGGACCATTAAAGATTTACATGATTATTAATTTTAAAGCTCATAAAATTATTTGAGGTATACGCCAGTTGATCCGAATACTTACATTAATAATAATAAAAAAAAATATAAGCCATGTCATGTTTTGAAGTTGTATAGAATTGATCAATCTTATTTTTTTTTTTATGGAATAAAAACATTTGTCTTATACATAATAAATAATAATTTTTGTACTGTTCAAAAATATATTAAATAATTTCAAAAAAAATATATCTGTCCAGTACATTTTTATCTAATATACTGGCACTTTCTAAATCTCGGAATAAGCTTAAAAACTTATATGAGACACAAACTTGTAAATATGTCTTTTATATTATTACATTATTATGGTGTATACATAAAAATAATAATAATAAAATTTATTAGATACTAGTTTTATTGTTGCTTGAGATTGTGATAAATATTATTTTTTTAAAATAATTTTTATTTATAAATATATAAAAATAATATATTTTTTTATTTTTTAAAATTTATTTTTTATATTAACACATTAAAATAATAAAAAAAATGAAAAAATTAATTTAAAACTTAAAAAAATCAAAATTTTCAAGATATAATCAAGATTCCAAACACCCCCAATTAAAAGAAAAATAAAATAAAATTAAAAATATAGAGGAGGAAAATTTTATCGAGAGGGAACACAATTCTCAATATCCCACTAGAATTTAATAATAACACCATCATCATCCACCCTGCATCAATACCTTTCAATATTTGAGCGCTTCAAGACAAAGAGTTCCATCCTCGCCTCCCACCAAAATAAACAGACAGCGATATCTCTCTTCTATGTTTGGCGCGCGTCCTCTTTCTTTCGACACATAACCAAAACACCCCCCATTTTTGTCTCACTCCTTCATTTCTCATGATCTTTCCTAGTTTTGCTCTCTCTCACTTATGACCTGCAGACCATCAACAATTACATCAACTTCACGACAATGGTTACAGCAGCAGCAGCAGCCCACAAACCCCAACAGCAGCAAACCCGTGTTTTGATTGCGGGCAATTACTGCCACGATGTTTTGATCCAAGACGACACCGTCAAAGCCGAATCACTTGGTGGTGCAGCCTCTTTCATTTCCAATGTTGTCAATGGAATGTCGATTCCTTGTAATTTAGTTTCAAAAGTTGGGGAAGATTTTAAATACCCGGTTGATTATACCCCAATTGTCATACCCACTTCAAAAACTACTGTTTTTCATGCTTATTTTGATCTAGGTATTCATGAGAATGGTCATCAAGATCGGGTCTTGAAACGGGTCTGTGCTTGTGACCCGATTCGGCCATCGGATCTTCCTGATGTGAGGTCCAATTTTGGAATGGCAGTTGGTGTTGGCGGGGAAATACTTCCCGAGACGCTTGAGAGGATGATTGAGATTTGTGATGCTGTTTTTGTTGATATTCAAGCATTAATCAGGGTGTTTGATAGTGTTGATGGTACTGTTAAGCTTGTAAAGTTAGAGGAGACGGGATTTTATTCGATGTTGCCGCGAATTGGGGTTTTGAAGGCGTCATCGGAGGAGGCGGTGTTTATGGATGTGGAGGAGGTGAGGAAGTGGTGTTGTGTGGTGGTGACCAATGGGAAAGATGGTTGTAAAGTGTATTGGAAAGACGGAGAGTTGAGGATTTCACCCTTTTCGGCGAATCAAGAGGATCCGACTGGTGCAGGGGATAGTTTTTTAGGCGGGTTTGTGGCGGGGTTGGTTCAAGGTTTGGCTGTGCCTGATGCTGCTTTGTTGGGGAACTTGTTTGGTTCTCTCACTGTTGAACAAATTGGATTGCCTAAGTTTGATTCAAGATTGTTGCAGGTTTGTTTCCTAACTTTTCTACTGTTTTTGTCGCTATGGGAGTTTGTTTTGATGCTCTAGTTGCTCGTTGATGCATTTGCTTTGTTGTGGAATATATCTTTTGATTGGAAGTTGTTTGATATTGTTATGAGAAAGTTGGAAACAAAAATCACTTTTGAAAATCATAAATGAGTGGGATAAGTTGCTATTGAATTGTCAAATGTAATTTACGGTGTGAATTTTCGGAACGAGCATTGGCTGCATAATGCTGGAGAGGGAATTTGTGAACAGCTATCTTTTTGTTGAGAAATCATTGCCTTTGAAATCTTTTGCAGAGAATAAATGTGGGTTCTTTCAAAAGTTTTTTATAAGAATCTTAGCTTATAGCTGGACCCCAAATTCCATATAATTCAGTAGGGCAGACTGCAGACTGCAGGCTGAAGCCATCACTTTTAGTATCAATAGATTGTAGATATGGAACCTGAAGGGTAGCTAAACTGGTCAAGCCTTGGGTTTGCTTCACAATGGTCACGAGTTCGAGTCCTTTCAGGGTCATTGGAGGCTTACATGGTCGTTAACTTCAGGACCCGTGGAATTAGTCGAGATGCGCGCAAGTTGGCCCGGACACCCACGTTAATGATAAAAAAAAAATTGATTGTAGGTATGGAAAGGGATGGTAGTTTTTTAAAAAATACATGATGCAATGCACAGACTTGGTTCTTCTTGGGTAGATCATCAAGTTACTTGAAAGATGATGGTTATATCAGAATGCTAGAGAATCAGACACTTTTTGTGTTTGATTTTGTGTTATGACATTTTAGCATATGGTGATAATTTGGCTTACATACAAGTTGATTATTGTTATCTAATTGATTCGAAGATTTGTTATGCACCTATTGAAAGATGAGTAGATTAACAGTAGTAGCAGTTTTTGGCATAAAGACAATGATTCTAATAATTTGCCAGTAATAATCTAGAACCAGTCTCGAAAAGAAAGTAACAGTCTCATCAGGCATGTTACTGCAGTATTCTTAAACTTCATTCCTGCTTGACCATTGGAATCTTAGTTAAGAGCATTTCTTCTGCTCTTTATATTATTTGCTTTTGAAATGAAATGTTTGTTCTTTCAAGTATACATGAAATTTTGTGATTATGACAGGACTCTTCCCAATATGCATGACAGACGTGGTTGGTTTCTAGGAATCTGCTTCTTTTGAACTTTTTTTACTGGCAGTTAAGCTAATAGCTTTCTAAACAGGGTGGATGTTTTGGATCAGAAACCACGGCAATTAATTTTCTAAATTTTGGGAGCAGAGATAGTGTGGGGTATCGTAGAAATTTTTGCATGGTAGCGGTGGTAGACAAAGGCTCTTCCTTGTACACAACAACGCCAAAACCCAAACCCCTAAACCCTAAACCCTAAAACCCTAAAACCCTAACCCTAAACCCTAAACCCTAAACCCAAAACCCCTAAAACCCTAAACCCAAAAAACACAACCACCCCCAACCCCCAAACCCCCCCCCCCCCCCCCCCCACTTGAAATGAAAGAACCACAGTAGGAAAATATTTTCAATGCTACAAAATGAATTGCATGATCTTTCGCCACTATTCTGCCTCTGCCATATCTTCGATCTCTATTTGCAATAAGCTGGGTATGTTTTGTTGAGGATTTTTATTTCCTTCTGTTTTCTCTTTCTAGAGAGTGAAGGATGAGGTGCAGAGAAGGAAAATGCAGTGTCTGCATTGTGAGAGAAGTGATAATGAGCTGTATTTCTTGAAGCCAGTCGGGCATGAACAGTTCCACGCTTCCCTTGGTTCAGCAAAATTAATACCCCCATGTTCCAGTCAAGCTCGTCCATGGACTCCATCAAATTCTCCCAAGGAGACGGAGCAGACTCCTATTCCACATTACACGGCCCAGGCTAAATTATTGGTTAACTCTGTGTATGAAGAGCCAATTCAAACAGTTGAGGGAAAACCATGAAGTGGTTGGGGCATGAAACTGCTCTTCCCCTTCACGTTGTTCTTTTGTTGTAATCTAATAAATCGGCTAGCATAGATATCTCTTTTACAACTGAGCGCCTGTTGTTTCTCATTTGGCCTGATATTAGAAGAGCAATCCAAATAAAAGCTGTTAGTGCCCGTAAAGTAATAAAACCTACCGGTGAAAGTTTCTATATACTGTACTTGTTGGGTAGTCTCTTTCTGTACAGCAAAGCAGCATGTAAGGCTATCATTCATGTCTCCGTCGATACGGCACGACGATTTTCCAATTTTGGGTCATCAGGCGGTGTTAAAGTTTGGAACTTTGGACACTGGATCATCTTGCACCAAAAATGTAGTTCGAGTTTTCCTAGGTTTAAAACTTGTGCTCCTGCAATCCAAGGTTCGTCCTTGATCCATGTAGTGGTAAACTAACTGGTCCAGCTTTGTTATGTCTTTGAAGCTGTCGGCGGAAAGAGATGGCCACGTTGTGGAGATCTGCTTCTCTCAAATCAACATCCTTTGGGTTGTTGCCAATTGTAATGGTCCCATAAATATTGTTATTCTGAAGCACTAGATGTGGCATCGACAACATGTCACATCAATACTTTCATTGTCTTTCAATGAGCTTTATCTTTACCTCCTTTTGTGTGTCTTTACTTTCCAAAAATGTTTTTTTTCTAATATATTAAAGTATTTTTTTTATCTTTAATATTAGTATATGAAATTTATTAAAAAAAATATTAATTTGATGCTTTGAAAATTAAAAATACTTTTAAAACACATTTAAACTCAATTTCAAATAAAAAAATAAACAATAACATCAAAATTTAATAATTTTTCAAGTAAAAGTTCATTTGAATAATATTTTAAAAAATAAATTATTATCTTTGGGTTGTTGCCAACTTTAATGGTCCCATAAATATTGTTAATCCGAAGCACTACATGTCACAATACTTTTATTATTTTACAATACTTTTAAAAAGTATTTTTAGATTAAAAATATATATATAAATATTTTTTGAATTTTTAATATAAATACACGAAACCTATCAAAAAGTACTATAATAAAAATTAGGCTAATATTTTTTCAAGTTAAACACATCTAAACTTGATTTCAAATAAAAAAATAAACATAACAGATGTTTTTTTAAAGTGTAAAATCATTTAAAAAATATTTTGAAAAACATGTTTAAAAACAAGAATAAAAGAATAGATAATGAATGATTATGATTAAAGTAATGTGGAATTCATAATCAAATGTTTGCGATTTTGGTTATATTCAAAAACCATAAAAGAGGAGGAGGCATACAACGGTTGTTTTTTTGTTTGAGAATGTGAATTTTTATAAATATATTAAAATAATTTTTTTATTTTTAAAAAATTATTTTTGATATTAACATATCAAAAAATAAAAAATAATATTAATTTAAAATAAAACAAATAAATTTTTTTATTTAAAAAAAACTCTTAAAATACAAAAATAAATATTTATTAATCACATCACCTACAACACACTCAAGATCCAACTTACATAAAGAAAAGAAAAGAAAAATTAAAGCAGGTGAAAAGGTGAAGAAATCCATAGAAGAAAAGGAGACAAGACAATAATTGAGCGTGTGTTCAAGGGCCTGTTTCAAGAGCGTGAGGTCAAAACGCAGCCTTTTAAAAAGAAACAGACCCAAAGAAAACGCGATATAGCAGAGATTCTGTGATGCTAAAGCCATGCCTCTATAACCGACATGAATTTTCCCTCAACCTCCACCTTCCCCCCCCCACTCTTACTGCGGTTATTTTCAGTGAACCTCTTCTTTATCTTCTCGCCCGAAACCCCCCTTCTCTCCTCCCATGATCTAGGGCTCCCAAATAATCAAAATCGTCAATCTCTCTTAAATCTAGTCCTAATTTCAATCTCGAAACCCTAGGATATGATGCAACAACACAATAAGAAGAAGAAGAAGCGATCCGCTTCACGTGCCTCTAAACCCATCTCACTTGACGGAGGTCAGGGTCAACAATCGCAACGGCAACAAAATCCGGAGCAGAGACAGGAAGGAACCAAAGTAGTTGAGGCTTTAATGGAAGCTTTTGACTCGATCTCTGTAGAAGAAGCCGAAGAGGCTTATAGGGAAGCGAAGGGAGATATTAACAAAGCGGCGCAGATTTTGGAGAATTTCATGGAAAATAGTGAGGATCCATCGACAAGTTCCTTTTCGAGTGGGTTATCGGGTTTTGGTTTGGGTTCGAGCACGAGTAGTAGTGCGGGTTCGAGTTCGGCTTCAAGGGATGGGTTTTTGGAGGGGAATTTGGTGAATAGGAAAGGGTTTCGAGGAGGGAACAAGCAGAAGAGAGTTTTGGCGGTTACGGGGACGGTCTCGACGGTTTTAGGGAAGGAGTATGTTAAGGCCAGCCCGAGAAGGGATTCTATGAAAGCAAAGGACTTTGGGAATGGTGTTGTGGAGAAAGAAGAGGCGGAACAGTTTTTGTGTTCGATGCTTGGTAATGATTGTGAGCTCAGCATGGGTGTTGTTAGAGATGTTCTTTGTAAGTATTGACCCTTTGTTGTCTGTAGCCCTAGAGTTTTTTTTTTAATTAGTTGAATGATTGGTTTCTGTCAAGTGAACTGTAAATATGGATTTGTTGGTTGATGTTCTTGTGAAAAATTGAAACGCATAGTAAAATTTGGGATTAAGGAGTGTGTATGAATTTGGTATGAATTCTTTTTGGTGTTCAATGTAGTTCCCTAATGTGCTTTGATTGGATACGAAGATAGTAGAAGTAGATGGTGTAAAAGTTATCCACTGACAAGTGGGACTGGGGAGTTTTATCCTGGTTACTCGTGGGAGTATTTTTAATGTTTGGCCTTGGCGTTCATATATTTTGATTGGTGACTGCTAAATGTTAAAGAGTTTGAGGGTTTTGGGTTGGGATTGGGAGGCGATACTTTTGAGTGTACTAGAAGTTAGTATTGAGGTTCTTTTTAGTTTCACTGATTTAAACTTAGTTCTCAACTGCAGTTTTTATGGTTTTTCTTACTTAAGACTTTTTATTTATTTGTACCACCGTTTTACTCAACTAGAGGAGTCTCAAATCTATTATATAAGTTTGTGTGTATTTCAATCATGTTGGCAACGGGCTATATAATCATGATGTACGTGTATATACAGATCTCATTATTATTATTATTAGTTAGTGGAAGGATTTCATAATTAATTTGTTATTGTTGGACAACACTTGACTTGAGATCTTGATTTGGCAGGTCAGTGCGGATATGATGTTGAAAAGGTAAGGAAATTATAATTCGGACTTTGTTCATATTTTTAGATTTGGAGTCGGTTTTTCTTCCCAGTATCACTCCTTATGAAAGTACCATCTCCATTTCCTTCACCACTCTGTACACCAGGATTACTTCCATTGCCTTCAGCATCCATACGATGTTCATATCGGAGGGAAAATAATTATGCTTCACTGAATGATCTACCAATGCTTTTGACATTTGGTTGCAGTAAAGCACATGAAGCCCAGAGTTATCATAGTTATAATCTACCAATGTTCATATCTCCTTAAAAATGAGCTGGTTATTGAAATGATAGTTTGTTGCTGTTGCAACTTGCTATTCTACTTTTATGTCTGTGGAGCACTGATTCTCTAAAATATGAATTATGTTTTCATATGCTTGTTATCCTTCAGGCGTTGGATGTGTTGCTTGATTTATCAGCTTCCTCCCATGAACAGTCAAGAAGTGGTAGACATGTTAAAGATTCTGTAAACTATAAAGAAGATGCCAGATTTCTTGCTGAGCGCAGTGACAATGTAAGTGTTACCATATGTGTTGTTTATTTTGTTGGAAATGCTGGCTACCCACATTTCCTGTAACACTGCTGATTCCTTTCCTCAAGGGAACTTTTGGTTGATTTTTGTGCTTTAAAATTGATTTCTCTCCCTAGCCTTTTCGGTCTTAATTATTATCCTTGGAACCTCACAAGGTTATAAGAAGCTCGTAGGTGTTTGTTTCTAGAGTAGTTCTGTTGAGGACATGATTATTTTTAAGGTTACTGCTAGAATTGGAATTTGATGAGGTTTTTTCTTTCTTTCTTTTACACCAGGATGATTGATTCTGAAAGTAAGAAGAGGTTGTCAATGGTGCATTTGTAATTTGTGAAATATTCTTATCCCATTTGTTTTTTCGATCTCTATAGGTGTCTTCTATGTGATTTGTTCACAAATGCAGTAACCTCCATCCTTCTGTTTTGTTCTTTTTCTATGTCCCTGTATTGTCTTCATTAATTTAGCATGCAGGCTTCTAAATGGGTATTTTTCATGGCAATCACACTGAATTTTCAATGCTATTCCAATTAAATACTGATGTACGTTCAGTTCTAGCCGTTAACAAATAACCAAATATTAACCATGCCCTTTTTATTAGAAAAGAGTCCTAGTTATATTCTTTCAGCATTCTAGCTGCCCTGTGGTATTTTGCAAAGAGGTAAATCTAGGGCATTATAGCCTAGGGATTCAACAGCTGATATGAATATTTTTTTTTGTTTTCTTCCTGTGTTATTTTGTTTAATCCAACAATATTGCAAATGATGCATATTAAAAATTTCTAATTGTGATGATTTGTTTTCCAAAATATGGAAACTTGTGGCTTTGGTTTTCGCTATATATATAGTGATCATTTTAATTTTTCAACAGTCAACTGACGTGGCTTCTGATTGCACTTCCCATTCTTCTGAAAGTGAACTTCAGGATAGTGTATGGGGCTGTGGTTACAGGTAATCCATTCTGTTGTTATTGTTGTTACCACCATTGCTCAACTAGTTGCCTTTTATATGCTGATATGCATATTGTGCATGTGTGGGTAGGTGTGGATATGAGTGTTGGGCCATATTTGCCATATTTCAAGAGTAACTATTAAGTCACAATAGTAGTATTTCTAGGAATTATTTGGTACTCCTGATGTCTTGTTCTCTCACCCACAAAAATGATAATTACCTGTTGGTTCCACTTTTATGTGAGTGAAGGTGAACTACACTTTGAGTGCCGAATAATCATAGCATTTCTCTTGATTAAAGTTGTAACAAACAACTGTTGGGACAACCATTTTCTGGGCTTTTTTGTTGCAAGAGGTGTAGCATCACTTGCTCTAGCACCCACTATTAGACACTCGGCCAATTAAAACATCCACATCACACCTCTCTTCCCTTGTAAAATTAGTAACTGACTGTGGTTAAATAAAGCATAAACAAGATGATTATTTTGGAAGTATGAAGTCTCGTCCTCAAAACCACTACTTTTACTTTAGAATCTGTCTTTCAACCTTAGATTTCTCTTCAACTTTGCAAAAATAATTTATCTCATGTTTCCTTATTGTTTTGGAACAACTAAGAGCTCTTTGAAGTAAACCAGATAGAGATAATTATATTAATAGTAGTATTGCAGGTTATACAAGATGAAAGAAATCAAACATTGAATCGTCCTTGTCTAAATGCATTTAAGTTAATTTGTTTGACCAAGAGAATAAAAACCCAGAAAATAAATGACCTGAATGAGGTTGATAATCTGTCAACTTTACCAACAGAAAATGCATAAATCATGATATTACAAGCAAATTTCTTGCAGCAATAATCCAATATTAGCTTCTTCATAAAAAACACATGTATTTCAATCTAGATCAAAGAAATTCGTGGAGGCTTTTTTCAAAATCCTGTAATAACCCAGTAAACAAATTCACAGGATTCCAAAGTTGTTGGTAAAGGGTACATTTAATTATCAACCAAAATAATGGAATCTGCTATAGGGAGTTTTAAGAGAGAAGGTGAAGGAGAGAAAACTAGAACAAAATTAGGTAGTATAACTTAAATTTTGGAAAAGGTTAAAAGTCAATGTGGGTTTGTATCGCTTGTTAACATAGGAATCTACTATGTGCAGTTTCCAGTTTTATTAGAATGAAGAAGTGTGATGTGTATATTTTAATTGGCTGAGTGTCTAATAGAGAACGCTAGAGTGAGTGTTACTAGCATTTCTCTTGTTGCAAATTTTCCCTGAGCTTTTAGCTAGTAATAGTAAAACTGTTGTGGTGGTAAAGAACGTTTCTTTATGGTGTACCACTTCAGGGCGTCTTCAGAGGATTTTTTTTTATGCTCAAAGGATTGTAGGTCTCTTCTGTTCTGCTGGCCCTCATCTTAAATTTGTGTTCTTTTAGTTTTTAATCTGGTGATATTTTTTTTATATTAAAAACTGCATTTCTTTTAACTGCAAGTATTAATAGAACTGATAAAGATGTAGGAAAGTTATCCTTTTAAATGGAAGATTAAGTGTTTTTCTCTTGTCAGTGGATCATAGCCTCCATTTATATTTTGTCGATTCTTGTCTAACATTCTTAACAATCGTGTCTTTCATTTAATGTTGATTCAACTTTTTCCATAAAAAACCTTAAACGTCTTTGTTGGATGTACTCAGTCATTCTATTAATGTTAATGTTAATCAGATACATCACATTTTTATTTAGAAATTTAAGCTTAATATTAATCAAAATTCAATGTCTTGAGCATGGATGTAATTATAGCATAGGATTTTCAGCAGCAACTGAGAGTAACTGTTTCTTTTTCTCAAAATAATGAAAAAGGAAAGAAAAGGAGAGGGCCAAACTCATGCAGAATGTTAACGGTCACTTCCCAGACGATAGGATGATAATTGAAGACTTCTGAAACTGTTGACCTCAATAGAGCATGTATCTGCTATTGTTGAATGTGGATCATTACAAATTGCTAAAGAGAAATCATTTGTTCAGACACACTTGAACAGATAACTTGTCATTGAATCAACTGTAAAAGGCACCAAATGCAGAAGCTTACTTGTTTTTCCCTTTTTAGGAATTATTATCAGGCCCTTACTAGTTTCAAAGCTCCATCTTCAACTACCCCAATAAGCAATGAGTCAAATCTCCCTCAAAAGGTTTTGGAATGTTTGTTCAATGTTCCCACGAGTTCTGAACATGAACCAAGCACTATGAATTGGAGGAATGTAGTAAAGAAAATGCAATCACTGGGGCCTGCTGTTGATGTCTTTCCATCTATTGATGCACTTACTCAGCAGAATAACTATGGTATTTGGCATTGATTTTTATTAATTTTTATTCATGTTATTTGTAGTTCTCATGCTTTGTAGAATCATTTCTTTATCCACTTTTGATTTGCTTCTGTTACCATTTTGCAATTTATCAATCTACTCTGCAGACAGCACAACTGCAATTGACAAAAAGAAAACTTTAAACAACTGTCTTGTTATGTGTGGATGATTAAATTTCATCATGCCTTTTTCTATACCATTACTTCTCTATGAATTGTAGCCAATGGTGAAGAATATCATCTTCTTAGAGAATCTGCAAAGCGACACTGGAATTCAAGGACCTCGTACTATCAAAAAGTAAGAAGATTTCCTACTTACAAGCTCCACAACATTAGATGCCATATAAGAATTTAGGTCCCTCCTTTTTTATAACAAAATCTGTTTCTGAAGGAACATGAACTTTTCTTCAGGCTGCAGCAGCATATTCAAAGGGAGAGAGGGGGTATGCAGCTTACCTTTCAGATCAGGTGAGTCAGCTGCTTTAGGGAAGAATATTTGCATTTGTATTTTAATGTCAACATCCATATTCCATCTTCTTCTTGGTTTATCCATTATGAGTTCTTATTTTTGTAAACTAAAAAGTCATATAGTGTCTGATGCATGAAATGAATTGAGTGGTCATGGAGAAAGTCCTAAATAATTGGGGTCTGCTACATGGATTTGTTTGTGTCATCTAGCTCGATCATAAACCAAATCCATCCCAATTTGATTTTAGATCCTTAAATATCACTTTCCCCCATGTTATCTTAGGTCTTCCTCATCCCCTCTCTCTTTCCACTGACAACTTATTACTTCTTTGAAAGTGATAAGGAGTACTATTATTGTTGGACTGCCTAACCTATCTTCCAATTTTTTTTGAAAAAATTCTAATGGTTTTTTATTTCTAGTGACATCTCTGATAAAACATTATAAGATGCATTTACTATGGCATCTCCTTTTAAATTATATAAATCTTTTGGTTTGATTTTTCTGTTTTTTGGCAATTGTTTTTTCCATTATTTCATTTGGTTTTGAATTTTTGCTTGTTAAAGGCACAGAATCATGTCTTGCATGTCATACAAATTTTTCAAAACAGGGTCATCAAGTAAGCTGTGGTTGTCAACTTTTCTTTTGTACACCACCCACCTTTTTCATTTTAGTTGTGGGCTGGGTCTGAATGCTGTTGGGCTGTGTTTGCAATTATGTTGGTGGGTTACAATTTAGATTCCCAGGATATTTATGTACATCTAACTGGTGAAATTTGTGCCATAAATTGTTGACTTGCTATCTTTGATTTGGACAGGGGAGGATACAAACTAAGTTGGCGCAGGAGGCAGATAAAAAGGCAAGCCAGGATATCTTTAAAGCTAGGTCTGTGCATGAAATGATTCGTTATTTTTCCAACTCTACATTTATTGTTGTATATCGACCATGATTTGCTAGTATTCTGCAGAAACAAGGGCATAACAAATGTCATAACAATTGACTTGCATGGGCAACATGTCAAACAAGCAATGAGGGTTTTGAAACTCCATCTTCTATTTGGAACTTATGTGCGCTGTAAGCATCTTCCTGCACATCCTTATTTCTATGCAGACTTACCTCGATATTCAATTTTGCTGTGTGTGATGAATATTTGTGGTCTGGTCCCAGCAATTCAAACTCTCAGAGTAATCACAGGATGTGGGAGTCGCGGTCTGGGAAAGTCAAAAGTCAAACAAGCGGTATGGACTCCTACTATCCCACTTCCAGCTAATTTGCTATCTTACATTGGAAAGTTAGTTAGTTAATTGTTTTTTCAAGGTTTGACGTTCTGAATGTGGCAATGAATTACAAAACGAAATCCATGTCCTTTTGTCTTGTATTAGTTTGGCTCCTGATTAATGTAGTAGCAATTGCCTTGTTTATTCCGTAACATGATGGGTTAGCCTTTGTAATTATCATGTCGATTTGTCACATGGGAAAAACAATGTACTCCTTTACCTCTGTAGTTTTCTTCTTTCGTCTTTGACAACATTTGACTTTGGGAAATATTGGGATGGAAGAACTGAAAAGCGAGTTTCTGACATGCAAAAGCTACCTGCTGAATCATCTAGGTCTCCTGCATTGACAATATACTGTATTTTTCTGTTTAATGAATGTAGGTCACAAGACTCCTGGAGAATGAAGGTATTGAATGGAGTGAAGAAAACCAAGGAGTGTTGTTAATCAAGATTGATGGATACAAAGAGTATAGCTTTCCAGATATAGATAGCGATACTGACTAATTGTATCCCAAGCTAAGCAGTGGAGCACACAACAGGTTTTCTCGTTATATTGGTTAACAATCAATAGGGATTCACGGATCAGATACTGTAAAATGTTAAAGAATAGGTTTCAGATGTTAATATCCATGCAGTAGCTCCGTTCCTTTATTGAGGTAGGTGAAAGATGAGCTAGACTAGGGTGTACCTAAGCTGGTAGATTAAGCTCCTCTTTGTGTTCTGAACTTGTATTGAACCCTCCCTTTCTAACTGTCATTTGTAGATTATGCTCAGGGATTGTAAGTCATAAATTGACCAAATTACTTGTTCTTATTTAATAGAGTTATTGGAATTTCACAAAACAATCTTCTGTCTTCCAAGCTTGATTTGCATTGCATCACTCAGAATTTTTCTGTTGATTTCCTGTAAAGCCTAGGCTGTGTAATTGGGGAAAGTAATGAATTAGTCCATGGTTGTGTTTCTGAGTTGTTTCCAACCATTCTGAACTTTTAATTATTTTCTTTACCCTCCAACAATATTAGCGGTGCAGGTTACCATCTGGGCACAGCCAATTGAAGATCCGTGATCTTACAACATGAAACAAGACGTCGTTTCTTCAGAATCCAGCATCAAGGGAATTACGAGGTAATAGAGTGACAAATCGATTAATGTCTTTGGCAGAATTTCAAAGATTATCAAAGGGTAATTGTCAATTTGTTAGGAGTGAGATTAGGATAGAGCAGAATATTTAGGAAGACTTCACGACGACTCCAGTTCCTCAACCGTTGATACGTTTCCTTGTATTTTTTTGTTTGTTCACTTCCTTTCCTGAAACAAAACAAGACTAAGTCTCCATCTCCCAAGTTGTTGGGTTTAGGTCCTTTATCAAGAAGCAGGCTTTGAGCATGTTCCAACTTCGCTGATCGAAGCCCATCATGGCACCATCAGACTCTCAGATTTGACTCTTCTTTTCTTGTCCAGCACATTTTGACATCAAACGCCGCCGTCCCACTATAATTTCATTCTGAAGGATTCCAAGTCATCGCGCGTCTCAAGGCGCGTGTCCTGACGCGCCCAAAGCTCCGAAAATCAATCGACGAGAGAGAGATGTTTATTTGAACGAGAAGATATTTGTTATTTTAACATCATTAAACTCACCCAGTCGGCCAACAAGGCAGCGCTTTGGGACACCAAAAAAAATATATCAGGTCAGCACTAAAGCGAAAACAGAGAGGCGCACTTCTTTTTGCTGTTTTTGAAAAACAATCATCCACTTTACACCACCAGCTATAAATGGTCCTTTGACAGACCAATCAAGACTCACCAAATGGCAAGAACCAACCGTTTCCAAAAACATTACTGGGTTATCAAATTCTTCAACAACCACGGACCGCCATTTCAAGTCGGTTAGCCTTCGACCCGACCGTTTCTCTCTCACCACAAGATATAAAATCAAGTTTAATTAATTTTCGTTATTTCTGCTGAATAAAACAGAAACCGAGTGACGAAATCGAGAGAGAGAGAGAGAAGCTAAACTGACATATGAAGCGTTGAAAAAGCTTGAATCATCATCACTGGTGGAGGAAGAAGAAGATTCAAGCATGAACAACACAACCGTTACAGCTTCACCAAATCCAAACAAAAAGCGAATAAAAAACGACAGAGGAGGAGCAAAGAAGGAAGAAGAGTGTGACGCGGAGGCGTGGGATACCCTGAGCAAGAGTTTCAAGCAGGTGCAGAGCGTACTGGATCACAACAGTGACTTGATTAAACAAGTGAACGCGAATCACCAGTCGAAGATTCCAGATAATCTCGTTAAAAACGTTTCATTAATTCGCGAGATTAATGGAAATATCACCAAGGTAATGTCCATTTACTCCGATTTATCATTCAAAGTCTCCAACATTGTTGAGGAACGGCGTCGCCTTAAGAATGGAGCAGAAAGCAAGTTGGAGAGCGCTAGCAACGAGTCTTGAAATGAAGTCAAATGAAATCAAAGGATCAATCAGTTAAAGTAATCTCGATCATCTTTGCTTAATCAATCATGCTTAGTCAGTCAATTAATAATGAACTCTTTTGAGGTCTGTCGTGTTTGTCTTGTTTAGTGTCCTGGTGGTTGGTTGTGGTGGAGATGGAGATGGAGATGGAGGTCAGGCGGTGATAATGATGGTTATGTATCCTTATGCGGTGTTTGTTGTTATGTTTTATAAGGGTGATGATTTCAAGCCTGCGGGACTGTGTTTTACTGCATTGTATGCAGACGTAATAAGGTATTTATGTTCTGTTTATTTTTATTTTTATTTTTTTTGTCTTACTTTCTCCTTTGCTATATTTGCTTGCAAAACTCTTAACAGAGGCTGACGGAGGGAAATCGCAATAAGGTAGGTCTGTGATTTCGGTACTTTATTTATGACGTGGCAGAGAGAGGGAAAAAGTAATGAATTAATGCGGTATTTAATCTGTAGCAGCTAATTTAGTTTCTTTTGTAGGGGGTTACAGGTAGAAGATGGATATATTGATTAATTTAGATTTCATGTTTTTTAATTCTGAAATAATAACATGTCCTGAATTTTGTAGGGGGTAAACTTGGCAGTCATTATCAGAGGCTAGGTTTATGCTGGTCATCTTAATGGAAAAAATTATTCATTGCAAGGCTAATCAATCCGCGGTTCCATGTGTTGTGACTGTATATTATCTGGGTTAGTAGACAGGCGGCACCCCCCCCGGGTTAGTAGACAGGCAGCCCAATTAGGACATCTCTACCTAGATGACCTGTGCGATGCCGCGGGTCAATAGGTTTTGTATAAGAAATATCAAAAAAAATTAAAATTTAAAAATATTAGGTTTTTTTGCAAACCTATACCTAACAATTTTGGGTGTGACTGCAACGCCTAATCCAAGAGTAATATTTCTAATATTAATAATAATATTAAACTTACATGACCCAAGTTTAAGTGAGTCTGACTGCAATACCAGACCCAATAGTCTTGGATATGGGTCTGGCTGCAAGGTCGTGTTATAAAAGTGTGTCAATTAAATAGATTAATTAAAAAGAAAAAAACCAAAAGGAAGAAAAAAATTAATGAAGAAAAAGAAAAAAAAATCTAAATTAACTGGGTTAACCCTTCAAACCAGGTTAACCCGTCAAATCTTGTATTCGTGTCGTGAAAGTTTGATAACTAAATAGAAAAAAAAATTGACAGGTTAACACAAAATTAACTGGGCTAACCCGTCAAACCAGGTTAACCTGTCAAACCCGGGATC
>Ga0325402_1001861_pt1 | contig 17954 bp, 7 predicted proteins | sample PopdelMetagenome_22_FD_207212 | JGI IMG/M metagenome (GOLD analysis project Ga0325402, IMG submission 207212) | Populus deltoides microbial communities from Bellville, Georgia, United States - Xylem-PdKOR-R3 | ecosystem: Host-associated > Plants > Phyllosphere > Stem > Wood/Secondary xylem... | reverse complement strand
TATCAAAGGATATGCTGCCTTAATACATATAGTAACATCATGCCAAAACTTGCTGTCCAAAACACAACTTTGAATTCGCTTCCCTTCTTCTGTTTTTGAAAACCTACATGACCTCCATTGGATGGAACTAAACATTGTCATCAACTGTATCTTACAATCACTCAAACATCCAAGAGTTAAGTATGCAGTAGCAAATCTAGTGGCAGCAAGCCTAATCAAATCCTTCCTTTTTGTAAAGTGTCTGAGCATGGAAATGAGAATAGTTCTTGAATATATGTATGAAGTGATTCTCCTCCCATTAGCAATAGTTACTTGATGGACCTTTACTTTCTTCTCAAAATCTTCCAATATCAAGTCAATACAATGGGCAGCACATGGTGTCCAAAACAATCCTTTTCTTTTTCCCATCAACAATTGCCCTGCTGCCTTATAATTTGCAGCATTGTCAGTGACTACTTGCACCACATTTTCCTCTCCGATCCTCTCCACAATAGCATCCAACATCTCAAATACCTTATCAGCAGTCTTAGATATATTAGAGGTATCTACCGATGATAAAAAAAATTGTCCCTTTAGGACTATTAACCAAAAAGTTGCAAATAGAACGCCTTTTCTTATCAGTCCATCCATCAGACATTATTGAGCAACCTGTTTTTTTCCATTCTAACTTGTACTCCTCAAGCAAGTTTATCGTGTGATCTACTTCTTGCTTTAAATATTTCTCTCTAATATCATGGTAGGATGGAGGCTTAAAACCTGGCCCATGCTTTGCAACCAATTCAAGTGCCTTAACAAATTCAGGGTTTTTCACACAGTTAAATGGAATTGCACTGGTGTAGAAAAATCTTGCAATTTGTCGACATGCTTCTTCTCTAATATCCCTTTTTAGCAGCTGATTGATGGTGGTTTGTGTACTTCCACTCCCACTTGCTACTCTCTTTCCTGTGTCCACTGAGGTAATTTCATTCCCTTCATCATTATCTTCATCTTTTCCAATATATTGGAAAGCCTTTCTTTTCTTCTCAGTTGCTTCTTGATTTTTCACCAAAACATTCAACATCATCTTCTTTATATCTTCTAGTACTTGCTGGCATGGCTCAACATCCTTTCGAGTGCAAGCCAAATGATGCTTGAAACGGTAAATACCTCCACTGATAATTTTCTGACAATACTTGCATTGCACTCTTCTTGAATTCTTATCAACATCTGTACCATATTGCCACCCCACGTCAAGTCTATTGCCACTGGTAGTTTTTTTAGATGCCATGTAACCTGCAGTTCAAGAATCATTTGGCTATTCAGCATACATTTGCATGGCAGGTATGGGGAAAATAGAATTGTATTAGAATGCTCTCTTGACATGGCTGCAGAGTAAAAACCGTAAGCTGAAACCAGCTCTATTTGGTAATATCAGCTTTAAAACCTTATTGCACAAGACCATATCAAGTAAATTCAAGAATGTTAAAGGAGATTATGTTCCTCAATCCTCACTGTTCTGTTTTTACACTCAAACAATTACAGATTATCATTTCACATTCAACCTAGCTAATTCACATTTAACCTAGCTAATAGTAGGATTAGAGCAATTATTTTTTGTTACAGTTCTGTCACTTATTCAGATTCAACCTGGCTAATTCAACAAGGTAAAAATTATACAAGCTAAAGTCTTAGCAAATGATGCATTTCTGTCAATAAGAACAACAACAAAGACGTCAGGCAAGGCTCTTAGCATCAATTGCCCTGCTGCCACCAAATACAGTGCCAATTGCCAAAGGAATTGAAATGTTTGTTTCCCAGTATTTAAACTACATAAGTATGACAGGTGACAACATGTAATCTAACGATTTACAATTCACAAAAAAGCAACAGAAGCACTGCAAAAGGCATTCCAATCCAAGACTGACCTTAACACATTGAGAACTGAGAATCAAGAAGCTTAGTTACAAGAAATTACAACACACAAAAACAGCAAGCAAGCAATTAAACACATTCACAGAATACGTAGACAAATTACATATAATTAAGAAGCTTAGTTAAAGTTAATGGAAAGTGACCTTGCAAGAGTGCAATCCAGGAAATCTGCTTCGTTGCTTCGTTGTTTATGCAAAATTGCAGAATCTGCAACACCAAAGCAAGTAAGAATGCAAGATGAAACAGAGCATAGGTAAACACAGAGCAGTGCAGCACCACTTCTCCTCCGAAAAAATACCCAGCAGCAAACCAAGTAATAGTAGAATACCCAGAAGATAAACTCAGATTCACAAAATACCTAGATAATTTTTGTCTCTAATCACCACCATTAGACAGAAAAAACAAAGCTTGGGATTGGGAATCAATTCTTACCTTCGTCTCGCCAAGAACGCTCCGGATCGGGGGAAATTGATTTCTTAAATTGCTGGGGAAAGGGGAAAGGGGAAAGGGAAAAGGAGTCAGGTCAGGGAGACGGGGAGAGTGGGAGATGGGGACTTGGAAACTGGAAAGAGACTGGTGCTTTGCAATTTTGCATTTCTAATTGTCTGCCCTCTGCAACTCTGTATTTGCCTTTTGGTGAAGTGAAACCGTGAGCGTGAAGGCGTGAAATGGTGTGAAAGTGAAATTTTTTATTAACTCGTGGAATCGTTATGTTTTTTACGTTTTTACCGAGTCAACCCGTTTTTATGCGAGTTTGACCGAGTCAACCCGATTTTGCTGGTTTTCGAGTTTTAACCCCGATTCTACACGTTTTTTGTGTTTTAACTCGTAAAATCGGACGATTTTACGAGTTAAAACGTATTTTTAACAACCATGGCAAACACAAAATAAATGTGGTATATACGGTGAAAGGGGTCATAGCATAAAAACATGTCAAACCGCGCAACATATATAAATATTTGGATTTTTTTCATTCTTACTATAGATTTATTATTTTACATGTATATAAATTTATGTCATATTTTTTTTGTAATATTAACAACTTGTTTTGATGGGTTCACGAGACAAACATGATGTGAACTAGAAGAGGTACATCAAGTTCTACTATAGGCCACTATTAGGACTAGTTGACAATGTATTCAGGTATTAATGATATGTCAGTTTAGCAATTGTAAGACCGTTCAATAAAAATTGGAATGGACATGTAAGTTGGCTTGTATAAAAATATAATATATTTATATTAAAACTCATAATCATTTTAATAATTGTATATAAATTGACTGCCTTTTAAGGCAATGATCATGTGACACAATACTAATATATTGTTATGGATTTACACGAATGTGATTTCCCGTGTATTATAAAGGTTGGTTTTTATAAGAACAACTAACTTTATAATATCAATCTTGATAAAAAAAATTAATTGCTACATCAATTAAGCAATGAATACGCAAGACCCACATGTTTCACCTACGTGTTAGGGAGATGACACTCACGTTGCATGATGTTTTCATGTTAATTTCCTATTCTATAGACAAAGCCTCTTTGACAGACAGATGGGTGGTTGACCAAGATAGTTTGTGTTTCCATCTATTAAGATGTGTGCCTCCACTCACTAGTTTTAGAGGTGATAATATCAAGTTAATGTGGTTGTTTGATAATTTTAAAGACCCTTTACATGATACGATGGAGGTGCAATTGATTATGTATGCTCAATAATATATAATGCAGTTTGAGAGTATCATATTCACAAGTTTATTCGATAATACAATGCTAATATACTTTCTAACATTATTTAAGGATTTTTAAGCCATTTATAACTATAACTAGCAACCATCCATGCATGTATATCTATATTAGCAACCATGTAAATCATGCATGAAAAAAAAGATGAATAGATGGTCATTTACATAGCGACATATGACAATTAATTTAGAGAGCTATATGAGATGGTACATGAGCTTAACATGATAGTTTATTATAACATATAAGTGAATTTTCCAAGGCATCCACATAATCTGATGCATTACAAACCCTGTTTTCTGAGATATAATCAATTGGTATGCGTTATATTTTTATAATATTTATTAAATATCTTGTTTATATATATTATAGATGATGATGATGATAATTCTTTTTGTATATATACTAGATGTATTATTTAATAAGAAGGCTTATAGAGCTACTGTTGTGCTCTGTAAAGGAGTCAATGAGATGACATATGTCATAACCAATACTACACTTTCTTTATGTCACGGTGGACTTCAAAAAGAAGTTGGGGAGGATAAGCATCTTGGAATGACATTAATGAGGGATGAGAGCATTTTTCATTAAAGAGGACTTTTAGTTAGGGAGGCAGGTCTATCCATGAGCTTAAACAATTTTGGTATAGGCTCTCTATGAGCAGTTCTGGCCTGTTCAAAAGTTGAGGTGATTTTTAGATATAGTTAAAATGATATATTTGAATGTTATGAGAATTCATTTTATTTGATTTATGAAGTTAGTGAATTGTTGAGTTGATTATTTTTTATGGTAGAAAGTTGAGAGGTTGGGAAAGTTGTCTATGCGAAATGTTTTTTGAATTAAGTCACATACGATTTCATAAATTGTGTTATTGCTACAATTAAATTTTTAACCATGCTATTTCCCCAATATTTTATTTTTATTGTACTACTTTGAAAAAAAAACTCTTTTTTGGTAGTAGATTAATTATAATGGCTTAGAAAAACTCAGAAAACATTTTCCAACTATTTGGGCTAAACCATAATGGCTAGACACTCTAGCTATTTGGAACAACCCAAATGATTGGAGTTTCTCTCTTTTTATTAGCCCAATACCCGACATAAATTTCGAGTTTATCCAATCCTATTAATATATACCTTTATGTATTTTTCTAGTTCTTAGGATTATACAAGGATATATAATTCTATATGTAGGAATGAGTGCACATAAACTTTCTATGCACATAATATTTCTCTATATAGAGAAGGCATCACTTTTCTACACCAATAATCATCACATCACCAACTTTTTTTCCAATGTCATAACTAACACCACATCCAATGACAACCACCAATATCTTTACCAAAAACACAACTTCATTCTCCACATATACCAAGGTACCTGCAACACTACTCTCAACACTCTATGAGGTAAGCATATATGATTATAATCTATAAATACCTTGGTCACTAGATAAGTCTAAAACATGTAATTAAAGGAACTTTCCACAACCAAGATCATACAAAAACTAGTCGACATGACTCACACACTGACCTTTAAAGGCCACATGCAATTTCATATATAAGTAACAATCATTTAATAATTTTTATAGCAAAAAACAACCACTAAATAATTCATATAGTCACCAAAAATCACTCAACAATTCTTAGAGCCACAAACAATCACTCAACAATTTTTAGAGCCATAAACAACCATTCACAAGTTCTACAAGTTCATAGATAAAAACATAAAAAGTACAAACACACACTCCTTACAATATCATTTCGTTTTCTTGTATTGTACATTAGTCTCTCCTTCTATATTTACTAACTTAAGCATCAAAGATCTACTATTCTAACAAAGAACTTGTTTTTTTAGGTGAACACTGGACGAAGGTCAAGACTAGTCAACAACTTAGAGATGCAACCATGGAAAACCCAATTCTATTTTGAAGTTTTTTCATGACTTCATCAAATTAGTTTATTAAAAACACGAGTAATAAATTAGTTTTGTTTTATGAAAATCTTCAAAAGAATAAAGTAGAAATCGCCTTCTGATAATTGTTTTATAAATGGTTTGACAATATTATGAATAACATATCAATTACTTTGTTGCACTTGTTTCTTCTCTTATATTGTTGTTTTATCGCTCATGTGTAAAAAAAAGGGATAAATTTAGGTTCTTCTTTAAGACTTATTGGATATGGTCTCAAATGTTTATAGATTTAACAAGATGATATTCTCAGATAGAAAACCCACTTACATTCCATGAAAAATGAACCCTTAATTAGGTATGGCATCTTTAAATCAACAAGACAATACCTAGTAGATGACTGATACATCCAAATCCAATTGGTACACCTGAATGCACTATCTCATGGTCAAACCTAATTTATTCATTACGAACTATAGAGACAAAATGCATATATATTAAATAAAAGAATGCTCCTTTGACATATATCCTTAAATAAATGGTCTTGTTATCTTCATTAAAAATACAATATCTATAAAATCCAAAACTAAGATAACTTTTACAGTGGCATGTTATAACTTTGAACTTTTATCTCTAAGTAGTCTAAAATTATAGGTGATAAACACAGTAATCATCCATCTCTCTCTCTCTCTCTCTCTCTCTCACACACACACACACACACTTACACTTGCATAGATTTAAGAATATATAAACAACCTTAGACCACAAGGTAGGCTGGATCTTCCATTCATAATCATCTTGTTAATATAAAACATCTCTTTTCTCTTTAGATTTCTCAATTTACTAACACACACAATACAACATTTTAAGGCTTTCCCTCCCTTCATAATCAATGCAAACCTGAGTGCTAGAGGGTCTTTTAAATACTGTTTTGCAAGTATTCCACGTATGCAAACCTAGCCTTTTACTCCTTTCAACTCATCACATCCTTGATAAGATTCTTTGAAAACACCATAATCTTTGTGAGGTTTTCTAGCAACCATGGAGAACCTATATTATGTGGGGATAGTTTGTTTGTTGTAAACGAAGCTGTTGATTGTTACATTTTAGCCTGTTTAAATCATAGTTGAAATGCATGCCATACTCTGCTCAAATACTTTGAAAACTAGAAGCTCTGGTTTGTCCATAGCCGTGTAATAAATTGTTATGCGTGCTGGCATTAGTCTAATCTTGTCAACACGTACAGTATATTCTTAGCATTACAAGAAAATGTACAGGTTCTTGTCACCATCTAGTATTTTATACAGTATCTGTGCTGTATACCAGGCCTGAATGTATACTTTTTTCATTAAAAAAATGCATAAAAAAGCTGACGACGGTGATGATGTGTTCTCCACCTTGTTTCACAAACAAAATCCACCTCACTCACTCACTCTTACGCGGTCCCTCTCGCTATATGCTCACTGTCCCCAATTTCTCAGCTCCTGCCCCGCCCTAGGGTTTCTTTTCCTTCCACTTCCCTGCCAAACAAACCTTAACCCCTAAGAAAACCTCCCTTAATCCTTACACTTTTAACCTCTGTTGATTATTTTGCTTTGTGTCTCCAGAAATAGAAGTAAAAACCAGCGCTTGGCTACCAGCTAAAACCAAGCAATTCATGGCCAAAACCAAACCTGGCAAAAAAGACCTTGATTCTTACACTATCAAAGGCACCAACAAAGTTGTTAGACGTAAGCATTTACCTTGTTTAAAACCCATAATTTCTAGCAACAAGCTTCTTCTTGTTGCTATACAATTAAAAATCCATCAATTTCTTGCTTAAAGTTTCCCCTTTTAGACCCTGATTGCCAAAATGTCTCCCTTTTTCCTTTCAATTCTTGAATACCCTATCGTTTTTAACTCTCTTCATTCATTCTTTGTTTTTTTTTTTTTTTTGCTTCTGAATTTGGGTGGATTCATGCTTGTTATTGCAGCTGGTGATTGTGTGTTGATGCGCCCATCGGATACAGATAAGCTTCCATACGTGGCACGTATAGAGAAAATCGAGGCAGATCATCGAAACAACGTTAAAGTTCGTGTACGGTGGTACTACCGGCCGGAGGAATCCATTGGGGGACGCCGTCAATTCCACGGAGCAAAAGAGTTATTCCTGTCAGACCACTATGATGTGCAAAGTGCACATACAATCGAAGGCAAGTGCACAGTGCACTCCTTCAAGAACTACACTAAGCTTGAAAATGTTGGAGCTGAGGATTACTTTTGTAGGTTCGAATACAAGGCTTCCACTGGTGGTTTCACTCCCGATCGTGTAGCTGTGTGAGTTCCCTTTCTTTGATAAAATTTTGAGTTGATTTTTCTGGGTTTTGAGTGCTGAAATGAATGGCCTTTTGAATTGGTGTCTTTGAAGGTACTGTAAGTGTGAAATGCCATACAATCCGGATGATCTCATGGTGCAATGCGAGGGATGCAAAGATTGGTAATTTCTTGATAATGCACTCATTTCTGTAACGAGGAATCATGCATTGTAACTGCAAGTTTAGTTTGTTTATCTCATCTGATCTCTGAAATTATTGGAGCTACATCAGTCAGAATCAATGTAGCATGGCGTTGTTCTTCATTTGAATTCATTGCGTAGCTTAATGATTAGAACTTATGATAGCCTTTTCCATTTTTTTCATTCCTCTAGTAGTATGTAATTTTACTGGAACTTCAACAAAAACTGTGATTGGTGAGAGAAATAAGAATTCATTCTAGAGTATAATAGCCATTTGTCTTTTGCTTTTAAGTTTATGTGGGCTTCTTTCAACTCTGTTTTATGTTGGGCAAACATTTTAACTTCATGAGAGCTTAATAGGGACCAGTAAAGCATATCAAGCATGCATGAGAAGTAGGTTCTGTGAGATTTAGTTTCATCAAGTTGTAAGAGGTCATTTTCTTCTTAATATATCCAGTGATGGCTTCTTTTGGATTTAAGCTAATACCTTGTATCTTGTATAGAAAGTTTACTTCCTATGCAATAATGCTTTTATGGAACTAAAGATACTTTATTTAACACACTGCAGGCTTTATTTAGCCATTCTTAGGCCATAGCTTATTTGTTCTGCACCAACTTCAGCTGCCTGTAACACGTGGGGATAACCATTGAGCTTTCATGTTAGTAGGGTTTTGTTAATCCTCCCTTTTCATTTTCCGCACATCACCATGATCCTTGCATAGTTTATCATCTTGTTATTGTTTGTAATTTGTTTCTGTAAGTCTTCTCCCAATTTGCCCTAAATTGATTAATAGTTGGTAGCATTAAACCCGTGTGTACTTCTCATGCATGCTTACTGCTTATATTGGGCTCTTTGTGTCTGATCCTCATAGTCATATATGTTGAAAAATCTGGGCAGAGGTGAATATCTTAAACATATTTTGATTGAAATACTGTTCTGAAAACACAGATATCTGTTAGTGCTGGACTTTTGTGTGGTTCACATGCTGAGAATGAACTCTTAGGACATCAAATTAGTTAATCTGTCAAGTGGATATCTCATTTATCAGTTTTGTTTTCTTTCAACCTTGAATTTGCTTGGTTTTTGAATTCTTAATGGTTGAATATGGTAGTTTAAGCATTAAGTATTAACAATTGAAGAAGTGAAAGATGATTAAAGTACAAAAGTATCATTTTAAAAGAATTATTAAGTAATAGTGGAAAGGTCAATACATTTCCTTATTTTGAAGGGTGAAAGATAATATTCCAGTTTACTGCGGTTATTATTCCATTGGTTGTTGAAATTACTCAGTGACTAATTTGCTATAAATTTCATTCTTTCATTTAAGGACCATGTTAGAAATTTAAAGCTGAAATGGGTGAAGGAATTTGAAATTGGCATCAGTTACCGTTGTCTTTTGTATCACAGATGGTACAAATCAAGGTTGTAAGGCTCCTTACAGATAAGGAAAAGGGGGTGGGCTGGGGAAGAAAGAAGCCAAAGAACTTATGTGTTATACTCTTGTACTATCAACATCAAATGAAGTATGGGGTTTAGCTGTCTAATGAGAATAGTGAATGGTATTTAACAATTCCTTTTCAAATAGGCAGTAATTAAAGGATGTAGCAGGCACTGTTGAGATGCAATTAGGAAACTGATATTATATAGGAGGTGATTTAAAAATTCGAAAATTCTAGAGTTTGCATCGTAAACATGCTATAATGGGGTTTGAGAGATAGTTTGGACAAGAAGATCCTCATTAGGCATCGACGCAATGTCATTTACTAATGCTATCAATGAAAATCATGAACATCACATTTTGTAGCATCATCAAAAGATGATTGTTGAATAGATTGATTGGATTTTCTTTTTTTGTATTATTTCTCAATTTTGTGTTGGTCAAATCTGGTTGATCTTGTAGATAGCTTATGATACAATGAAAAGAATTATTTCTTTGGAAATAAGAACTTTCTTTGCAATTTAATAGATGTAAGTTTTGCACTTGTAGAGATACTCAATTCCCTTCTTTGCTGTGTATTTGGAAATGACTGAAAAACTGGATTTGATGGTTGAGAACTTATCTAATTGTAAAAAATGGTATAGATTTGAAGGCTGTTATGGAGAGAAAATGAACACCTTGTATTTGTTGTTTGACCAGAAGTGAAGAACTCATACAAAATCAAACCATATACAGAACTTAATCAAATTAAATAAATAATATCTCTAAGAATTCCATCTCATTAAGCATTCTGCATGTCTGCTACGTATAGTGTTAGCCAGATATCTTTCAAAGAGGTCAGAGATGATTCTTCTCTCTTAAATGCTCTTTTCTTGTGTTCCTCCAAGCATATTCCAAATGTAGGTACATGATACAACCTTTTCTTTCCTATCCCACCCTCTCCCAACTCCAAGTAAATATCCTAACCATGACCATGGAAATTTCCATGGCTCATTGTGCGAAGTCCCAAAAGCTTACCCATCCAGTGCAATAATTGATTTACAGTTTAGGGTGTTGTTATCCAGAAAAAAGAATGATTCCATGCTAAGATCATCTCTTCTTTTGAAGATCATTAATAATTGAACTTCTTCCCCAAATAGCCTCCATAGGCAAAAATGGGGAAATAAGAACTTTGGGAGGAGATATGAACTTCTACAGTGTTAAACAAATTAAATGAGGCATTGGATATGACACAACAGGATTTGATACTGAAGTTGCCATTTTAGCTGATCTGTATCTAGCTTCATTTTTATTTAGTTCTTTGGTCTTAACGGTATCAACCAGCTTGGTTTTGGTTGTAGGGAGGTTCAATATGCTAATCCTGTGCTATCATATGATGAACACCACTTTCAATTAATTCTATTATCAATGATGTCTAAGCAGGAGCTTATCAAGATAATTTTTATCTGCAGTCATCTCTAAAAGTTCACGAGTTGATTGGTCTGTGAGAAGAGAGAACTATCTATGTTGTTTAGTTGTACGGTTTTTATTGGTATTCCACTGCTTATTGGTTTTATAATATTTTATGTACTACGCACGATTTATGTTATGTGTGTTTTCTTGTAAATTCAAGGGTTATTGCTTCCTGATCATTTTTAACTAATGTGTTGCAGGTTTCATCCTTCTTGTATGGGTATGACAATTGAAGAAGCCAAAAAATCAGATCACTTTTTGTGCTCCGACTGCTCATCTGATGATGATGCAAAAAGATCTTTGAATGTATTCCCAGTATCACCATCACTTGAGGTTAAGGTAAGAATGTGCTCCAGTTGTTTCAACATCATTAAGGAAACTAAAATCAGTTTAGCTGTGCAGCAACATCTTTTACTGCAATTTATGTGTATCATTATGAATACTACCACTGCTAGGTTTCTTAAGCTGGCACTATTTAGAAATTGACTAATTACCATTATATGTTGAAGATGTAGGATCACCCTTACCTTATTGGCTTGTCGACATGGTGTGAGCTTTCAGAGTCTTTGCTCCCTTTCTCTCATATAAACTGATACAAATTACATAACTGTCCCTTTAAGGCTACATTTAAGCTAATTCTTACAAATATGGAAGTCTGTGCCAGGCGTTTTCATATGTTTTCTTGATAGTGCAATGTTTATTCTATAATATATCACAATTCTCTGCTCTGGGTTTAATTAATTGTGCATGAGAGTTTTTGTGCAATTTTTCTGCCTTCTATTATGTGGGCATAGCTAGTAGTAGTATTTAATGCATGTGCAGTTATTTCTCATATGGTTGGGTATAATAGAAAATAGCTATGAGGCACAATAATTTGCAGTCAAAATGTTTGGTGCGAGCCCTTCTACAAAAAGCAAAAAGCAGGCAGTGTTGCCAAAGAAAAAACTACAAACCCATGGTTTTATTGTTTAGTCTATCATGGGATGGTAGTGACTGTCCATTCGATTGACATGCCTAAAGCTCTTTAAAATTTGATCTTAAAAACTGCCCTTAATGATTTTTAAGTACTCATAGACATGCCTGAAGTTCTTCCTCAAATGTTGTCTTGGCCTTAGGCTGCAGTTTACCTTTATTAAAAAGTTAGAAAAAAAGATATGGAGAGAGAGAGAGACTGTAATGGGTTGAAAATGGATTATGTCGAGTTTATGTTAAGTTGGAACTGCCTGCTTGACCATTATTGGTTTCCATTGATGGGGTATGGAATGTTGTATCTTAACCTGGAGGTCTGTCAGCCAAACCGATTGTAGTACCATGAGAAAAATGATCTTAACTTCAAGCGTACATCATTGAATTGCTGTGATTCTATCAGTAACAACCTACAGAAAACTAAAATTTATCTCATAATCAGGCAGCGTTCATTTTCCTAGGATTTTCTTTCTAGTTTTAACAAGGATTCCAGCTGATGCTGCTTGCTGCATAAGCGGGCTGAGTAGACAGAAGCTTTATGAGTTTTATGTTTCATTATCTCCAAGGATAAGGTAGTCAACAAAAATAATACATGCCTGATTAATGTTGACAGGAGAATGCTAGTTTAGAGGGAGAGTTGCTGGTGTAACTTGTATTTTTTTAGCTGCAATAGAATCAGATCTATTAGGATATTTTGAAGTGCTACCTAAAAAGTGGACTATGAATGTTAATAATCAAGGGTATATGGGTTCCTTCGCATTTTTGTGGAATTCTAATTCATGAAAAGAAAGTTTTTTGAAGGAAAAATGATATTCCCTTGTTAAAAATCATAGTTACATGGGATGGGTTATTTCAAGTGATGAAACCATTGCAGAGCTATCACAGTAAAGCTGTCATAACCAATAGATGTGTTAAGGCTGTAAGATGTGACTTCTTAAAGTTCAGGTGAGAAGGAAACGAGACATCTTGATTAAAAGCCATGTGGTTTTACTGAATATCTTTGGTCGTTAGCAATTTGTTTCACTGGTTGTCTTTGCTCGTTCTTTCACTCATAACCATGCAAACTGGAATCTTCTTTATTATTTTCTACCCTTTCTGATGTAGTTGTCTTTGATTTTTATGCTAGGTGGAGACAAAACGCAGGAAGAGATGACTGAAATTGTGGTGCATAACAAAGGGTTAGTAAATGTTCTTGCACTAGCTCCACCATCGCTGTCATCCCTGTTGGGTTATGTTATGGAATTGTACAGTGCAGAGAAGATATCGTGCTTGCACAAACAAGAGGCATTTTATTAATTATCATGTTCCAGTGTTTGTATGTGTGAATGGACTTGGGAGATGGTTTTGTGATCATTGATGTCCTTGCGAGTCTCTGCCAAAAAAAAAAGCAGCCCCATAAGTACCTACCATGACAGTGAAATGAAAATTTAGAGAGAAATTTTTAGATTTTCATGTGATATTCTGCAACTGTCATGATAGCAATGTTCTTTGTTCTTCTTCTTTTTTAATAAGAATGGGGATATAAAAGTAGATAAGATCGGAGCTGAGCAAGCGCTTTGATGGAATCCCCTGGTTGAAGCAAATCACAAGAGGGTCTGCTGTTCTTTTTATAGGTTCTGTAGTAGATTCCTTTGTCAAATTTGGAATGATTTGTTTCATATACTTTTGGACTTTATCCTTCCTGATCTGAAAACATTGAGGTGAAATACCAATAGCCTTCAACAAGCAATAAAAGAGGGGAGAGATTATATATCACCAGCTGGAAAATTTTCATAAACTGTTTATTGAGAAAGCTTACATCTGGGAAGTTGGATTCACCAAAGAAAAGTATGATGCTGTCACCAGAACTTTCTAGAATAGGATACGTAGCAGTAACAGTTTCAACTAAGATATAACCTTAACAAAAGAATTTAGATTTACCCCATTATATTTATGATCTAGATCATGAATAATCTAATAAAAAATAATTTAAAATAAATTATGAAGTATAATTTTTTTATTAAACCATTGCTAAAAGATGTAATTGAAAATAAAAATAAAAATAATCTAAGTCAATTTAGGTAAATTTGTTAAACTTGAATATTGAATATTGGGTTATGAGAATAAGATAATTTTATAAAAAACAAATTAAAAATAAATTATGAAATTTAATTAAAAAATAAATTGTGAAATTCAATTCTCAATTCATCGATTTTTTTTAAAAAAAATTAATTAAAAATATAAAAAATAATATGAATCAACATAGACTAATACATAATTAAACCAGGATAATCTTATAGAAAACTAATGGAAAAACAATTTGAGTTAATATAAGATAAGTTGTCAAACTTATGATTAAGGTCACAGAGACTTAGACAATCCTATAGAAAACAAGTCAAAATAATTTATAAATCACAATTCTCAATCAATTTAATATTAAAGAATGAAGTTGAAAAAAATCCAATTAAAAAAAAGACAAAAAAATTAATCCGGGTCAATCTAAGTCAACCCATTAACCTATGAATCAGGTCATGAAACTAAAATAACCTCATAAAAAAACAAACCAAAATAAATTGTAAAGCCTAATTCTCGATCAATAAAAAGTTGAAAGATAAAATTGAAAAAAAAATCAATAAATAAAAGGAAAAAAAATTAGTCAACTCGCCAAACATGTGACTCATGTTATGAGAATGAGATAATCAAATTGAAACAAATTATAAAGTTCGATCCACAACAAACAAAATATTGAAGAATAAAATTGAAAAAAAAAGAGCTATTATTCATAATGAATAGTGTTATATGAGGTGGTGCACAATAAAAACATTACCTTTTTAGTGTTGTGTATCTAGATAATTCCGCGTGCTACGCTGTGACAGGACCAAAAAAAATTTTACATGAAAAAGAATAATATCTAGATTAAGAAAAATTCTTTGACAATATCATTAAATCCAATTCAACGGATCAAACTTGAAACCTCCTAACCATATATTTTGCCTAGCTCGAGTTTCAAATTAAAAAGTTACCTAATTGTGACCTAGTTGACTTGGAGGATTAAAGAAAAGTCAAACGACCAGTAATAACGTGATTTTGATCTTTTTTGTTAAGATGATATTTAAAAAAAAAAAAATATTAAGACGACGACACATTGGATCAACCAAGATTAATCTGCTAAACTTGTAATCCAGGTCATGAACTCCATCGAGTTTAATAACTTTGTTTTTTTTAATTATTTTTATTTAATTATATGATAAAAAATATATGCTTGCAAAATCGAGCATCACTTCAATATTCTAACTTTTTTTTTGAGATCACAATAACTTATAAAAATTAATTTGAAATATATCTGATACTTAATTTTCAATAATCATGTTTTTTCTAGAATAATTTTCATTTAATAATATGATAAAAAATAAAAATTCAAAAAATCAAGAACCAATACATACCGATATGTTATACAAAGATTATGATAACTCATTAAAATTAAATCAAAATAAATTATAAAACTCAAATAATAATAATTATATTTCTCTAAACCACTTTTTATTTAACAATACAATATATCATTTTTTAACGAAGGGGAAACAGTAAACACTGTCACCGGAATCTTTGATACCTCACTCTCACACCATTAATTTTGATGACTCTTCTCTGCTATAAAATTCTTCCTGAAAATCCAGACATGGAGAAACAGACAGAAACTTAGGAGGCAACCTTCGATCGGTGGTTTCTCTCCTTTTATTTTCCACGCTCACAATGACTAATGTGGTTGACCAACTCAACCTTTTCAATTAAAGTTTTTGACTGGATCGAACCCATTAACACGATTATTTTTAAAATGCGTTTTGTTTTAAAATATATTAAAAAAATTATTTTTAATATAGTATATTAAAATAATATAAATATATAAAAATTTGTAATTCCAAAACAAATTTGAGAGACATGATGGTGAGTCAACTGGGCAACCGCAGAACAAGTTAGGTTTATCAGCGTGTTGATTTTGCAAGGCACTTGATGGGAGTTGACTCGGTTTTAAGCTGACTGATGAGAGTTGACTCGGTTTTAAGCTGACTTCATTTTGTCTGGTATGTTTAGAAATTAAGGTGGAAGGAACTGGGCAACCGCAGAACAAGTTAGGTTTATCAGCGTGTTGATTTTTAAAGGCACTTGATGGGAGTTGACTCGATTTTAAGCTGACTGATGAGAGTTGACTCAGTTTTAAGCTGACTTCATTTTGTCTGGTATGTTTAGAAATTAAGGTGGAAGGAACTGGGCAACCGCAGAACAAGTTAGGTTTATCAGCGTGTTGATTTTTAAAGGCACTTGATGGGAGTTGACTCGATTTTAAGCTGACTGATGAGAGTTGACTCGATTTTAAGCTGACTTCATTTTGTCTGGTATGTTTAGAAATTAAGGTGGAATGAACCAAGTTTCGTAGACAAGCAGTGGAGGTTTTTGCTGGTATATTTGTAACTAGCAGTTAGTCGTTGTTCGTGCGATGTCAAGGCAATTGTTTTTGAAAATGTTATTAAATCAAATTCATAAATAAATAAACAGTGGTTTACCTTTTCGGTTTCTTTATAATGGATTAAGCTGGTCAAAACCAACTCCTAATTATTGGGAGTTTGAATGAGAAAATTAGCTAGTTGGAAACCTATTGAATATCCTGTTCCACAGGTACCTAGGGCCTCTGTGTGTGTGCGTGGGCGTGGCTGTCTGCTATCCTTGTAATCGTAGAAGTGGAAATGCCCTCCTAAAATAAGTTTTCCCATCTCGTTTCTTAGCTCGCCATGCGCAGGGAAGTTTTGCATTAAAAGCACGCCTCAAGGAGTCCCGCCGCTTTGGTCCTTCACTTCTTTAGCCATGAGTGGCGTGAAGTGAACGTAGCTAAATGGCCTCCTCCTCCTCGCTCCCTTTCAGCCGGGGAAAAAAGAAACTCGTATTCACAGCTTAGCGGCCTCTAGTGCATGCTCGTCTACCTAACAGGGGTCGCCCACTATTTCCAAAGATACAAATATATATACAACTACCTAGGAATTTCAATCTAGCTTATATTCATCACTGTAGGAATTGGGTTCCACGCTCTCTTTCTCATCAATGAAATCCTGACGTATACAAAGAAGTGCGGTTCGTTGGATAAATTCCTACCTTTCTCTATCTATCTCTGAGAGGCTTGGATGGACCGGAGCTGGAAGACCAGGAAGGGGAAAAGGCTTGGGGCCATAAACAAAGGAAATGAATAGGCAAGGGAAAGAAATGCTGGTTTCATAATTCATTCCTGGGATCAGAGGGGATCGAAGGGCATCTTCAGCGGCACAACTCTTATTATACAGGTCGCGAATCGTGCATGCATTGCCCTCGGAAATTAATGGGACACTTAACGGCTAATGCGCCTCTGCTCTAGCCTTTAAACACCAACCACGCCTTTTAGCTCCGGAGAAGAAGACGGAGGATAGATTCTCGACGGGTAAACCCTTTATTCAGGGATCTCCTTCCAGCATGCTAGGAAGACGTCCATAGGGGAGAACCAACCCCCTTGTGTAGCTTATTCGCTCCTTAAACAACAAGCCGTGAAGTGTTTTAACAAAAATATTATTGGATTATTTATAAGTTTGTGCTATTATATTCTACTTATATAAGTAAAGAGACGTTATATATTGAATAGTACACCTTTATCTTCATATTAAGAACTCTAATAAAATAGAAATTTTATAAAAAATATTTTCAATTTTATAAACAATAAAATCAAAATAAAAAATAGTATCAAACTATCAAAAATTTGATGCAATTTTTTCTTTTTAATAATATAAAATAAAATAAACTCCATGATTAAAATCAAACTAATAATCACAAATCAGGTTGTTGCGAAACACAAAAATAAATTGTCTTGTGATTACTGGTTTAAGAAAAACACCTTAAAAAAATAATTGTTTTTATTTTTTTCATTGTTTAGAATTAAGTTTTTAGTTTTAAATTATTTTGATATATTAATATAAAAAATTTAAAAATATTATTTTAATATATTTTTAAATATAAAATATTTTAAAAAATAACTAGAAAAC
>Ga0325402_1001860_pt1 | contig 17961 bp, 9 predicted proteins | sample PopdelMetagenome_22_FD_207212 | JGI IMG/M metagenome (GOLD analysis project Ga0325402, IMG submission 207212) | Populus deltoides microbial communities from Bellville, Georgia, United States - Xylem-PdKOR-R3 | ecosystem: Host-associated > Plants > Phyllosphere > Stem > Wood/Secondary xylem... | reverse complement strand
CCCTTCTTTCCTTGTGTAGTTAGGATGAATAAGGAATCCTTGTAAGAAAAGAATTTTGGAACATTACTGAATCCTTGTCACACTTGTAAATTATGTTGCAGCCCATTAAAGATCCTTGTAGAACTGGAAATTTTCAATACAAGCTGCCAAATCCTTATATAAAAAGGATCCTTGCGAAATAGAAAGTTCATAAGTCAAAAGAAAGTAAACAACAAAATCCGTACAACTTGTTTTGACCTATATCGCAAGTCCTTCCCAAACGTCAATTTACCTGACATTTCACCCTAAGATAGAATTATACCTTTGGAATCTTCTGGTAAAGTTTTAGTTGATACAACGGTCTAATTTGAAGTTATGCTCAATAGTGCAAAACAGAACAGTAGAAGATTTTATGCCAAAATCCAAATATTACCTTGCTTGGATCGTATCGTTCCCTGTCTTTTTAAGATGATTTGTCCTTAAATCACAAATAGGTTTAATGGACAATTCCTTAGCCTTTTGTTGAAGCCATTGGAGTTCTCTTCATGCACACACTTGCCTCCAACAACACTATATGAAAATAATAGTTGATAATAATTTCAAAAAAGCATGTCTTGCCATCAACTTGCATATATTTTATTGAATGATAACCACTATTTTCCTCTTTTTTTTATCTTTTTGGCGCTGAACTGATGCTCTCCATTCTTCACGTTCTTTATTAGTTTCTTTATAAATCTTTGCAAGTCGTTCAACCTTGTGCTCTTTATCTAACCTCATAGAAACATTATGATCATAAATATTTGAAACTTGTAACCTTCATTTCTCTTGCTTACTCATATTGAATCTCCTCCGATCAGCCCCACTATTTTATTGCTTCATCGAATCTATATCATCTTTCAGCTCCTTTATCACCCTAGCCAGCAGCTCAAGTGGTTTGGTGAAAGCTTGCATCTGAAAGGTGTTATCCACTATCAGTGTTGCGGAGTCATTATTTTCAGACATCTTTGAATCTGTAAAAATTGATTAATGCCAAGAAAAATATATCATCAAGGTGTTATCCACTATCATCTTTCACACAATTCAAGGCTTTTCACTAAATTTTTCTCACTATGCCTTTTACCTTTTGGCTCACCTTTTTGCAGTTCTTTCAGAACTGAAAATTAATGAACCAAAGTCAATGGCTTTTGCTACGCAATCCAATTATAAATATAGATTTAAGAATCAATAAATATACTGAATACAAACAAAACAAAACTACGATTATGATTTCACGAGTAACAATGCAAATTCGTAAGCCCAAAAAACTTAGGCTATAAATATACCTTATATCAGACTTGTTTTGTTTTCTTCTTCTTCTCTTCTCACAACAGCATAATAAATTAACTTATAAGTTTTATTTTTATTATTTCATTTATAACTCAATTATCCCAGAAACCAATCTGTTATTAAATATCACTAGCCCTTTTTTCCTTGTGTAGCTAGGATGAATAAAGAATTCTTGTAATAAAAGAATTTCAGAACATTAATGAATCCTTACTACACTTGGAATGTAAACCCCAGGAAAAATAAATAAATAATAATATAATAGAAACTATGGTGTAACTAAATAAAATATTAAATGAAAAGAAAAAAACGATATGAAGATTAAAAAAAAGAGTTTTTGGCTGAAAATGTAAATTTTTCCAGTAGAAAATACAGTCTAGTCGTTTTGAGAAACAGCTAGACTGATTTACATAAATCAGCTAGATCATTTTCAAAATGGTTATATCATTTTCACTACTATCCTTGGTATAACCTAACGGGTGCAACAAAAGAGAAAACAATAATTTCACTTTTTCTTCCTTTCTTTCATCTTGAAAGGCTAGAGATTAAGGTTTAGAAGTGAAAAGAGATGGTTTTGAGAGGGAAATCACATCCATACTAGAAATTAAAAAAGATCATAGAGAGAGATAGAAAGAGGATTGAGTATGAGAGAGAAGGTGAAGAAAGACGAGGAAAAAAAGGAGGAACGCATAAAGTTTTGATTGGTTGAGATTTGAAGACTAGATTATTGTTCAGTAAGAAGTTCTAAACCTAATCTAGCAAGTTTGTATGAAATGAATTACAATTGAAGTTGAATTTAGGAAATTTAATGGAAATGCAAATTGACTACAAATTGAGTTAGTTTAAGTTGTGTTGAGTGATGAAATTGGTTGAAATAATAAAGAAAATCACGGGGTTCTTAAAGGTCTAATGGTTGGCCAATGAGGGACTAAATTTTATGTAATAGAATTGTGCGTAGTTAAGTGATATTGTGATAGATTAATGTATAATTTTGTGAAGGAAATGATTTTAAATGAGTTTAGTTAAGTTACATAGATTTATTTAAATGTTTACATTGTTAAAAATTTGGAAATTGAGGGTGGATATTGAACCTGAAGATGAATGTTATTGTGAACGTGTTTGACTTCTCATGAAACGGAAGAGTTAATGGAAAGAATTTTAAAATAAATCACAATATAAGAAGAAGTTAAGGTGTCGACCAAGGTTGTCAAAAATATTTTTTTAACACGACACGAAATATACAATATAAACTCGGATTGTAAACTCGAATTGTAAATTCATAAAATCATAAATAAAATATTTTAATTAATTATATATTGACAATTTTAGTCAAATAATAAATAATAATATAACACAACTAAAATAAAAGTGAAATAAATTCATTATTCCTACGAAACAGAGAGAGTTCAGTTGCTGCATTAATAACGTTATCATAGCTTGCTACAAAAAATTTATTATTTCTAAAAAATTAAATATCAGTTGCGGTGGAGATTACTGCTTTTGTATTCTAAGCTTGCATATTCCATATCATCACATCTCAAACAAGCCCGTATGGAACACCATGGAAGAAAACATCAAAGTCATATGCTCAAAATAAGAGCACACTGAGACTCCATGAAATCTGAAAATAAAGATTTACCATTCACATGAACTCGATAGAGAAATGATAAAATGTGTCATTCAATTGTTGCCCCTTCAAATCCTTACTGCTATTATTCCAGCTCCCAAGATAACAACTCCTATTAGCCCCAAACAAAAGGATTGAAATAACATACTTCAAAGAATGGTTAGATGGAGTTTGCTGAGATTTTTGAGAAATCACTATAGCTTATTCATTATATAGATTATATGAACAAGGAAATTATCAAAGCTTGCTATATCTGAATTGTGGAACCACAGAGCTTGGAAATCAACCTAGAAACTCAAAAGTCAAAACCATTAACTAATCAAACCAAGAGAGATCAGATGAGTTAAACCTAGAAATTCAAATGAATTGAAAACTAAAATCAACCCAGAAAATAGAGATGAAAGAATGGTGAGATTGAAAAGTCAGTTTAATAGCAGATCTAGTAGAATAACTAGTACTAAAATGAAAGCAATTATATGAACAAGGAAATTTAAGGACAGAGTAAACTTGTTGGATAAAGAATCTGGCAAGAATGATGTTGATCGATCATTATAGAGAAAAAAAAGCAAAAACTCGTACACGAGGAAGAGGAATAAATATTACATTTTTACTTGAGAGCACTGATCCTTATTTCATAAGGAGAGTCAATTAATTTTTTTCCTTTTCTCAGACTCACAAACTCGATCCGAGTTTACCGAGTTTGACCGAGTTTGCTAGGTTTCAAGTTTATAACCTGAATTTACACGTTTTATATATATGTTGACTCTTAAAATCATATGATTTTACGAGTCAACTCGTGATTTTGACAACCTTGGTGTCGACCAAAGAAAGAATAAATAAAAAAAATCAATGTAAATACGATATTGTTTATGTGATATAATGCATATATAAACATGATCATACAAAAGAGAAAGTATAGACGTTGATGAAATTGCTATTGAGTTTTGTTAGAACTTCTTGTATGTGTAAGGAGAATGGGTAAAAGTTAGTGAATTTTAATATCCCATTGTTTGCTTCATAAATAGAGGGTACATACTTCTTTAAATACTTTCTAATTGTCATGCGTGTGCAGCATCATGATGATCATCCTCTGGGATCAGGATCTTCAAGTGTGGGTGAAAAGAACAAGAAATTATTGTCCTTTATCAGTAAAATAGGTTTAGAGTCGCCACCTAGTATTCTTGTCAATATGAACCTTAACTGGTTTTCAGAATCTGAACAAGAGGACTGATTATATATAGAGAGAACAATATCACCTCTAGTATACCCTACCTAAGATAAGTTGTATTGTTTATTTGTATGATTACTAAGACACTGTTATGTTTTTCTAACCGTTGACTTGTCTATCAATCAAAGCAAGTCTACTCAAGTAGAGTGGATCATGGCTTTATAGGTCGTGCCTATCAATTCTAAAGCTCAAATTTTTTTTTGTGTTTTTGTTTCTTTTAATATTTGGGAATTCATCTTACATATAACTTCATACTTCTTGGTATTAAAATAAACAAATTGAATTTTTTTTGTGTTTTTTAAAAGTATGTCAAGTTCTCATAGATTTAATAAACTTGCTATTAAATCCAAAAATACATTCAAGGATATATAAAAACTACTTTTCTTGAATTTTGGAATTTTAGAAATGCTAAATCTTGCCATGTATTTTTTTTATTCAAATATGATTTTTATTTGAGAGACCTGGTCATATGCAAATTTAAAATATTTTATATAAAAGAGGATTTTACTGTTTTGTGAAAGAAACTGATTTATTTAATATAAAAAAAAGCAGCTTACGTGTAGGTCACAACTCCAAGTACTAAATAATAAAAGAGTAAAATAAGAGAGCCATAAAAAAGAATTATTGCAAATAGGTCCATTGAAAGCATAAAATTGAATTAATTAAAAAACAAGGGTTGTGTTTAGCAAACACTAAGGGAAATTAGTAGGATATATTTGTCAAACACACTCTTAATTAAAAGTTAAAGGCTTAAAAATTGCCTTAAGGTCACATTTAGCAAACATGCCTTAGGGAAAAAAAATACAATTTTTCCTTTTGAAAATGGTTGGCATACTAAACACACCCTTAACCCTGATTGACTCAGCCTAGCCATGGGGGTTAAGCTTCCTAGTCCAAGCCTAAAAACATGACCTACAATGAGGAAAGAAGATCAAAGTGGATTTTCATTTGAATTTTTTCAAGAACATAAAGAACATTCAAACCAAACAAGAAATTGAATAGATGATAAAAACTAAATAACACTAATTAAAGGCCATAAAGAGATAAGATATGGAACATTAAAACATAATGATGCATAAAATGAAAACAAACAAGCCATAAATTGCATGAATCATACCTGACAGTTGTTAACCCTAACATAGGCATTCAAAAACTAAAAAGGGTCGATTGATCTAAGATAGGCAATTAATGGGAAATTAAATGGAATAAATAAATTATATATAGGTCATTGCTTTGATCGAAGTACATAAAACAAGTTGAAGCATCAATTGGTGGGAAATCAAAATTTACAACTATGAATGTTCAAAAAAAACCCAAAATGTGCCTTAAACCTATAATTTGGCCTAAACCTCGTAAACAAAACATGAACCTATCCTAACTTGACCTTTTTAAACCATACAGAATTCAAGGAAACAAGAAAAGAGGATAAAATAGTAGTTAGACCAAATCAAACCCTATAATTTCAACAATGCATTTCCTTTATCATAAACATCATTACATCAATTTTAAAATTGTTTTTCATCATCCTTAACATGTACAAAGCTGGACTGAACCTCACATCATGTCGAAGAGAAAAATAAAAATATAATCTAAACAAATCAAACATCAATGCATAAATCAAAATGAAATGAAGTGATCAGCCTAAACTTCAAAATTGTCATTCAAATATGCTAATTACATATCTTTAACAATAAAAAAAAAACATCAAGTTATATACTCAAAATTGTTTTGAACTTGCTTTTCTTAACAAAAGCATATTAAATATAAGAACAATAATATACTAAACATAGCTTCTAAACTGAAATGAAATCAAAAGAATCAATAATAAACAAACAAAATACAAACATGGAAGATAGTAAAGGAGAGGTGTGCCGATTGGGCTGCATCATCCCACCAAAGTTTTAGGTATACCTTTTTTAATAATACAACTTTCTTTTCCTGGGTTTTGTTACTTATTTCCCTTTGTTCTCAGCTTGTAATCCTTAGCTTGTATGAACTTCTTTTTTTCTCTTTTCTTCCTTCAAATTTTTACATGATTCTCTTAACGTTTTCTCTCTATTTACTCAAGAATTCTTCTATGTTTTCTTTATATTTTCTTCTCTAAATAGACCTCCTCTCTTTCTGGTCAAGAGCATCAGCCTTTTTATAAGAAAACTAGAAAAATAAGTTGCAAAACCATGGTGGTTTTGCCAAGAGAATTTATGGAAGATTCTTCTTCTTTCTTTTCCAAAACCTTCCTTCCCAAAATTGATGGTGTTTGGTTTCCTTTTTTTCTTTTTGTAAACTGTAATCAAGTATAAGAAAACAGCCTTAGAGTCTTTTCTGCCATAATGAGTTTATTCTTCAGTCATAGATGATTAGGTTGGGTATTTTGTCAAGATCATTGTGGAGATTGTGACGTATCATTGATAGACCTAGGAATAAAGGGTATGTAAATCTACCATTAGGAATAAACCACACTTAATTTAGAGGTCTAGAACTCTACATTCATTGATTGAAAAGTTGACCCTCAATCAGCTTAAATATATCAATGCATGTGTGGCTGACTAGGGACAAGAAGTTTTTAAGCTCATCAAACCAAATGAGGTACAAACATTTAATAAAGATAATTTATCCTTGTAAGAGATAATATAAATATGTGGTGAGTGCTGAGGTGATATTGAAAGGGAAAAAATGAACGATGGTGATCATAAAACCCTCTAATGAAGAGAAAGAAGAGGAAATAATATATCTCACTTCAAATCACATCACTATTAAAAATGATCATAATGATGAGCTTCTCGTCGAAGAAGATGTTGAGAAGGCTTCACTCGCCTTTGAATCAGAAAATAAGCTTACAGTGGATGAACTTAAAGAGGTTAACTTAGGCATTGTTAAACACCTACACCCAACCTTCATCAACGCAAACTTATAACCTGAAGAAGAAGGGAATTACATGGAACTTTTAATGGTGTATCGAGATATCTTTTCATAGTCCTACAATGAAATGTCAGGTTTAGACCAGAGGGTTGTTATTCATCAGTTAGCAGTAAAAAAATAGGGTTAAACCTATAAAACAAGCTAAGTGTCGCTTTCATCTTGAACTCATCTCATATATTGAGGTCGAAATCAATAAAATTATTCAATTGGGCTTCATTCATGAGGTTAAATATCATTTCGATAAAAAAAAAAAGAGGAATTGTCAAACCCGTGTTTACGTGGATTTTTAAGACCTTAACAATGTTTGTCTCAAAAATAACTTTCCACTTCCAATCATCAAGATCATGGTTGATGCTACTATAGGCCATGAGAGATTAACATTTATGGATGGTTCATTTGGCTGTAATCAAATTTGAATGGCACCCACATATGAGGAGAAGACAGCCTTCCAGACTCTGAAAGAGATATATTGCTATAAAGTCATGCCTTTTGGCTTGAAAAATATAGGTACTACTTATCAAAAAGTGATGCAAAAGATTTTTGATGATATGTTTCACCAAAATATTGAATGTTACTTTGATGACCTTGTGGTGAAGTCAAAGGAAAAAGGAAATTATTTGCCAGATCTTTGTCTGGTATTTGAACAATTATGCTGATTAAGATGAACCTATTAAAATGTGTATTTAGTGTTTCCTCGGCTAAATTTCTAGGATTTATAGTTCGACATCAAGGAATTGAGATTGATCAGTCTAAGATCGATGTCATCATACAAATGCTAAAGCTAAAAAAAAACATCCATGAGTTGAAGGGTCTCTAGGGAAAGTTGGCCTATATATGGAGGTTCATTTCTAACTGAAAAGGTCGATGTCAATCATTCACTCATTTGATGAAGAAGGATACATCATTCTATTAGGATGAATATTGTATTAATACCTTCAATAAGATTAAAAAGTATTTGCTTAATCTACCTATCCTACAAGCACCAGTATTAGAACACTCGCTTATCATCTATATTGTAGCTCAAATACATTCCTTAGAAGTGTTGTTGGTACAACAAAATGATGAAGGCAAAAAATGCTCTCTACTACCTTAGTATGACATTAAATGAGGTTGAATTGAATTATTCTCCAATAGAGAAGACATGTCTATCATTGATGTTTATAAGAAAGAAATTAAGGTATTATCTCCAAGCATATTTAGTACGACTAATCTCTTGAGCTAACCCTCTAAAGTACATCATCTCAAAGCATGTATTATCAGGAAGATTGGTAAAATAGGCTTTATTACTTCAAGAATTTGAAATTATCTGCGTCTCATAAAAGGTGATAAAAGGGCAAGTACTAAATAATTTTTTTGTTGATCATCCCATTCCCAATGAATGGAAGTTCTATGAAGAATTGCCTAATGAAGGTGTCTTGTTCATAGAAATTTCAGAACCATGGAAAATGTTATTTAATGGTGTATCACGATAAAATAGAGCCAAAGCTGGAGTAATCTTTATCATATTTGAAGGATAGGTATTGTCGTTTGCCTTTTCACTTACTGAATGTTGCTCCAATAAGGTGTCTAAATATCAAGCTTTGATCCTTGAGCTATAGATGGTAGTAAATATAAATATGCCTTACTTTAAAGTTTTTGAAAATTTTCAATTAGTTATCATGCAACTCCTCTCACTTTATGAAGTCAAGAAGCCAAATCACAAGTATGCACTGAAACAGATGACATCACTTAATTGCGTCACTTTGAAACATGTACCATAAAAAATTGATCCTTTTGATTACAAGTCTATTGTTATCACAATGGTAAATTTGTTCTAAAGTTATATGGATACAATATATATCGATGAAGTAAGTTTAAGGTTTGCAATTCATTACTTTAGAAGCCATTGAAAGAAAAATAATTTGTCAATTGATATTTTTTATGCAAAATTTAACGTGAAATGATTGAAGTTAATATAAAAAATTATCATACACTTTAAACAAAGAAAGAAAAGAGGTTAGAGAGTCTTGATTGGACATTTATAAGATCGAGACAAAAATAATTTGAACACAAGAATGAGTTCCTTCCAACCTGGAGAGACTGATGCAAGAGGATTTTTATGCAAGAGGATTTTTAAGGGAAGTTATTTATTTACTTAGTTATATTTATCCCTATTTAGTTTAGAAAAATAATTTTCTTTGTGGTGTTTTATTCTTCCTATTCATTTAATAATTTTTATTATTATTCAATTTAAGCCAAGAATTAGCATAAATAGAGTTGTTTAACTTGTATATCAGTAGCCTACTTAAAGAAAAATATTCAGTAATAAATTTTTAAATTAGATTTTTTTATTTTTTTTAATTCTTGTGTTGTTTTCGTTTGCATTGGTACCACAAACAACAACAATGATGAGCATCTGTTGTTGGACACCAATGACCTGTTGTGTGAACCTGAAGATCAGTTCAATATTGATACTATCAATGTTGCTAATAAATACCATCTCCCAATGCATTCTCATTTGCAAAACTTGACTTCACCTAGTTTTAAAGCCTTTCTTTGTCAACCTCCATATTTCAACCCACTGGCTGTTGGGTTTCTTGAAATATATACACACAGTGAAAATGGTTAATTGAGAAAAACATTAGAGTTTCAAGGATCCTGTTAAACAGATCTAGAGTTGTTTAGGGTTTATACAAAGATTACCTAAAGATCTGAACTTCTTTTCGGCATTAAATATATGTTTCAATGCTAGGTTATCGCAAACTACAAGACGTCCAATTTTTTGATCTCTAATGGTAATCCACACAAACCACCAGTGAGAAATATCATAAATCTTTTTTGAAAAGAAGATTGTTATACCTTAGAGTACTAGCTCTTTTATTTTTGTGTTTAGGTGTTACTTATTGTACTCTTCTCATCTTAAAGCTCTTAAAAAATAAGAAACATGTTATTCTATTTATAGGAAAACCTAAAAACCTTATAAATGACAAAATATTAATTTTCTCCTTAAATCACATATATTATTTTAGACTAATTTTAGAAATTTATTCAACCAACTCTCTACTTGATTTTCTAGGTCTAGAATTATAATTTCATGTATAATTTACACTTTAATCCTCTATTTCTTAAACATATTTACAATCAAGTCATACTTGATTAATCATCCTATTTTAATTTTTGACTAATGGTTCTTATATGTGTGACTCTTTAGGTCCCCTAATAAGTTGACCCAAATGTAAGTCACGATCCTAATAAAATAGGATTTAATAAATTAAACAAATTAATTTATTATCAATTCAATAATTGATTGATTTATATTTGAATATCAAGTGCAATGTCTAGCAACTTATTATGATCCTCTAAATATTAGAAAAGTCATAAGTAGTTTGTCTTAACCTTTCAGTAACGAGTTTCTCAGTGTAATTATTGTCCCTTCATCAACAATGTTTCAATTTAGACATTATAGCATGGAGTGTGTCTACGATGTCAAATCATATGTGTTCTCAACATCATAGTCATTGATTCTTTGAATAAGATTTGAAACTCTTTACAAATCTCATTTCATCTTGCGTAAAAATTTACAATCAATACTATTTGAGAACAAATGAAATATTTTCCTTAATTCATCTAGGGTGATGAGTTCTCTCTTAATTACTTAAATATCTTCATATAGTTCATGTTATACTTAATATCTGCTCGTTTGTTACCCTTGATTAGGCCGTGTAGTAGGATCAAGATATAACACTCTATATATAAGATAATTTAGTGATCTCAAGTCTAATGATCACTTACACAATAGTCACTTGAGTTTTTCCATAGACACAAGTGATCTCTCCATATTGAATTATGATGCGAGTCAATTCAGTAAACATGTCATCTGACAAACACTTACATATTAATTTTAAGTATCTCTTGTACCTCAGCTTATGAGAACAATTGTTTCTTTTCATAAATAAAAAAACATAATATGTATTAATCTTAACGGTTCTAATTAATAACCAATCTTAATAGAGTATTGACCATGAATATTTTAGGAATAAGGTTTTGATGCAATAAAAATCTCATAATTATAACTTTATAATTTCTTTTGAAGAGTTTTTTTTTTCAATGATTTTATCTTTACTCTAGATTCATTAATCAAATATTTGATGAATATTAAAAATAAATAAGTCTTTATTAATAATTAAATATATTTACATAAACATAATTAATAACATAATTAATATCATGTATAACCAACTAATTAACTACAAGATAGTACACCAATAATTTCTCACTTACACTAAAATTAATTACTTATATATTAAATATCTTTCCTTGATAATAATATTTTTACTGGTACAATGATTTAACAAGATACTCGTCGGTAAATACTCGTTATATCTTTTCTTTTCTTTTTCAAAAAGTTGATCCGCTTGCGTGGTCTGTATAAATCAAGAGCTTGCTCTCATTACACCTCTAATTTCAACTTCATTATGATTTTTCAATAAAATAAATACTAATAAAAGACCCAGTTACCTATGCCATTGCTAGATAATAATAACTCAATCTAGAAACCAAATCTCAAGCCCAAGAGTTTGGCACTAAGAAATCCTCTCAAACCTTGAATATGCTCAATCTGATCCACCTTCTTGAATCAAATTCTCTGTTCTGAGGCGATAATTATATAGCTTTAACAAACTTCAAAACTGAACCAAGATTGCCAACTCTTCTCTTCTTCTTTCTTTCACGCACAAGCCTTGACGATTCATCCCATTGGTTGCGTCTTTTCTTTCCTTCTTCAGCTTCATTCTTTCTTTAAGTATGGCCACTCATCTTGCATTCATTTCTCTAAGTCCTCTCCAAAACCCCACCAACTTCCTCAGGCTTCTCTTGCTTTGCATCTTCGTTCTCTGAATCTTGCTTATATAAATGCGCATGCAGTGAGAGACTTGTGAGTCACAACATTAGATAAACAAGCAAACAGCCTAAGCTCCAAAAACCCTCTTCTTGAAACAAAGTTTACGTTATCTTGTCCCTTTATACAAGAAAACTTTACGTGTCCATGGATGATATGAAAGAAGAAGTGCCAAACACCATAGTCACCAAGCTCTCAGCGGATGTGATGATTGACATACTATCAAGATTTCCCGTGAAGACCATCTTGAGCTTCAGGTGCGTTTGCAAGACTTGGCTTCGCATAATTTCAGATAAAGACTTTGCCAACCCCCACCTTTCAAGATCTCCCCCTGGAATCTTGATCAAAGCCTTGCCTGAAGGAGGCATATCAAGTATATTCCATTTATTCCAGATTCATGAGGAAACTGGTAAAACTTTCAAGGTTGAGAGAATGGAGTTTGTTCCTGAAACCAACTTACCAGCCACAGCAAATATTGAGTTGATGAATTCTTGTAATGGACTGCTTTGCTTATCAGGAGGTGAATTCCGCAATGTTATTCATGTTTGCAATCCAATTTTATGTGAGCACATCGAAATCCAAGTGGATGATCATAAAACATGTTTGTATGGCAACTATTTTGCTCTTGGATGTAGTGCCACTGGCAATCAATACAAAGTGCTGTGGACTTTTTATCAAAATGATCGGCATAGGTGCCCCAAGGCTGAAATATACACAATTAAGACAGGACATTGGAGAAGCGTAGGAAATGGTTTCAGCATTGGAAGACTGGATTTTAATACCTCTCTGCATGGTTGCATCCACTGGGCCCGTTATGAAACAAGTTTGGAGTGTATCTGCTCTTTTGACTTTGAAAGTGAGCAGTTCAAGAGATTGCCGGCACCTCCTATCTGTGATGGAAATTTGGATGGATTCATAAGGTTGGGGGTTTTAAAAGATTGTTTGTCTGTGACTGTACGTAAGTGGGATGCTCCTTATGAAATTCACGTATGGGTAATGAACGAGTATGGTGTCCAAGAGTCTTGGTCCAAACAGATTCTGTTTAAACCCGACTATCACCATTTTATTTCTTATGAACCGTTAATTCTCTTGCGAAGAGGGAAAATCTTAATTTTACTCGATGGAGAATTAGTGGTCTGTTACAATATAGAAAAAATTAGGTCTTGGGGGCGTATTATCAAATCTGAAAATATGGAGGATACCCATGCGATTGCATACAATCCAAGTTTCGTTTCGCTCCACCATATTGCTGCAGGAGAAGAACAAGTGTTGAGGTAATCCTTTGCGAATTCTAGTCAAAACAGTGCCTTAAATTTACTGTTTGTTAAAATTGATGCACTCTAGGCAAGTTTAGACATTAAATGTATTTGCTTTCTTCCAAAATGTTGAGTCCCATAATTCCTTGCTCAGGTTTGACTTCCCACTCAAGGCACTTGAGAGTTTCTTACTTGCAGATTTAGTGATCCGAGACTACTGTTAATATCAAATTCTATTGTTATTCGCATCTTGAAACAAGAATATATGATTAACACTCATTCACCCTGTCAAATCCAAGGTGGTGGTAATACTTTCATCACCTGAGAATCATAGTTTTGGAATATGATTTAAGTTTCTGTCATTATGCTTGCAAGTTTACTCCAGTCATGGCCACTTTTCCAGACCACCTTAAAAGTAGAAAGTTTTGCATGAGTTACTGGTCTTGGCAGAGTAAATTTCCTTGCCTTACCATTATTAATCATTTCCATGTTTATTGCTATTTCATGACGATGAACAACTTGTCAACAGGACCAATACGGGCTTAACTGAGATTCCAATGTCTTTGACGAGAGGTTCTGAAGACCCAACAGAAAAGGGTGACTGAATCAATCATTACAGTAGTTCAAGAGGTCAAGTCTGTTTCTTTAAAAGATCTAACACTTTTCTGAAGTTTATAAAGGTAATTGTGATGAAAATGCCAGTTCAATCAAGTACAGTCTTGAATTTTGTTAAAGGATGTTGTTATGCTAGAAGGCATGGTTTGCTTATGACCAGTCACTGTAGTGGGCATTCTGTCATTGAAAGAGAAATGGCGATCCTGAAGTGATCAAACTTTTGATTGAAGTCTCTCTTTATCATGTCTTTGCACTTACTTTGGTTGATCTTTTATAGTATTTAATCCCGTTTATACTTCTTTTCGGAATTGTTTTTTCGTGGTACTGATACATCTTTAACTCGTATGCATGTCGTGTCTCATGAAGCGAAGGAAAACTGAGAACTGCTTATCTGTATTACCTCAAAGCTTTGGTTTTCTTTCAATATGGGAAGTGAGTCCAAGACATCTTCAAATTTTTCAACATTTTCTGTTGGCTTTGCAACGTGTAGGAACTTGAGGAAGAACTCAGGATTGAGTTAATAACTTGTTCAATGGTAGAATCTGATACCTGAGCTTGATTTTATGGGTGCTCATCTGTGTCCACGAGCGCCCTTTCTTTTCTTTTTTTTTCTGGGGAATCGATAAAATTTATTGATATTGAAAGAGACTGTCACCACCAAGAAAGTTGAGGGCAAACTGCAGAAAAATGGACAGCAAAGATGAAAGTAGCAGCCATCATAGCCAAGCTATAAACTCCCCTGCTCCATCTATGCTCTGCTTGGCTAAATGATCCAAAGCCTTTTTCGTCGCATGAGCTTCAGCCACATTAGAGTCCAAAACACCCATGAGACATTAGGAAACAGAGGAAAATCCCTTCAGAATCTCTAAGGATGTTCCCAATACCTGCCCTTCTCAGTTTCCCCAGCGACGGACCATCAACATTCCATTTAAGAGAACCTGGAGCAGGCTTCGCCCATGATGTTGTAGCTCTGATCTTGACTGGATTAGTCCACTTTTAATCTATGGGTCCAGGCGATAGAACAGCACGCAAAAGGCCTTCCACGGATGAAACAAGAGGTCAACAGAGTTCGGTATTGCCCAAAGATATCCCGACCAAGAACTTAGACGAGACCGAACATCCACTCCTGGTGGCTCTCAAAGAAAAGATGCCGAATCGTCAACGCACACACTATCATTACACAAAGGAAACGTATTTTGAGCCGCATTGATGATACCTCAGTCTTTGCAAGAGATCCCTCCATGTGACTTTACTGAGAAATAACCACGAGAATCAAGCCTCCATCATCAATGAATTTACTTTTACTGAGAAATACGAGCGGAAACATCATGAAAAATAATCATCCATTGAATTTTGCAGCTGAAACTAAATAAATGGGAACTTGCGAAGATATTTGTTGTATTTGTTTAGCACTGTCAGGAATTCTGACTCTGGGGCTGACCTAGAATCCCAAAAGATCCAGATGCAGTTTGCTTGGAAGAATGCTAAAAGATGGTTAAGGGCTCAAAGGGTTCTTAAACAACATGTCCCAAAACAGAGGATTATCCTAACTAATGACAAGTTCAAAAGCAAAACTGTATTGATTCCCAGCAAACCACATAACAAATCATATAACAGTAGAAAGATAAATGTGTCTTGTCTCTATCGCTTCAAACGGTGCGTGAATTAGAGATTCCTAGAGAGAGCTATGGTTTGCTCTCAAGCGTGCAGGCCGTCAGGAAATCCGAAATCTCTCCCCAGCATTAACTTTAACTTGCATAATTCTTCCCCCTTTGCCAACAAACGCTACATCAAGCTTTTGGCATTGTTATTTGAAGGTCACATGCATGTGGAAGCGCCTCCATAGTCAATGAAGTAGCTTCGATTTTTCCTGATACAATATCCACAACTTAGACTAGGTGCAGATGGAGAAGGATTTTATGTTGAAAAATCTGCTACCTTGAAGATTCTATCACCTCCTGAAAGCTAGCTAGTTTAAACTTCGTCTTTAGACATGGGAGTGTAGGTTTTGTTGTTTTCCTTGCTTGGAGGGATTGTTCCAAGTATAAATAAGAGCGTTTCATCATTGTAGATACTGGAGAATTTGTTGAACTTATAAAAAATAAATAAAAATATTTGGAAACTCAATTGTTAGAATATTTAGAATGAATGGTTTATAAAAAAAAAAAAAAAAAACCCATTTGATGATTAAAAAAAATGCTTAGAAGATTGTTTTAGGATTCTTTAAAAAAAACTTTGAATTTCAAAGTTGAACACTAGAAATAAATCATTCAGTGAAGTTTTACAATTTAACCAGTAATTCCAGATTATAAGCAAACTAAAATTATAAAACTTAAATATTAACAATAAAGAATACCTGAAATTTAAGAGCAAAGAAGTTGATTGCAAATAAAACTTACCTTGATCTCATTACAACCATGCACTGAAAATCCTTAACAAAAGAATATAGATTAATATTTTTTATTATTTTTTATTAAAGTGGGTATCCAGACCAGTTTGCGTACACCTTAACTAATCACACGGGCCCTGAAGTTAATGATCATGCAAGCCTTCGGTAGACATCATATTATCAACCACAAGGTTCAAACCTTAAACCACAGTAAAAACAAACTTCTTAACCTCAAACTTATTACAACTCTGCGTTGAAAATCCTTAACAAAAGAGTATAGATTAATATGTTTTATTGTTTTTTATGAATTTGTTTATACCTCAACTAATTTTATAAATCTTAAAATTAACAATTATATAAATATATAAAGAACATCATATTAATAACCACAATATCAAATTTTAAATCAGCAAACCTTTAATCCAAAAATTATTAAAAACCCTGTATTGAAAATCATTAATAAAAGAGTATAGATTAATTATTTTTTTTGTTTTTTTATGAAAAATATTGTTTAGTGATTACAAGCCTATGATTATTAACCTATTGATTATCAGTCTACTGACTACAAGCCTACGATTATCGGCCTACTACTAACTATAACCTATTAATTACAAACCTAATTTATAAACAGGTTTTGAAAACAACTTGTTGAATTCCATAGCCATTCTTGTTGATTTGTTTGTAATCCTTTATCTTTCTTTTCTTTTCTTTTCTTTTTTTGCCTTTGTCTTGTTTTAATTAGGAAAAGCATTAATAAGTGTGTGTGTGTTTTTTTATTAAAATAAAAATAAAATCTATACTATAAAGAGCAAAATTAGAAAACTTACATTAAAGTCTTTATTTTATTCCCGAAGATATAATAAAAGCTCCACTTAAGAAGAACAAAATAAAACTCTTACAGCTAATAGAAAACTTGAAAGAAAATCAACCAAAAATAATGATACAGTGTGTTTAAAGGCATGTTAATCCTTGTAAGAAAATATTTTTGGACCATTTTCAATCAAAATCTATATGATATATTAATTTAATTTTTTTCAAACAAAAAAATTGAAAAAAAAACTTTTAAAAATAAATTAAACTTTAAAATCAAATACAGCCATATAAGCATAAGAAATGCTCGCATGTCAAGATAAAAAATTATTTTAAATTGATGGAAGAAAGTAAGTCATGTTTTGTAAATGTTTGAAATTATAATAGCTGTGGTTTTGTAATGTGATTTTTGTTTTATAAAATATTAAAATTATATATTTTTTTATTTTTTAAGATTTTTGTACATCAATATATTAAAACAATCAAAATTTAAAAAAAAATTAAAATCAAAAAAATTTAAAAATAATCTTAGAGCTGGTTTGTTTTTGCATTTCAAAAATGTTTTTGAAAAAGAATAATTTTTAATTTTTTCTTGGTTTTAAATTATATTCTTCTTGGTATTTTTAAATTTTTTTAATATGTTAATATTAAAAATAAATTTTAAAAAATAAAAAATATTATTTTAATATATTTTAAAAACAAATATCATGACAATACCGACCAGTTTCTTGAACGCAAAGAAACAAAGACACTATAGTCTTGTCAGCGGCCATGGAAGTTTGCTACCAAATAAACTTCTTCGAAACTTTAGCCCAGTTCAACAATCCTGTGTTCGGTGTGGATGTATGAAAAGATTGATATCTATTTTTAAATGTCAATTTTTGTGCTACTTTATAATCAGATATTTGATTAATCATATATAGTGTTTCATTAATAAAA
>Ga0325402_1001859_pt1 | contig 17968 bp, 13 predicted proteins | sample PopdelMetagenome_22_FD_207212 | JGI IMG/M metagenome (GOLD analysis project Ga0325402, IMG submission 207212) | Populus deltoides microbial communities from Bellville, Georgia, United States - Xylem-PdKOR-R3 | ecosystem: Host-associated > Plants > Phyllosphere > Stem > Wood/Secondary xylem... | reverse complement strand
TTAGACTTATAAATGCACCTAGTATGTTTATGCATTTAATGAATCATGTATTGTGTTTGTTTATAAGTAAGTTTATGGTTGTGTATTTTGATGATATTCTAATCTACAACAACAAATTAAATAAACATCTTTTTATTATTATCAAAATGTAAGTATGTATAATATAAATCCCGAGAAAATCAAAACTGCATTAAATTAAAGAAAATTAACTGAACTAAAAAGAAGTGGGGGTAAAACAAATACACATAAAGAAAATGGGGTCTAAATGCAAATAAGAATAATTATAGAGCATAAATACTCCTTTTCTCGCCAAAAACAAATTTGCAGCTATCGTGAAGAAAGAAAAGAGGGAGTTTTTGTATCCATTTTTACAGATCAAGAGAGAAACACTAAAATTTCAAGAACCCATCCAAGATTAATGGTTATATGTAGAATAAACACTAATGGGCAAGGGATTAACAAGAAAAATTGAACAAGAAAAGAAGAGGGGAGGGTCGGCTGTCATTAGAAAGAAAAGGAGAGATCGAAACCTTGATTCATACCGGGTAAGGTATTCTAAACATGGTCTTATGAGTCATTTTAAAGTCGATTATAAATTGATGTATGGATGTTAAATTATAGATTTGAGTTCTTAGACTTGAATTGAGGAAAAGGTATGAGTTGTTGAACTAAAGAACTTCATGTGTTGTGTGTAAATGGAAAGGTTGACGAATTTGGACAGTTTCGTCTCTTGACATTCAAAGGGATTTTGGGTAGGAGGATGAAGGAATTAGGATCAGATTTCTTCATAGAAATTGTAGTTTTGGATGTTGACTAACTAATGAACTTGGTTTTGCTCAATTTGGAATTATAGAACTCTAGCTATGGGTCACCAAATGAGACTGGGTCATGACAGACCCTATAGGGTAGTAGGTCTGGTTCGTTGATGAGAAATTTTGACTATCTTAGAGGCAGAACTGGGTTCTCTTTCCTTCAGAGAACTTGTAGCCTTATGTCTTAGCTTTCTAACGAGACTAATCTCATTTGAATCGAAGTTCTATAACTCTAGATATAGTTAAAAATCTAAGGAGAGGTCAGACAGTAACAGTTCAAAAACGAGACAGTAACAATTGGAGAGTAACAGTCCAAATGTTTGTTGATGAGCAATTTTGACTATCTTAGAGGCAGAACTGGGTTCTTCTTCCTTCAGAAAACTTGTAGCCTCATGTCTTAGCTTTCCAACGAGACTAATCTCGCTTAATTCAGAGTTCTATAACTCTAGATATAGTTAATAATCTGAGAAGAGGTCAGACAGTAACAATTCAAAAACAAGACAATAACAATTGGATAATAACAGTCCAAATGTTTATTGACGAGCAATTTTGACTGTCTTAGAGGAAAAACTGGGTTTTTCTTCTTCAAAGAACTTGTAGCCTCATGTCTTAGCTTTCCAACGAGACTAATCTCGCTTGAATTGGAGTCTATAACTCTAGATATAGTTAAAAATCTGAGGAGTGGTCAGACAGTAACAGTCCAAATGTTTGTTGATGAGAAATTTTGACTATTTTAGAGGCAGAATTGGGTTCTCCTTCCTTCAGAGAACTTGTAGCCTCATGTCTTAGCTTTCCAACGAGACTAATCTCGCTTGAATCAGAGTTCTATAACTCCAGATATAGTTAAAAATCCAAGAAGAGGTCAGATAGTAATAGTTCAAAAATAAAACAATATATATTATAGGTGTGGTGCAACAGCAGCAACAGGGGAGCACGAGTAGAGCTTCTATTACAGGTAAGTGAATCACACCTATACCTTCTAGTTAAATTCCATTATTTAATAAATATTATCGATGTAAAATGTGAATTACTGAATGTATGTGTATTCAAGGGGAAAGGTTGTTGTGTAAATTGCTAAGTGATGAAATTATCACTGACAAAGGAAGTATGAGAAGTGTGATTTGAGGCGTAAACTAGCATACATTTAGTGTATGTTAGGATCCCGGGTAAGTGGATTGCCACGTTTGGACTAACATACATTTAGTGTATGTTAGGATCCCCGATAAGAGGATCAAACATGTATTAACTAGCATACATTTAGTGTATGTTAGGATCCCATGTAAGGGGATCACCATGTTTTGGCTAGCATATATTTAGTGAATGTTAGTATCCCAGGTAAGGGGATCACCTTACATCGACTCCTATGGGGTGATGATGATGATACCAGTGAAATTGGTATCGGTAATGTGTTAAACAAAAATAATCATGTTTGATCTTATAAAGTCTGGAATGGAGGTTAATAGTGGAAGAGGGAATGGTTATTAATAGTGGAATAAGGAAGTGATTCTAATGAAAACTAGAAGGGAGAAGTGAACAAAATATAAATGCATGTTACCCTGTTGAAATTGTTAGATATTCGTGTTGTTATATTCACCTTTCAATAATATGTATTTTGTTTCAGGATCATCACATGCACGATATGAGTAGATCCTAACTTATGTTCCCTTCTTGTAATTTAGGTTCTAGGGAGTATACCCTTGTATTTTGTAAACATGAAAATGTTTGTATAACTTAATTTTGTATTATTAATGTTTAAACTTGATTGAATGAACTTAACTTTGTAGTTCATATAACTATATTTCATGGCTATGTATTTATAGTTTTTTTATCCATCCATAATGATATTTTGTTATATAATGTATACCATAAATATTGTGGTTGATAGGTGTGAGAATATTTGTGGAATTGAAACCCAGGGTGATTGGGTCAGGAATAAGTTATGAGATGCGAGTTATTAAAAGTGTAAACAAGTTACATGTTGATAACTTGAGACCTTCTGGTATGGGGGGACTTTGTCAAAATTTTGGTAGATTTTAATACGAAAACCATGAATATATATATATATATAATTACTCTATTTTTTGGTTGACATGAGATTATTGTTTTTATCCCGGAATGGGGGATGTTACATATAAAGATCAAAAGTAACCATACTGAAAAACCAGCAAGTCCATATACATGTACAGATGAAGAGGGAACATGCTCCCTAAATCAACAGAGACCGAAAAACAACCTAACTGATACAAAAATAACCAACTACTCCGAAGCAAAAATTAAACTAAGAATAAAACCAAAAAGAAAACAAGCTCCCTAGCAAAACTGGCCATGCTAAGCCAACAATAACAAAATCTATGAGAGGTTAAGGATGAAACCAAACCAAGATCGATGGTGTCGAAATTAACCCAGCAATGCGAAAAGTAAAGATGCAATAAAGGCACATAACTAATAGTTGTGACAGTATGCATAGCCTGAAGGAGAGACCATCAGGACTGTAATAGGGAAGTGAAAGCTCGCCAACTTTACCATTAGGAGAGGCAGCAGGAAAATGAGATCCAAGTAACAGCAGAACCAGCAAATGACAAAAGCAAACGTATCACCTACAGACAGCAACCTGGAGGAGCAAACATGCTAGCCAACATCAATACGAGAAGGGTCTTTTTTCATGAAAGTAAAAAATGGTGTAAAACTGAATCTGGAACTTACGAAACATGTGGTCGACAGAGCTGCAATTGCTGTCAAAGACTCTTTTATTCCTTTCTTGCCAAATAAGGTAGACAACTATGGCAAGAGAAACCCTTCTCATTCTAAATTCTAACCCATTACGACATGATTTTAAGCCCCTCAAAGCACTATTGAGAGTTGACATACGCCTTGTAATACGTAGCCACGACCTGATTTTAGTCCATATGGAAGATGCCCAGGTACAAGCAAAAAATAGGTGGCCATGTGAATCCTCACCTTGAGAGCACAAGACACAAGTCGTGTTAGGATCCAAGAAAGATAGCCTGTCTTTGGCTTTGAGTTTGCCAATTACAGCTAGCCATAACACCAAGTTGTGCCAAGGCAATGACTGTTGTTCCCAGACCAGTTTATTCCAGCAAACCATAATACTTCTAAATCTGAAAGGTTCATACGCAGCTGTCGAGTATAGACCAGATGAGGTATCTCAGCTGTGCAGCGAAGAGAGGACTTGAGGATGTTCTCTACACTCTTACAGCAGTTCACTCTTAAGAGAGAGAATCGATTTCCATAATGACGAAGAGGTTTTTTGAACCGTAGCATCCTATATGGAAGTTTGATGAAGATAATAGTGGTGAACCCATTGGATCCAAAGAAAATCAGTTTTGGAATGGACATTCCATAATTGCTTAGCCAAGAAGCTGTTTAGAAAGACAAAGCTGTTTTCCAAGCAACAAGAGCCTGATGGTGTGGCAAGATATTGCCACTCCAAATGAAGTTTCTACACAGACTTATAATTTGAAGGAAAACAGTAGAGGGTAAAGGAAAGATGTTGACCCAAAATTGAACCATCCCATGAATAACCGTCTGTAAGAGTTCTAGTCTCCTACCATAAGAAAGATGCTTCCCCATCCAACCTTGGCTTGTGCAGCAAAGGAGAAAATTAACTAGCCAGTAGCCTATGAGGGCTCACGGGAACACCAAGATATTTGAAGGGAAAAAAAGCCTTTCAAAAAGCTAGAATCCTGCAAGATCAAAAGCTTGGACATCTCATCAACACCTCCAAAATAGATAGCGGATTTATCTGCATTGATATCAAGGCCCGACATCCTCCCAAAGATCTATAGCTATTGGAGGAAAATATCCATCGATGATCTATCCCCATGGCAAAGAAGTAGTACATCATCAGCAAAAGCCAAGTGTATACCATGGACCCTGCCACTTAGGATGATATTATATGAGTTTATACAAGTTTACTGATGACATGTAAAAATAGATTATACTTTGAAATTTTTTCACAAACTTTTCAATTGTTAACAAGTTGCATTTAATCTCCTTTTTTTCAATTGCTTACAAATTTAGATATGAACATACTTAAGAATTATTAAATTAGTTTGTTTATAAACCTAGTTCACAAATCTAATTGAAATAGTTTATGAACCCAAACCAAACAAGTTAAGTTGAATTCAACTTTGACTTATTATAAAGTGAGTTTTAAAATAAAGTTAGAATAATTTGTTATTGAGAAACATATTTAAGGCTAAATTTTAATGAAGTTATGTGTATGATCATAAAGTTTTTAACTTTTTTTTAGTTATTTATATAAATACAATTACCAATTTGTGAAATTTATACCTTCTCAATAATAAAATCACATTAATAAGACTTGAATACAACACTTGACAATATATTTTTTTTTCATGAGTACCATCATGCTAAATATGTGGCATCTAATTAAATGATAACCCTTAATTAGGATGTCCACTGAGTATTAAAGATTAATGATCCAAAATAAACTAAAAAAAAAAAAGTTAAAAACTCTTAAAAAGAAAAAACCAAAAAATAACATATAATACACAAATAATATTATAATCAACTCATTCTATAACATATACCCAATTTTGTCCAAACATGAGCACTTAATTTGGGTTCTCATTATTTTGCAAAACTTTCTTGAAAAACACACAAAAAACATAGTCATAACATTTCTCAAATTCTTCAAAATCTAGCAATTTTAAAAATCTTTAATATTTTGCATATTTTATTTTAGTTCTAAGCAGACAGGTAAAAGGATTAGAAAATAAAATTAAGTGCAAGTAAAAAATAAAATAACAAGATAAAACAATGTGAGTGAAAAAAAAAGTAAAAATTAAATAGAATATGAGTTAGAATATTCTCATTCATGTTTTCATATCCTAATCCGATTTTTTAAAAAAACATTTTAACTAAATATATTCAAATGAAGTTTGCCTTAGATTTTTCTTGCAAATACAACTCTTAAAAAAGGAAAAATAAAATAAAATATTGAGCGAGAGTGGAGAGTGAATTTTTTTTTTAATCAATTCCTTATTTAGGATTCTCCATATCATTTCATTGTTTCGAAACCGTTTGAACAAGGATTCAGAAAATTTATTAACCTTTTATTTTATTTTTTGATAAATAAATAAAAAAACAAAATCTCTTGAAGTTTTAATATATTTATATCAAAAATAAAAAAAAATTAATTCATTTAAAAAACACACTTAAATTTGTACCGCATTCTCTGTAATAACTTTGCTAAACACCTGTAACAATACTAATTTTGCTTGTTAGTAAGATTGATTTTTCTGGCTTGAGAGAAGAAGAAAGGCCAGATCATAAAAACAATAATCAGACTTCACATTTGACATTCCATCCCTCGATTTAATGGTTAGTTTTCTTTTTTTCTGTGTTTTCCTTCCAGTTTGGCTTTTGTTTTTTTTTTTTCCTTTCTTTTGTTTTTGGCTTCTTTTGACATCTATTTCTGTTTAGGGGCATGCACTGTGTCTTATTGACATGGGTTTCTCTTGTTTTTGATATCTTTGAACCTTTCTGGTTTGATCAGTGAATTGTTAGATAAAACATCTTTTGTATTCCCCCCAGAATCAGCATGGTTGATTAAGAAGTTGCTTTTTTTGTATTCATTAATTGTTGCTATGGTCGTTGTCGTCATCATCATCATCGTCATCGTTTGTTTAATCTTCCAAGCTTCCTGTTTGGAAGAAATTAGCATGCTTTGAATTAAATTTAGCTTCTTTGATCATTCATTTCTTTCTTTCTTTTTTGGCCATCTCTCACCCTAAAACTAATGTATTAAATGTATAAGGTTTGGCTTATTCTGGATTCTTGGTTTTATATACTAAGGACCATGTGTGGTTCTTGGTCTTTCTCTATGTTTCTTTGGAACCAAGATTAATCGTATACATGGGTTTTGCTCCTTCATTTTTTTCTTCCCATTTTAATGGTCTTTTTGTCTGTTATTTTAAATATTAGGCTGGCTAATATTAGTTGTTCTGGCCATGTAGATGGAGGATGATGAAGAAGAAGACCTATGATCTTTCTCTCTATTCACATGTGTATTCATAAGTTGACCTGTAGATATAGAATTTTGTTTACTAGTATACACGATGGTAAGAGATAAAAGAGATATAAGTCCCGTTTTACTCAAATTTGGGGCAGCTTTAGCTGTCTCTATTGCTGGATTTCTCCTTTCACGCTTGAAAACCAACAGGAATAAATCTTCCCAGCCTCCTCACTCCCCACGCTCTTCAGGTTTGCTCTCCTTATCCACTGATTGGTCAAGCTTTAGTTTCTGTCTGCCTTTGGACAATTCTGTGTATTTTCATTGTTCATAGATCATAGTACTGAAGTTGATGTAGGAAGGGAAAGATCTTGGCGCAGAGATGATCTTCAAGTGACTAAGAGAACATCCAGTTCTGGCAGTTTGACTTCAATTTCAACAGAAATACATGTAAGTTTCATTCATAAATTTTGATTGCACAGGATAATGTTTTCTGTCGCCAATTTTCAATACATTTAGGTTGATTAACTCTTGAATTAGAAAGTGTCTGATGGTGGTGTGTTCAAGACGGCAAGGTAGCATTTTTTTTTTAGTTTGTTTATATAGATATTCATTTTTATGAAAAATAAATTAATTGCAGAGTGGTGATTGGTGAACCTTGTAGTATTTTCTTTGTTTTACTTTGCGTTTTTTAATGGAACAATTTTGTTGTATAAACATATCTAAACTCGGTTTATCCAATTGATATTAGAAATTGTTTTGTTACCTCATCATCTTACTACATGCTTACTTTTAGTGAATATATCAGTAAAAATTGAACCTGCCACCTCTCCCTCAAGAAAAAGGCGAAGAAATTAGTGAAAATTATGTGCTTACTAGGTCATGGAAGGACTCTATTCTAAGTTCTGCCTAGGTAAAATATATCAGGACTCCAAAATAAATTATTTTACTTCTTTAATATGGTGATTAAATATTACCTTCGCTCCTTTTATTTTTCTGCAATAGTGATGGGGATGTTTGTTGTATTATCTGTCACATTGGATTTTTTGATGGAGTACCTTGTACTCCATTGGTCATGAGTCATTTTAGGAAACTAAATTCTCCCACCCGTTTGTTTGGCCATTGTCCTATGGTTTATGGCACTTCAAAAGGCATAAATTTTATGTCTTGGTTATTAATTTTTAATTTTAAGAATCAACATTTTATGATTTCTGTTCAATAGGAAGACTCGTACATGCTCAAGGTTGCTGTTGATAATTCAAAGGTTTTTTATCCAAGCAGTAGACAGAGTGGGGATAAAGATGGGTACCTCTTACCCGAATTCAATGATTTCATGAAGGAATTTGACTTTAATGTTCATAATTCTGGGACGTCTCCTAGCAAAGATGAAACACCAGGGTCAGATGTGGGAACTCCAAGATCATTCAAAGGTGCGGAAAAGGGCAATTATGAGCAAGAGATAAAACATCTGAAGAACATGGTTAAAATGCTTCGAGAAAGGGAAAGGAACCTTGAGGTCCAAATGCTTGAGTTTTATGGTCATAAAGAGCAAGAAACAGCTGTGATGGAGTTGCAAAACCGTTTGAAAATAAACAACATGGAGGCTAAGTTATTTGGTCTGAAAATTGAATCCCTACGGGCTGATAACAGAAGACTGCATGATCAAGTGGCTGATCATGTGAAAGTTGTTACTGAGCTTAATGCTGCCAGAACAAAAATTAAACTGCTGAAGAAAAAACAAAGGTCTGAAGCAGAGCAGAACAGAGAACAGATATTGTCCCTTCAAAACATAGTTTCTAGATTGCAAGAGCAGGAACTCAAGTCTGCTGCAACTGATTCAGATATTAAAATGAAGTTGCAAAGGCTGAAGGATTTGGAAACAGAGACAGAAGAGTTGAAGAAGTCTTACTTGAGATTGCATCTAGAAAATTCTGAATTGGCCTCTCAACTGGAGTCCACCAAAATCCTAGCAAATTCCATTCTTGAGGATCCAGAGGTAATTAATCCATTCTCAATAAATTATGCATCGTTCCTTAGTTATACACTTCATTTGTGATTCATTTTCCAGTTGCATTTTCTTGCAGACAGAAACATTAAGGAAGCTGGGCAATCAGTTGAGGCAGGAAAACGAGGACTTGGTGAAGGAAGTTGAGAGACTTCAAGCTGACCGGTGCACTGATGTTGAAGAATTAGTCTACCTCCGCTGGATAAATGCTTGCTTGCGATATGAATTGCGCAATTTTCGGCCCCCATATGGTAAAACTGTTGCAAGAGACCTTAGTAAGTCTCTAAGCCCCAGGTCTGAGGAGAAAGCAAAACAGCTCATACTTGAATATGCAAATACTAAAGGGATGATGGAGAAGGGGATCAACATTATGGAGTTTGAACCTGATCACTGGTCATCCTCCCAAGCCTCATATATGACAGACCTGGGAGAACTTGATGATTCTCTATCACCAAAAACAAACCACTCAGGCAAAACCAAAATTTTCCACAAGCTTAGGAGACTTTTATTGGGAAAGGAGACTCACAATCAGAGTCATGGATCATCAGGCAGCAGAACTGGAGCGACAGGAGACTCTGATTCTCCAAATGGAAGTTTAAGTGTTTCAACACCAACTGACAACACAAGTGATCTGCAATCTACTAGAGGTCAAACTCCATCCTTCTATTCATCTAGACATTATGTGGATACCCAAAGAACCAGGAGTTTGGAGAACAGTAGGAGAAATAGTGAGGCCAGATCCTCTCATTGGTATAGGAGATTTTCATCAAGTAGAGCTAGCGATTTGTCACTTGAAAATTTACTGGATCAAGACTTGTATTCTATAGAGAAATCGGAGTTGGTGAAATTCGCTGAAGTTCTGAAGGACCCTGGAAGTAGAGCCGGAAATGGCAATAGGATGAATAAGTTGCACAGAAAATCAGTATCAGTGGGCTCATTTGAGGCTCTTCATGGCTCTTCAGAATAATCCCACCTTATTACCTGTTCATATATGCTCTCGACTAAAGGGGATACCAGTCAGCATAGCTTCACCATATTGTTTACTAATGACAGTAAAGAAACAAGTTTTTTTTTATAAAAATACACGTTTATATGAATGGCAAATGTTAAGAGTTGCCAAGTTAATTTTCTAAAACGCAGCAAAACTATCTAGTTTCTAAATGGAAAATCTTTCAATGCTTTTCCAACCCACCTCCCTCTATGAGATTAGTTGCACAATTGGTATTAAGTGTAGTTGTAGTCTGTGAATAACTTTGGCACCTTTTCAGAATGTTTCCCATTAGAAAATCTGCCTTCGTGATGAAGTCAAAGTTAGCTTTCTTTAGACACAGATATCACTGGATTTGTGGTGGTTTCAGAAACCAAAACCACACGGATCCCCTTGTAAGATGCAACCTACAAAGGAAAACAATAGTGGAGGAGAGTATCCATATGCTTTCCTCTTTTAGGTTTTTGGGCAAATATCTTAGGTCTTAATACCTAGCCTTTTCGCAGAATAATCTCTTCCATTTGTGTTTGATATTATATCACAATTAAGTAGAGATAAAAATTGTGCAAGTCACAAACAGAATTCATCAAGCATTCGGAAAGCCTTGATTTTTCATGATGTGAATTTATCAAGCGCACCCACCCACACATTTCTTATTTTTCTTACCATGATGACGAATTTGAACAAAGACAAAGAATCCAATCCTTATATTTTATAAATAATTTAAACAGAAGCCCGCGTGGTGCAGACTCTATTTGAATGGGGTATTCTGGTTACCCTAGTTGAATAAGCTCATTCCTTCATCTTACTGACCTATGCATGTTCACTCAACCCCAGATAGGAGATGACTTTGATTACTCGTTCTGCTTCTGTATTATTGAATTTCATGCTTCAAAGCAGAGTTGAGCCAGGTTTAAAACCCTAGCACCGAACGTTAGAAGTGAACTACTCGAATTTAAAATAGGCTAATGAGTCCATTGCACACTTTCTCTATCCGTATCTAATGCCCCAGGAAATCTAAACATTCAATTGAAACTTCCGATCCATGTACTGTTTCTTGAAGTAGGACTCGTTACTTGACTTCAGAATGAGATGAGGGATCTAATACAAAATTCCTAGCCATCACAACTTTCAATTTCCCTCCCGCACCTGGCTTATTTCATTTCATTCAAACTAGGTTAACAGAACTAAGTAAAGTCGTTCCATTCCCTTCCCCCCTCACGTTTTGCGTATTTAATAAATGAATTAAACTCAATCTAATGCCTTCCTTTTTTCTCACTCTCCTCAGTCAATGGTGAGGAAAAGTTTGGTACCTGGCTCATCTTGGTTGAGTTGCTTAGTGTTACGGATGACAGAATAGTGGGAGAAGTTGCAACAAGAAGAAAACTACTATAGGGAGGCAAGAAGGAGCGGGAATTAGAGACGCCAGGAGCACCCAACCTGCTGTTTAGTTGTTAATATTTTGTTAGTTAGTTGGAATACATTTGGTTAGCAAAGTTTGTTAATCAATTAGCGTTAGTTGGATTAATCTATTAGTATTCAATGTGGATTACTATAAAAGCACATTGTATGGATTACGTTGGATAGGAATAGATTGCAGTTTAATTTCGATCTCATTTCTCTCTTCTCTTACTCTTTTTTGTTGCTTCTTAGCCTCATCTTCTTGATTTGTTAAGAGATATTAACTATTAGTATCAGAGCCTTAAGATCTAATACTATGGTAGAAAATCATAAGCTGAAAAACATTGAAGAACATTGCAAGAAATTGGAGGAGCGAATGCAGATCCTTCAACAAGAACTCCAGGATTAGTGCTTGGTGAACAACAAAACAAATGGCAAGAACAACTCGGTGAACAAAGTTGGAAGACTGATTAAATTACTACTCAAATTGAAATATTATCGAACCAATTTCAAACATTCTTTGCTCATCAAATGATAGGGAAGGATGTGGGAAGCACTTCCAGAGGAATCTTACAGACACCAACAAGGGGCAGTCCAGAAGGAATGTTATCAAGGGAAAAGGTCTTGCTAGGTGATTGGTACTTAAAAGTGCATTCTCATTAAAGCTTTATATCATCATATCACACTAAAGTATCATTAAATTCCTTAACTTAAGCATGTTTTATAATAACAAGTCTGATAATATAAGATACCTTTAATTTATAGTAAATACTCATTTTAAATGCAGGTTTATCCACAACTCAAAGGATTAATTGATGCGTTAATTATTGAAATTGAGAAGACAAAGAAAGGGCTAAGAGAAGAGATGCTGGTTCAATTCAAACTGGAACACCATTAGGTTATTGGGTTATAACTAGAGTTGTAGACCTTGGATTTAGGTTTGGTTTATATGTATGGAAAGCTAAGACATATGCCTAAAACTTTCATGGGAGTTCAAGATTTAAAAGTGTCATTTTTTAGTTCAAATGGCAGCAACAAAGGAGAAGTCAGAATCTGTCCTGCAGCCTAGACACTATTCGATTTTCAGCTCATATCTCGAGTTCTAGAAGTCCAAATGAGCTCTGGTTTTTTTATTGAAAAGCTAAGACAATTGCCCATAACTTTCATGGGGACAAGATGCTCAAATTCTGATGTTAACAATGATGTTTTGGCCAGCCAACAATATCAATAACCAGCCAACAATGTCAAAAACCAGCCACCAAGTCAATGATTGGCCACCAACTAAATAGTTAGTCAACCAATCAATAGTTCTAAATTTTAGCCTATAAAAGAAGGCATTTGCCATGTATTTAGTCATCTTGATTTTTAGATCAAGATCATGTTCTTGCTTTCTTTCTTTATATTTTTGTAATGCTTAAGTTTTGCTTTCATTAATCTCTTATTTATGTTGTTCATCATAACTATGTTCTTATCTAGTTTATTTATGTTCTTCTTCTTCATTATGTTTAGCTAAGTTAATTATGTCAAGGTGAAAAGGTTTCTCTAATGGTGTTAGAATATGTATAATATAAACTCAACATGGACTTCAATGTTTATATCCAAGAAAGTTTGCTATTAACATGTCTTATCTTTTTATCTTACTAATTATTAATACCTTGCTTGTTAAATGACTATCTAGATTTATGTTGTATAACACTTGGTACATCAAATGCTTGATCATTCATAGTCTTCGGCCGACATCGTTGTTATGAGAGGAACTTGATTTGTTATTAACATAAGTTAGCATCATGAATACCTAACAATATTTACAAGTATTGGTGTTACTTAAATAAGATAATTAATATGATCATGTTAATACTTTATAATGAGCCATTAACGATAAATCATCTGATTGAAACCTCCTTTGTGTATGGTTTCCAGTTGAGTAATAAAAAGAGTTTATTATACTTATTTGAAATATAATTAGTGGATCCTCTAACCTTGACAATTGTTTTTATCATTGTTTAGTCTTCACATTTCAAAGTCCTCTTTAAATCATCATCATCATCATCATCATCATCATTATTATTATTATTATTATTGATAATTTATATAGTTAACCTCGATGTGGTTCGACCCCGGTCTTACCGGGTTATTTATTACTTCGACACTCCTGCACTTAGGAGAGACATCAATCTTTTGGTCGTGTCATTAGGGGAGATCAAACTTATAGCCATGAGCAGCAGAGAGTGGTGCATGATGTTGCCCTTCCAAGGATGGATTTGACAACATTTCGAGGAGATAATCCTAGGGGTTGGTTGAGGAGGTGCAAGAAGTTTTTTAGGCTCAACTTAACTCCATTTCAGCAGTGGGTAGAACTGGCATCTCTTTACTTGGAAGGAAAGACAAAATTCTGGTTTGAAGGCTATGTGTGTGGGGTAGAGGATAATCTTGATTGGGAAGAATTTTTAGGGGCCATATACAGCCGATTTGGAAGGTAATAGAGCTGACATTGTGGAGGAATTTAACAAATTAACATAGAAGGGTGGTATCGAGGAATACGTTAAGAGGTTTGAGGAACTAAAATCATTAATGCATTTGTTAAACTCCTAACTGCCTAAGTCATTTCCAGCTTCATTAATGGAATAAAGGAGGACATCAAACCAATGTTGAAGATATTAAAGCCATGAACACTAATGACAAATTTTGATCAAGCTAAATGGCAAGAGGAATTAAACAATGTGTTGGCAAGAAAGAAAAAATTCATGGCTAGGCCAGCAGCTGAGGTGCAAGTGGGAAGACCAATAGGTAACCATCAAACCAATTACGTGAGTAATAACCCGCAAACACAAAAAGTTCTAAAGACCATGTATGAGTAGAGGCGAAGGTTGGGACAGTGCTTCAAGTGTGGGGACAAATTTATGTTAGGGCACAAGTGCATTATTAAAGGACTACACATGATTGAAGGCCATGAAGAGGAAGAATTTTTGGATGTTGCGACAGAAAACATCACTAAAGAACTGACCCCTGATAACAAGATTGAAGAATATGGTCTATCCTTAAATGCATTAGCAGACAATTATACACATAACACCATTAGAATCGGAGGCAGTTATCAGGGCAAGGAACTGGTCATCCTTATTGACAGTGGAAGCACACACAGCTTCATTGATGAAAACTTAGTGGGAGAGTTGCAAGTCTCTGTGGAGAATTCTTCAGTATTAGCGGTAATGGTTGCTAATGGTAGTATCATGCTATGTGATTCCTATACAGTGGGGTTCAAATGGTTTATGCAAAACTATGAATTTGTAGCAGACTTAAGGATTTTGAAGTTGGGAATATGTGATATAGTAGTGGGAGTAGATTGGTTAAGGAAGTTTTCACCAATCCTATTTGATTTCATTAAAATGAAGATTTCCTTTATAAAAAAAAGAAAGAATGCTTGAGCTCAAAGGCATTATGGAAGCAGCCAATCTTCAGTGCATGACAGTAGAGAAGGTTTAGAAGAATTTAAAGGCTTCCATCATGGGGTTTGTGAGGCAGTTTTTTCTGGTAGAAGTAACAACAATACCACATCAGGTATTGGCTAATGCAGAAATAGTAGGGTTATTGGCAGACTATGCAGTTGTTTTTCAAGAACCAACACCACTTCCATCCACTAGGAAACATGATCACAAAATTCCACTAAAAATAGAGGCTCAACCCGTTAACTACAGACCATATAAGAGCTCTTTCTTTCAGAAGGGGGAGATCGAAGGGATGATCAAGAACATTCTACATAACAACATAATACAACCAAGTATTAGTCCCTTTGCCTCTCATGTTCTTTTGATGAAGAAGAAGGACAACACATGGCGTTTCTGTGTAGACTTTCAAGAGCTGAATGAAGTCACTATTAAGAACAAGTTTCCCATTCCTCTGATCGACGACCTACTAGATGAGCTACAAGGATCCAGCTTCTTTTCAAAACCGGATCTAAGGTTAGGATACCATCAAGTTCGTACGCACGAAAGGGATATAGAGAAGACATCATTTTGCACTCATCAGGGGCACTATGAATTCAAGGTAATGTCCTTTGGTCTCATGAATTTTCCCGCAACCTTCCAAGCCCTGATGAATGATATCCTAAAGCCATTCTTAAGAAAATTTGTCTTAGTATTCTTTGACGATATTCTCATTTATAGTTCCTCTCTAAAAGCACACATAAGTCATTTGAAGCAAGTCTTGGAAACTCTTAAAACTAACCAACTGTATGCGAAAAGATCCAAATGCACATTTACAGAGCCACAAGTGGAGTATTTGGGGTATATAATTTCAGCTGAAGGGGTAGCCACTAATCCTAAGGAGCTAAGGGGATTCCTTGGCCTAGCTAGTTATTATCGAAAATTTATTAGGAAATTTGGTATTATCAGCAAGCCTTTGACAGAGATGCTCAAGAAGAATAACTTTCTTTGGCATGAAGAAGCACTAGAGGCTTTCTGCAACCTGAAACAAGCATTGTGTGAGGCTTCAATCTTGGCCTTGCTTGACTTTACCAAATAATTTGTGATAGAAATAGACGCATGTGATACTGGAATTGGAGCAGTACTCAGCTAGGAAGGAAGACCATTAGCATTTTTTAGCAAGGCCTTAGGAGTCAAACATTTTGGACTATCCATTTATGAGAAGGAATACCTTGCTATTCTAATGGCAGTCGATAAGTGGAGGCATTATTTGGAACAAGATCAGTTTGTCATTCAAACTGATCATGAAAGTCTGACGTATCTACTTGATCAGAAGATTCACACTCCTATTCAAAAGAAGGGACTAACTAAGCTGTTGGGGTTGAACTATCAAATCAGATACAAAAAAAGGAAGGAGAATAAGACTATAGATGCCTTATCTAGGAGGAATATGCAGGGGGAAGAAGGCTGTCAAGGGAATCAAATTGAAGGGGGAAGGTTTACCGCCATAACACAAATAAGTCTCTCCTAGTATGACAAGATTTATGCCTCTTATAAAGATGATGCCATGTTGCATGATATAATGAGAAGTAAACTGGTAGACGCTGAATAATCTCCCAGCACTACATATACTAAAGGTGTGGTTAAGTATAAGAGTTGTTATAGGATCTGCAGGGTTATTAAGGGAAGACCTCATTAAGTCTACCTATGATTCCTACATTGGAGGACATGCTGGGATCCAAAATACATATAGACGACTTAAGGGCTCATTTCCACTAGCCTTCTATGAAGAAATTAGTGCAAGAAATAGTTCAGCACTGTGACATTTGTAAACAAGCTAAGGCCGAAAGGGTCCCTTATCCTGGATTGTTATAGGCTCTTCTAGTTCCACGTGGTCCTTGGCAAGATATAACCATGAATTTCATAGAAGGACTTCCAAGGTCAGGAGGCAAGGATACCATTATGGTTATTGTTGATCGATTTACGAAGTATGAGCATTTTATCACATTAGCCTATCCCTTCATAGCTCAAGAGGTGGCTAAGTTTTTCTTGGATCACATTTATAAGTTCCATGGCTTGCCTGCTGTCATAACCCAATTCTGGGTTATTCCCTAAATTTTATTTTTTTCAAAATAATGATAAAATAAATAAAATAAAAGGCTGGCAACGTGGAGAAAATAGATCGGGGAATATAGCTGCAATTTTAAAGGAAGTACAAGACCTAATTTCACCCCATTATGCAACAATATAGAGAGAAAAATGCAAATTCAAGGTCAAATTAAATGATTATTGGACGAATTTGCATAAAAATTAAGTTCAAGAACATAATTAATTTTTAATAGACCAATTTGATTTAATCATGGGCCAAATTGAATTTTAATTATGTTTAAGAATTAATTTGGGCCCAATTAAAGGATCTAATTAAGTACAAGGACTTAATTATACTTTAAATGGGTCAAATTAATTTTATTAGGGGCTTACTTGGTGAAAAATAAATTTGGGAGCCCAATTTGGGCTTAAATGAGAAGAATGGATTTTTAAGAGACCAAATTTAATTTTTACCAAGTTATTTGGTTGAAATCAGGGGCAAAATTGCAAGAAAATTGAAGTTTTGGGTCAATTAAGGGTCAAATTGACAAAATTCACAGCCAATGACCATTTTGCAACAAGTGGTAAACTACGGGGGCTTAATTAAAAAAAATCGGGGGTGAAATTGAATAAATTGAAAGTTTAATAGTCAATTAGGGGTTAAATTGCATAAATTCGAGACCAAGGACCAAAGTGCAAAAGACGAGTAAATACAGGGCTGAAGTTGAAGTTCCGTAGGGGCCTAATTGCATTAAATCAAAGTTTTAGGATCAATTAGGGGTTCTATTGAAACAAATTGAAAGCTGGAGGACTACATTGAAAATCAGTAAAAATCCCTAATTCAATCCAAAACGGTGTCGTTTTGAATATATATGTAAACCCCGGGGAAAAATAAAGGTTGCTTAGAATGCAAACTAACTACATGAGAAATAAAAGTGAAGAAATTCATGCATATGGCTAAATAAAAATGGGAATTCGAAAATTTTTGGATATAAGTTTCTGGACGAAATATTTCGAGACATTATAAATTAATTCGAAAATGTTGAGGGTTGGATTAAATTAAAGAAAATAAACTAAACTAAAAGTTGTGGGGTGAAATTATAAGAAATGAAAAGAGGTATAACTTAATTATTGATTAGTACTTAAAAGTGCATTTTTATCAAGGTTTTATATCATCATTTTGCACTTGAAGTATCAATAACTCCTTAACTAAAGCATGTTTTATAATAACATATCTAATAATATAAGATACCT
>Ga0325402_1001858_pt1 | contig 17970 bp, 18 predicted proteins | sample PopdelMetagenome_22_FD_207212 | JGI IMG/M metagenome (GOLD analysis project Ga0325402, IMG submission 207212) | Populus deltoides microbial communities from Bellville, Georgia, United States - Xylem-PdKOR-R3 | ecosystem: Host-associated > Plants > Phyllosphere > Stem > Wood/Secondary xylem... | reverse complement strand
TCGAATTAATTTTTTTAAAAATAAATAATTAATATGTTACAATAAGATTCTTAATCGGGTTTTACCAATTCAACCTGATTTTTTTGATCAAATCACTTTTAAGTCTTTGTTTTTTTTTATTTTGTTTTTAAATCTGATTTAGTTACGATCTTAGTTTACTAGTCTTGTTAGCCTATTAAGTGATCTTAAAATTATAATTAATTTTAAAATAACTTTATTGTTTTTAAATAAAATAATTTTTTAATGATAAAAATTCTCAGAGTTAACCCAATGAAAGTAATCTAGGTTTAACTATTTTAACCAAATGGACACATCCAGCTCACACGTGTTTAATTTAATAAATGACAAGCTAAACACGTGCGATGGGTAAACCTTTTGACAACATTTAACCATAAAAAACACGAATCAAGTGAAGTTTGAAAATTGAAGGAGGAGATGATGATGATACCTGATATCACAAATCCCGAATATAATATTTGTCGTCCCTGAGATCACATCAGTCTATAAAAATATAATTGAGTTTTGGAACATTAAATTAAATAATAGTAACAATAATAATTTAAGGTTAATAATAGTAATACTAGGCAGATGTGTCTTGCCTGTTCTTTGTAGAGCTCCACTAAAACCAGACCCCCTCTCAGAAGCTCAGAGAGAGAGATACAGAGAAAGAAAGAACAAGAAATAGAGTTCCTTAAGGTTCACGTCTGCTTTGCATCTGCCAATGGAGGCACAATCTGGAGTCCAACGCTCTCCTAATCCCTCTCACGTTATTCCTCTCCCTCTCTATTTCATTTTTTCTATCGTTTATCTTGATTGTTTTTATATATGATTCATAGTTTGAGCAATCATCAGTAGAAATGTAAAGAGAGGAAGTGGGAAATGATTTTTGTTGCAGTTTTCAAATGGATGTTAGTTTGTAATTGATTGTGTAAAGATTTAGCAGTGAAATGGATGGATTGGATGCATCATACAGTTTCATTGATATCTTATTTGAAGGATTTCAGTGAGTTTGACTGTCAGAAATCAAACAGCCCCTCTCTCTGTATTATCATGTTTTTATATATTGTTTTGTTTTGTAAGATAAACACAAATGATTTTTCAACTACAGTAGTTGGTTTTAATGATTTATTTTTCTTTTATTTAGTCAACTTCTTGTGTGTTTCGTTGGCCCTTTGATTAGTTCTTTCTATTTTATTCATGTTGGTGAGATTAGCTTCTTTTTTCAATGTGATTTTTAACTCTTGGCATAGCAAGAATGCATTTTTCGCTGACGAAGTCAAGAATTGAAACCTCCCCCCACCTGATATGATATTTTACTCTTTGTTCTTATTTTAAAGCATTATATGAACGGTTTACATAGGTTGATGTCTGGATTTTTGCGGTTGTATGCTTCTGTGTTAAGTTATATGCTGAATCATAAGAACCCAAATGATAGAGGTCGAGTTCTTTGTCACATCATAGTCATTGATAATCATTTATTTAAAACATTTATGTATAAAGAGAGAAATTTTTTTATTCAATGGTTTCAGCGTAAATAGTTTTAGTCAATGGCAAAGTCAGGTGAGTAACATGATGGATTAAATTGAAAACATAGAGATTACTCTAAGAATATTTAGTAAAAATAAAAATCAAGCAAGGGAGTAGCCTTCTTTTTTATTTTTATTCTTCTCGTCCAGGATTATGCCCTGGATCATTAGATAAAAATCCATAAATGAAAAGAGATGATTTTTTTTTAATGTGCCTAATCAAAGTGTGCCACTCATGCTTTCAACAAGTCTTGTTGCCTCCCTGTAGTTCTCAATTCAGGCTGGTTGTATTTCCTGGCATCAGAAGTAAATTAAACAGGAGTACTGTTTTTTATGGAGCTAAAATTTCAATAGTTTCCTTGACTTTGAGCCATAGCTTGACTTGCATGATTTTGCAGCTTTCATGGGTAACTCTATCCAGGAATCTACTATTGGCATATCAAAGCTTTGGGGTAGTGTATGGAGACCTAAGTACTTCACCTCTTTACGTTTATACAAATATATTTGCTGGGAGGATGCAGAATCACCAGACTGAGGAAGTAATATTTGGAGCATTTTCCTTGGTTTTCTGGACCTTTACATTGATACCTTTGATCAAGTATGTCTGTATCGTATTGAGCGCAGATGACAATGGTGAAGGTGAGACAAAACTTCCCTGTCAAATATTTCTCACACGAATTTTAATTCCATGCTCTTTTTCTGATACACTTTAATTTATGTCAGGTGGCACATTTGCTCTTTACTCGTTGCTTTGCAGGCATGCAAAGTTGAGCTTACTTCCCAATCAACAAGCAGCTGATGAGGAGCTCTCATCCTACAAGTATGGCCCTTCAACACAGGCTATGGCCTCCTCTCCATTGAAGAGATTTCTGGAGAAGCACAAAAGGCTTCGGACTGCCCTACTTATTGTCGTCTTGTTTGGTGCTAGCATGGTCATTGGTGATGGCGTGCTTACTCCAGCAATATCTGGTAATGCATTGCTAAGTTACTAATAATTATGTGTTTCCGAAACTGCACGAGTGTCATGTCCTTACCAACTTTTGAGCATTGGAAATGCTGTAAGAAAATCTTTTTGCTTCCATATTTTGCTGTCTCTTCTATCTTGCAAGGCATGTACAAGCAGGGAAGACCTTTTATAGATCTTGCTATTACTATTTACTTGGTTTGTAAATTAATTTAATGAAAGTCCCACAAATTCAGAATAAGGAGTCTAGCACTCAGATACATGTCTTCAATTTCTTTTATTATGTGGGCATTAGTCATCTCATTAGCAACTGGCATTGGTGCTGATGGCAGTAGGGGTTTTAATTTCTGCATTCTAGTTAACTTTATGTTCTATTTTCTTTTCTTTTTATGACTTTTTGAATTATTCTTCAGCAGGTTCTTCATTACTTCACTTTGCAGAAACTTGTTACATAGAAGTAGCAATATCAACATTTCTTTTCTCGACTTCAATAGTTTGTTCATTGATTAAATTTATATATCAAATTTGTTTTGTGGTTGCAGTTTTGTCAGCAGTATCTGGGCTACAAGAAGCTAACAATAAATTGACTAATGGTAAATTAGTTATTCTTACCAATTTGTCCTTTCAACATTTCCATTATGATGTTTATCAAATATTTTAATAGTTCTTTACACCTTATGGCTTCGTATTACTCATTTTGGACAAATTATGCTTCTTGTTCTTGGTAGGCGAACTTGTCTTGCTTGCCTGTGTCATTTTGGTCGGCCTCTTTGCTCTGCAGCATTGTGGCACTCACAAGGTAGCCTTTATGTTTGCACCAATTGTAATCATCTGGTTGGTGTCAATTCTGTCCATTGGACTGTACAACATTGTACATTGGAACCCAAAGATTGTTCATGCTTTGTCGCCTCATTACATTATAAAGTTCTTCAACCATACTGGTAAAGAAGGTTGGATTTCACTTGGAGGGGTCCTTCTTTCCATAACTGGTATGTTGGATCTGGACATTGACCTTGCATGATTTTACACTGGCTTGTTGCATGCGATTGTCACTTTTCATTGTGAGTTTGGTTGAAAACTATTCAGCTCTCCAAACATGAAATAACTGATTTAGTTTTGTACATAGCTAATGTCAGTGCACTAATTACCAACAATTATCTGGGTCTCCCCAGGCACTGAAGCAATGTTTGCTGATCTTGGTCATTTCACTGCCTTATCTATTAGGGTGAGTGTACAACTCGAACTTTGTTATTTATGACTGAGGTGCTACTTATAATTGTATTTCCAAGTGATAAATTTAATGATGCTCTTGCCTGTGCAGCTTGCTTTTGCATTGGTAATTTACCCTTGTTTGGTTGTACAATACATGGGCCAGGCTGCATTTCTGTCTAAAAATCCCAAATCCATTCCAAACAGCTTCTATGACTCGATACCTGGTATTCAACGTGACATTGAGTAACAATTATTCCAGAAATTTGCTGTCCTATTGGAGCTGGTTTAATTTGATGTGTAATTGTATATTGCAGACAAGTTATTCTGGCCTTTATGCATTATTGCCACCCTTGCTGCTATTGTTGGGAGTCAGGCTGTTATCACTGCCACTTTCTCTATTGTTAAACAATGTCATGCCCTTGGATGTTTTCCACGAGTTAAAGTTGTTCACACTTCGAAACACATATATGGGCAGATCTACATCCCAGAAATAAACTGGATCCTCATGATCCTTACTCTTGCTGTAACTGTTGGATTTCAAGACACAACTTTGATTGGAAATGCTTATGGTAAGCCATTCCTCTATCCGTATCATGCTATGTCATTCCTTTCCTCAATCATCTGATGGTTAGGTGGCAAGTATATGCAATTATGCCCTTTAGCATAGCCGTATCCTCATTTAAGAGAAATAAGATTTTCAGTTCAGCTGTGCAATTTATTGCTATATGTGAAGCATTGAGGAGTTCAGCTGCACAAGTTAGGTAGAAATGCTCTCGTCACTGCTCGCTGCCTCTTAATTTTTCTTTCTGGTGATTCTTTCTAAACTTTTTAGGACAATGTATGTCCATTTTCCTGGGTTGTCATATTGAGGCCATAGTTGCCGGATAAGTCTCTCTGCTGGTTTGTCAACAGAGGCATGGAAGACATTCTTTTCTCCCGTTTACTTACTTATATTAGGCTAATGACTATCTTTTTTTAGGCATATGATCATGGTTGAATATTTGTAGTGATCATGTTTGTTTGTTGGTTCCCAGGACTTGCTTGCATGACAGTTATGTTTGTCACAACATTTCTGATGGCACTTGTCATAATCTTCGTTTGGCAGAAGAGTGTCATTCTGGCTGTGCTTTTCCTTCTATTCTTTGGGTTCATTGAGGGTGTCTACTTGTCTGCAGCCCTCATGAAAGTGCCCCTGGGAGGATGGGCCCCTCTTGTGCTCTCAGCCATTTTTATGTTCATTATGTACATTTGGCATTACGGGACTCGCAAGAAGTACAACTTTGATCTGCACAACAAAGTTTCATTAAAATGGTTACTGGGCTTGGGCCCCAGTCTTGGCATTGTCCGTGTACCGGGAATAGGTCTCATATACTCTGAATTGGCCACTGGAGTTCCAGCAATCTTCTCACACTTTGTAACAAATCTCCCTGCATTTCACAAGGTTCTAGTTTTTGTTTGTGTCAAATCAGTTCCTGTTCCATATGTTTCCCCTGAAGAACGCTTCCTCATTGGTCGAGTATGCCCAAGACCATATCGCATGTATAGGTGCATAGTGAGGTATGGTTACAAGGACATCCAGAGGGATGATGGTGACTTTGAGAACATGCTTATACAGAGCATAGCAGAGTTCATTCAGATGGAAGCAGTTGAACAACCACAGTTCTCTTCATCTGAGAGTTCATCCCTTGATGGCAGGATGGCTGTTATGAGCACCAGACCTGTCCAATCTAGCTTGAGTTTAATAGTATCCGATCAAGACTTTCTCAGCATTGATGACTCTATCCAAAATAGCAGATCCTTAACCCTCCAGAGCTTGCAATCTGCTTACGACGATGACAATCTTCATATCAGAAGGCGCCATGTCAGGTTTCAGCTGCCATCAAATCCCGGGATGGATCCTGCAGTTAGGGAAGAGCTGATGGATCTGATCCAGGCAAAGGAAGCAGGGGCAGCCTACATAATGGGGCATTCATATGTGAAGGCTAGGAGAACTTCCTCTTTCCTTAAAAAACTAGCTATTGATATCGGGTATTCATTTCTTCGGAAGAATTGCAGGGGCCCGGCTGTGGCACTGAACATTCCTCACATCAGCCTTATTGAAGTTGGCATGATATACTATGTGTAATCACCTGGACGTTATCGTCCATTTAACCCCAGCTGGTCATATTTTGAACTGGTGGATGCAGAGGTGGTCGATGCTGGCCATGGTTCTGGAACAGACGACATTAAAGTATATGTATGGGTTAGCGTTATCGTATAGCAGTTGTTCCATGAAACAGCTTTCCTTTTGTACAGATAACCTTCTGCAGACGTCTTCATCTGATAAATTACCAGGGTTTTTCCATGAGTAATAACCAAATGATAATAGAAAAGAAGATTAAATTCGCATTGTTTCAGTTTTTGTTTTCTTTTTAATTTTTATTCAAAACAATATCATTTCATTAAAAAAAAAAATATTGTTTTGGAGTTGACCTGATGATCTAATAATCTGGATATGAAACTGAGATATTGTTAATAATTTTACTAATAAACTATCCATTTAAAAGATGATATAATAATGGATTTTTTATATTTTTATAATGATTTTTTTGTTATTATTATACTAGGTGTGAGGGCAATTTGATATTTAATCGAATAAAAAAAATAAAATACAGTAAAACAACCTTAACACGTTTAAAAGCAAAAAATTTAGAACTAGTATTAAGGGGTTTTTCATCCCTTTATAATGTTTTATTATTATTATTATTATTAGGTCAATTTAGAGGAAATTTGATATTTAACTAAATATAAAATATAAAAAACAAAAAATTGTTGGCACACGTTAGCATGTAGGAGGCTCTTGTAGCTTTCGGGTGATATTGATATAGTCGAGCTTGCGATAATGAGTTATTTTGAGCAATCAGGTGTGAGTATGTTACATCTAGATAATGATCTTCCCAAACAAATAACATGGATGACCTTATTTTAATTTTGATTCTCATTCTCTTAATTTTTTTTCATTTTGTTAAATTGATTTTTCTTTTCAATCTCACAATTTAATCAAATATAAAATTTATTTTATACTTCAATTTTGATTCTCATTCTTTTAATTGCTATTTTTTTTTAATTCTTTTGTATAATTAAAATTCTTTTTTCAATTTAATCTTTCAACATTTGATTGATTGGGAATTGAGTTTTATAGTTTTTTTAAATAGGATGCTTTTAATCTAATAATCAGAGTCACATATTTGAAAAGTTAATGCGAGTTGAGATTTTTTTATTAAAAAAAAAAGCTTTGTAAGTTGTTTTGTTTTTTATCGGGTTACTTTAATCTCATGACCCGAGCAGTGGATTTGGTGAGATAACCCATGCTGACTTGACCCTAATTATCAAGATTAAAAGTTTGTTTTGTTGGCTTTAGTTGACTAGAGATGATTTTGTTTAGTTTATTTTTTTCATCCAATTTCATCATTACATATTTAATGAACGGGAAATTAAACTACATCGTTGTTTTCTTTTATAATTTTTTTTTCTGGGTTATTTTAATTATTATTTTTTTTTAATTTAATCCATTTGATGTTATTGTTTATTTTTTTATTCTCTAATTAAAATAAAATTAATCTATTTAATCCAGTTATTCCTATAACTCGAATCTCCAATTTGTTTTTCTTCTTTGAAACGCATTGGCTGCACTTGCGCATCATGTTCTAAAAAAAAAAAAAAAGCCTCCAATGCAGCAAGGGTACACAACTAGTTTGAAACCACAAGGATTAATTAATCAACTAGTTCAATCTGTGTTTGATTAAATTTTAAATTATTTTTGTTAAAATTAAGTGCGGTTTATATTTTTTGGATCGTTTTGATGTGCTGATGTTAAAAATAATTTTTAAAAAATGAAAAAACATCATTGACATGTATTTCAGCACGAAAAGCTATTTGAAAAATAATTAGTACCACACTGTCAAACACACTCTATATTAAATTATAAGGACTACGTTATATGAAAGTACAAGAACTATAGGGACTAAGTTATAATTAACTCTAATGGATTAAAAGTTGACACACAATCTTTGATATTAACCATGCCAAACATTTGATGCTGTCTTAAACCTCTCCAAAACCTCCAGTGATTGGCTATCTATCTCCTCTTCTAACCACTGACGAAAACACACATGTCCCAATTCTTCAACTGAACTGAAACACACACGTCCTCCTCCTCCCTCGTATCTTCAAGTTCAATGGCTTCTCTTGACATCTCCACACCTCTTATCTTCAAGCTCAACTCCTCTGCTAAGCCGCGGAAGCTTTTCTCTTTGAAGTATCCTTGTCGCCACAAGCACAGACCATCGTTTTCCCTCACCAATGCCGCCCACACCCAAACGGCACTTCCCTTTTCCAGCCGTACCACCACCCCAAAATACAAGATTGAGTCGGAGCAGGACCCCATCTCCATCCTCAACGAGAGAATTCGGCGCCAACACCATGGGAAGAGAGAGGGCACAAACTCGAAGCCCATAATGGACTCTGAGGAGGCTGATCAGTACATACAGATGGTGAAAGAGCAGCAGCAGAGAGGATTGCAGAAGTTGAAAGGCGACAGGGTAGCAAAAGAAGGGGATGTTTTCAGTTACAAGGTGGACCCTTATACGCTTAGTTCCGGGGATTATGTTGTGCATAAGAAGGTGGGAATTGGGAGGTTTGTTGGGATTAAGTTTGATATGTCAAAGGGTTCTTCCGAGGCTATTGAATATGTGTTCATTGAATATGCTGATGGGATGGCTAAGCTTCCTGTTAAGCAAGCTTCTCGCTTGCTTTATCGATATAATCTGTAGGTTTTCTCTATTTTCTTGAACTGATTTTACATGTCCAGCTTGCTTATTTATTGTAATGTTTGATAAATTGTTGCTTGTTTTGTTAAGATATTTATTTTAAATTGTTAGTTAAGTTCATTGGTGTATTCTGTTGCCAAAACAGTCCGTATGAATTCTCTAATTGGCATGTAAAAATCTTTTCATGATTTTTTACCATGTCCTTCCAGCCCGAATGATACGAAAAAGCCTCGGACCTTGAGCAAATTGAGCGACAATGGTGCCTGGGAAAGGAGAAAGACGAAAGGAAAGGTTGCAATACAGAAAATGGTGGTTGACTTAATGGAGCTGTATTTACATAGGCTAAAACAAAGGAGACCTCCCTACCCAAAGACTCCTGCCATGGTTGACTTTTCTGCTCAGTTTCCTTACGAACCCACACCAGATCAGAAGCAGGTAGCTACTCTATCTTGCAAATATTTACTTCACTGCCTTGTTAAAATCTGGATGAGAGGTTTCTTACGCGTCCTTGTTTATGTCAATGAAATGCCTATACTCTTTGCGTAGTGCAAGACAATCCAATTTTGTTTCTAGTTACTGTCGAGATGATGTTCGCATTTACAATTATTTTTCATTTGTTTGGAGGGGATAGGAAGCCTCAGCCATAGATGTAGCCATAGCTTTCACAGAATTCAACACCTTCTTTTCCCTTCTCACAGGTTCAACATCCATTATTTCATCACACATGACACAATCAACTTAACAAGTTTATCTAAACAAGTGTTGTCCTTTTCTGCTACCTTTTCTTTTCATGTGCTCACAAATTGGATACTCGTTCCAGGCTTTCATTGACGTCATGAGGGATTTAACCGAGAGGGAAGCTCCAATGGACCGATTAATTTGTGGAGATGTTGGGTTTGGTAAAACAGAAGTTGCTTTACGTGCCATCTTTTGTGTTGTCTCAGCTGGAAAACAAGCTATGGTTTTAGCACCAACAATTGTTCTAGCCAGACAGCATTTTGACGTTATTTCAGAACGCTTTTCCAAGTATCCCCATATCAAGGTTGCGCTTCTGAGTCGGTTTCAGGCATGTAATTTATCTTTCTAGCCAATTCAGTGTTTCTTAAGAGTTAGCTCATGTTCTTATTCGTGTTTAACATGAACAAAATTCAGACAAGATATCTCTTGAAATAGCGTTCATTGGCTGATTATGAAGGTCTGACAACCATTTCTGGAATCAGGCATGCAGTTCACCGTCAGTTGTATGCTCTTTTGATTTATAATTACTACTTTGGTTTTAAGAATGTCAGACCTGTTACTGCAGAGTAAAGCAGAGAAAGAGATGTATTTGGAAATGACTAAACATGGTCATTTGGACATTATCGTGGGAACTCACTCACTTCTTGGAAGTCGTGTTGTGTATAACAATCTAGGTCTTCTTGTGGTGGATGAAGAACAGGTTTGCCTCCAAAGCATATTTCAATTATGTGCTATGTTCTTTGCCTTGTTGCTGTACATTACTAGATCCTTTTAGACAAATAATAAGAAAAAAAGTAAAGGTAACTTTTCCATCAACCATGACTTTGCTAATGAGAAGGAAAAGAAAGAATCTAGGGTGTGTGACTTTAAGCTCCTTATATGTAAACACACACGTATCTAAATTTCAAATTCGTCATGTGGATGCGTCAAAATGTGATGTTTGCAAGAGTAGGTTCAAATTGCATGACGTAACTACCATACCTCTGTTAGATTTGATCTTTAATTTAAAAACAAATCATGCATGTCAATTTTCATTTTATTGGGTGTCGTAGACATTCAAGCTTTAGAGCTCTTTCAAATTTAATATTTTCCTTTATATTTTTCACTGTCGAAATTGTTACAATGTAAATGAAGAACTTGTCGTTAGGTTAATTGGGTGTCATTGGATGTTCAGGCTACACAACACTTTAAATTGAATGTTATATTTTATCCAACTAATCAATGAAGTCGGTGCTTGGCATGCAGTATCCATTGCTTGTGCATGCAATCAAGAATTTGTGTGACTACACTTTTGAACTTATTTTGATAGCTCTAGTTTCCTAATCTTTTCCCATTATTTGCAAATTGTATTGAAATAGTTTCTGTTGTGATCTGGATGTGTAATGTTCTTTGCTTTCCAGAGATTTGGTGTCAAACAGAAGGAGAAAATCGCTTCATTCAAAACTTCAGTCGATGTTCTTACTCTCACTGCAACTCCTATACCCCGGACACTTTATTTAGCATTGACTGGATTTCGGGATGCGAGGTAACATAACTGAGGCAAATGTGTATTGAGTTTGCTACCAGAGTGATCCTGGATCCAGACGTCTAGTTTAGTCTAACCAGGCAGTATTGAGTTTCTAAATGGCCAGTAGCTGAACCATGTAAAATGTAAATTTAAAGTCAGTGCTAGAAAGTCATTTCCCCTTAACATGAAATGTATCATCATGGATGAGCTTGCAATACTGACTCTGGTCCTTTATTGAAGTAGGATTTTAGGATCTTGTATTGTATTATTAAAACTCAGAAGTTTGGACCATCTAAAGTCTGCAATGGTATGGTACGCGTACATGCATAATCGTTGTAATCATTTTCTTGTGTTCTAGTTACCATTGTAGATTGGAAGCATACAATGTTGAAATAGGATCCCGGTAGATGATGTAGGATCACTTCTTTGTTAAGTTGATTGTGTTATAAAAGTCTATTACTATAGAAATATGTTTTGTTGGATGTCTATTGTGGACATAAATCCAGATAGGATGCAACCTAAATAATGATCTGAAGATATTAAAAATTACTGTACTGTTTGAAGACTTGGATCTTTTCTTCCTAGAACATTTTTTGAAATTACTGGTTTGCTGATCTATAATTTGATAACCTTAATGATTTACTTACATTTTCAGTTTAATTTCAACTCCACCTCCAGAAAGAGTTCCTATAAAGACTCATCTGTCAGCATACAGTAAAGAGAGGCTAATATCAGCGATCAAATATGAGCTGGACCGTGGTGGTCAAGTATTTTATGTCTTGCCTCGTATTAAAGGTATTGCGTACCTTTTTTTTTTTTTTTTTTGAAGCAAAATGAATTTTAATCAGTCTCGGATCACATCTCTCTCCCTCTAAAGAGTGAATACATACCTTTCTCTAGAAGATGGACATGAGTGAATACTTAGGCAAAGACTTCTCAATCCTGTTCTGTATACTATAAATAGGATTACAGGGTTAAACATGCACAATATACTATTGGTACAGCTAATAATCATATATAATCGCCTGTTTGGTACATAACTCTATTCATCTATCATCTTGCTTAGGCTGTATCAAGGATAATGAATTTTCTTCTTTGCAAAACTTAGTATCAGCTGATTTGTTTGGTACATTGCCAAACGTTTTCATTTACAACTATCAACACAAAAAGTAAGAGCCAAAATTAAATATGAAAAAGTTTATTATTTGGCCATTTTCTGTGGTTTGTTTTCCTAGCATACTTCAAAAGTTGATTGATTTTCTCATTTTGATGATGTGGATATCTACTTCATTCTTACCTAACAGGGCTGGAAGAAGTGAAGGATTTCCTTGAACAATCATTTTCAAATGTTGAAATAGCTGTTGCACATGGGCAGGTGATTTTTTATATAAGAAAATGTTATACGTTTAACTGGCAATCATCTTTGTGCGGGTATACTAAAGTACCCTAGACCACCCAAAGTTCCATGTTTGAATGTGTGTTACCATAGCTAGGTATAATTACTGAACTTCATTGCTTAAAAAATTGACTCCTTTTCTTCCCTTCTGTTTTGAAAAACGAACTATGTTGTATTTGATTCTCCTTTGTGAGTAGGCAACTTTCTGTTAATTTCAAGTCCATGTTTTTTTTTTTAAAGAAAACCTTCTTTCTCCTCTCTTAAGCTTAAAAATTGTTTTCAAAACTTCATGACTTAAATTAACTTATTTTATTATATATGATTTTTCCTTGTCTTAAATTTGCACGCGTATTATTATTGTTGTTGTTGTTGTTGTTTAATGCTTGTCTCTAGGAATCATGTTTAGGTTGCTTGTTTGTTTTATTTATGTTGTATTAGCATATATGTATTTAGGTTGTCTTCATGTTTTTTGCAAGTTGAATGAGTTCTGATTGTAGGAGCATGATTGCTAGGTGTCTTGAGAAGACACCTGTTTGCACTCATTTCATTAGGAAAGGTTAAGGCCAAGCTAGGTATCACCTTAACGAACCCTACTCCAAGTCTTCCATGTCACATCTCCTATTGCATTATGGTTAGACCATTAACCCTTCTTGTTAGCTACTGCTTGCTAGTCGTGGTCCTTGGTGTGACTTTTCTGCAGAATGTTACAAAGAAAGAGAATAGCTTTTTGTTAGTAAAGGTAGCGCCACTGTTCAGAAATATATAGAGATTGAAGTCCTTGTTAATACGAGGATGGAATGCACCAACCACCTAGTCTCCATAGTGAGACTTGGTGTGCTGCTGGCTTGGTGCTCAACTCATGCTGTAAATGACAGGTGTATACGAGTGCACTAATTCCTACATGAGGGGTTGGTGCGCACCACCTCTTGAATGAATTGGTGCGGGCCGCACTAACTCCTTATGGGTGGCCATCTCCCGCCCCTTAAAAAAAGGGATATGGACCTTTTCTCTTGGTCTATTCATAAAGTAGAGTGACTTAACCTGGAAAGTCATGTGTTGATCAGAACTCAGATTCTATGGTTTTTTAGTTTTAATTCTTCCCAGCATACAAACTTATTTTTTGGTTTCCCACACATTGTGATTTTGTTTTCTTGTTTTGTGTGTTTAGCAATACTCAAAGCTGCTAGAGGACACCATGGAGCAATTCGCACAAGGTGAAATTAAGATTCTTATATGCACAAATATAGTAGAAAGCGGGCTTGATATTCAAAATGCAAATACCATCATAATTCAGGATGTTCAACTATTTGGTCTAGCTCAATTGTATCAGGTTCTGCCCTCTTCGCTTTCTCTTGTTTAATAATTGTTTAGACATTTCTTCAAAATGCTCACAAGATATTCAAAAGCTTTCGTTCTTTTGTTTATTTTGAAAACTCTTCTCAAAACTATGAGATCTCAAGCATGTTATTTCACTTTGTTTGCAGCTCCAGCCCCCAAGCTAACAACTCATTCATATATGTTCTGCTCCTCGCTATTTTTCCCCACCTTCAAAAAATTAGCATTAGATTTACTCAAAATAAGTCTCATGTCTCCTACAAGTAGAAGAAAAATTGGCTTTTCCACTTCCCTATTCCCTCCTAAACTATGCATTTATCTTTGTAGATCTCTCTAATGCATAAGTGTTTGTGGAATTAAGTTATTTTCTTCATCCCTTGACCTATTTATATCAATTATGTAAAACCAGCAAGTAGCTTCAATGATTTATGGAACAAAGAAACCGGAATGTGTCTAGAATTCTTTATCTTGTTTTTGCTGTTGTTGGAAAATTTTTAATCTTGTTTTCAATCTTTGATGTTATTGCAATAGTTGCGTGGAAGAGTGGGCAGGGCAGATAAGGAAGCTCATGCGCATTTATTTTACCCTGACAAGTCAATGTTAACTGATCAAGCGCTGGTATGCTCTGCAATACATCCATTTCTTTTTGTTAGTTCACCTAGATGATCATCATTACTACAATTTTCAAGTAACTTTTGCAATCTTTGACTTTTCAGGAGAGGCTAGCAGCTCTAGAAGAATGCCAAGAACTTGGCCGAGGTTTCCAACTTGCAGAGAGAGACATGGGTATAAGAGGCTTTGGTACCATCTTTGGTGAGCAACAGACCGGGGATGTTGGGGATGTTGGAATTGATTTCTTCTTTGAAATGCTTTTCGAAAGTTTGTCCAAGGTCTGCTTCATGATGGATTTTATTATATCTTATACAATGAGAAAGAAGAAGCTTTGTTTAATTGTCATGTATTTAATGTTTTGGATATCTTTGCATTCTGGTTCTTTTTCGGTTTCCAGTCTTCATCATGTTGTCTTAGTCTAATTGGATAGATCAAGGAAACCAACAACACAGTTTCTGCTCTACAAAAAGATCGCTAGTGAATTCAGTATATGTACTAGTAATTGGGTCATATTTCTAGTGTCCCTGGTTTAAACTTCAAATTTCTGTGCTGCTGCTTTTGTTTCCCTTAACCCTCTTGAATTTTGTTTTTAGGTTGACGAGCACCGTGTAATTTCAGTTCCTTACCAGTCAGTACAGGTGACTTCTTTAATCTCTGGCATATTTTCTGTCAGAATACAATTAAGTTTTATTAACCTGTAAGCAAACTACATACGGAAACTACGAGGATTTAGGGTGCCGTTTTCTAAATTTCCCTTGGCATCATTTTGCTTATGTTGAGATTCTAATGAAAGAATGGGTTTTGAAAATTCTGAAAGGAGCTTCCTCTTGACAGAAAAAATAATAAATCTCCATTTTATGTGTCTTGAGAAATGTGTGCTCATGCTCTTGAGTTTCTGTAATAAGAACAAGTTCTAATGAGCTTGTAGCTTGCATAAGCAAGAGGGCAGAGGGGTGAGGTATTAGGTTCAAATCTTACCTTCATCAAAACTCTAATGAAATTGGAACACACTCATCAAAAAGAAATATATATGTGTGACAATAAGTTCTCACACAGGCACAAAGATTCAGGGAGCTTGTCATTAGAGAATAAGAGACTGGCCTTGCAGACTATAGCATGAAAGCTTTAGAATGTGTTTGTCTATGAGGTGCGCCGCACAGAAAGCATGAATTTCATACTTTTCAAAAGGTGCGCCCTTAAACAAACACATTCTTGGAATGTGAAAATTGATTGGTAGAAGCATAACCAGGAGCACTAATCTTTTGGTATGATACAGTAATAATTGGTTACAAGTGTAAAGTGAAAACTGATTTCAACATGGACATGTCAACTGTCCTGACTAGTTAGCTTGGTTGATGAGAATAATTTCTGATAGCAATATCTTTATTGAGCTCAGAGTTATATGTTAGCTCATAATCGAATCTACATTACCGAAGTAACTACCAATTTTCATTGAACCTCCAATTTCCAGTGTTGACAGATGTGTAAAATGCAATGTAGCATTAGATCTATTGAGTTTATAACTGGCAATGATTTTTAACTCAAATTAATCCCATGTTTGTGATTTTTAATGCCAGGTTGATTTAAATATAAACCCTCATCTCCCTTCTGACTACATAAATTCCCTGGAGAACCCCATGGAAATTATTAATGAAGCTGAGAAAGCTGCAGAGACAGATATTTGGAGTTTAATGCAATTTACAGAAAATTTGCGTTGCCAATATGGAAAAGAGCCTTGCTCTATGGAAATTCTATTGAAGAAGCTTTACATTAGGAGAATGGCAGCAGATATTGGGATAACGAGAATTTACGCATCTGGAAAGATGGTTGGCATGGAAACAAATATGAGTAAAAAGGTTTTTAAGCTGATGGCAGATTCAATGTCATCTGATATCCACAGAAACTCTTTGGTTTTTGATGGAAACCAAATAAAGGTAATTTGTACAAGATTTCCTATGGGATTACCTTTATGATAGGTAGCATTGTGCCGAGATTGATTGGTTCTCTCTTCTTTGACACTCATACTCTCATTCAATGATGTGATAAACATGAATGTCCTTGCCTCCGCAGAGGTGAAGAAAGGAAATAAACGGAAACTCGACCTAAATTTGATTTAACTGGAGAATGGGGAGTGAAGACAATATGTTTTATGCTCTTCCATGCTGGTCACTTTCAACATCATTAATGTAGTTTGAGTTTTCACTCCTTTTGTCTTCTATGGATTCAAGATAATGAACTGATATACTCTACCAGTTATATTTAGGATTGTTTAAAGCTCTATTAGTAGTTTAAAATTTTTCTTTTAACATTTATTGTTCTTGGTTGATTAATCACAGCACTAATATAATCTATCACTTAAATTTATGGTTGCTTAAAGCTGTCTTTGGAATTTAAAATTAAACAGTCTTTAACATTTATTTATCTACTTTTCTTTGTTAATTATTCATAGGCTGAACTTCTTCTGGAGCTACCGAGAGCGCAACTGCTAAATTGGGTCTTTCAATGCATAGCAGAACTTCATGCTTGCCTGCGTGCCCTTATAAAATACTAGTATTGCTTGCTCTGCAGAATTAGCTCTTCCATCAACTTTCCCTTTTGCACAGTTTCATCAGTGATTCTTGAAGAGGTGAAACAAGAATGCATAACTCTATGTTTCATTACACTCCGATCTAAACCGCTCGGTTGCAGAAGCTGTATTATATCCAAGTCATGGCAGGTGGTTGGGATTGTACTGAGGTACTGTTATGTCAAGGTGAGTCACAGAAGCTGTTTTTTCTTGAGCAAATCATCACTGTTCTTGACCAGCTTTGATTTTGCAGGATATAATGGTTGGATTAAGCTGTTCTCGCCGATACAAAGAGCAGTTTTCTCACAGAGAAGACACAACGTATCGGCAATGATGACAAGTATCATACCATCCGTTCAGCATGACCAAGATGAACAATATGAATTCAGCAAGGGGATAGAAGAACTCTGCTCATTTTCCATGCCATTACCTCGAAGAAGCTTCCCTATTGTTTTGCAGAACCTGGTGGGTGCATAAGGAATCATTAATGGTATTAACTACATCTTAGCATGTATTTTTGAGAAATGCAAGATACAAGGATGGATGGTGTCGTTGTTGTTTACAGGTGATTTAGCGAAACATTATATTCCTTTCAGAAATCCTTTGTCCCTTTGAAAAAGTTCAGCGGTATTTAAAGTTAATTTTTAATATTAAAAAAAAGGGTAGCTACTGAAGTTACGAATGTGTTTTTTATATCATAATTTTTTTTTTTAATTAAGAAGTGAAAAAATAATGCATACGTTTAATATAAAAAATTAAAAAAATATATAAATTAATAAATTATATAAAAAATTATTAATGTTAATTAAAGACTAGAGTGAAAAGTGATTTATTTAGTAAAAAGTAAAAGATAGATATATATTAAAAAGTTTTATAAGTTTTGATTACAAAGTATCTTGCTAGTTCATGATAATATATATGCAATAAACTATTAAATAGAAAGAAAAAATAGAGATATTGAGACTATTTTCGAAGTTAATTTTTATTTAATTTTGAAGCAATCAAAATAAATATTTAAAAGAGTTTAAAAGATTAAGATTATGGAGAAAATAATTTATTTATTTAGTCAAAATCCTCGTTTCTTATTTTTGCATTTTTTTTTCTTGTTTTGATATTTTTGTAATTAATAACATGAATTTCCAACCCCTAAAACTTAAATTTAAACTTGTTTTAACGGGAAAAAAAAAAAACTCCAAAAAATCATAGATGCTATAATAAGTTCATTTTAATAATTATTTTAATAACCACGGATGATTACATCGATATTTTAATAATTATTCATTTTTAAATTTCATCATATTACTAT
>Ga0325402_1001857_pt1 | contig 17981 bp, 6 predicted proteins | sample PopdelMetagenome_22_FD_207212 | JGI IMG/M metagenome (GOLD analysis project Ga0325402, IMG submission 207212) | Populus deltoides microbial communities from Bellville, Georgia, United States - Xylem-PdKOR-R3 | ecosystem: Host-associated > Plants > Phyllosphere > Stem > Wood/Secondary xylem... | reverse complement strand
CTCCTCCTCCTCCAGCTCCACCTTTATATTAATTTGTAATCAACATTATTTACCTTTAAAACTTCATTTAATATTTTTCTTGAAACATATTTAGTTTGTAATGAATATTATTTAACTTTGTTTTTTTATGTTTAATAAAAATTTTATTTGCATAATTGGTTTGTATAACAATTAATTTATATAGTTTTATATTATATATCCTAAATAATTTTTTAAAAACAAATTAAGAAAAAAACTATTACCAATGATTTTACCGACGGATTAATTCAGTCGGTATTTTAAACGTTCATCGACAAACTTACCGACGGAATTAATCCGTCGGCATTTGACAGTAGCTTCCACCAGTACCGACGAATTTACAGACGGACATATTTGGTCGGTATTTCATACATTCACCGACCGATGTACCAACGGATATTTTCCGTCGGTAATTACAATGTCACCGACGGAATAAAAATCCGTCGGTATATTTCAAGCGGGAATCTTTTTTTTTTGCGTGCATGTTCTGTCTGTAAAACCATCGGTAAATGGTTTTTTTGTTTTTCCGACCGATATACCGACGGAATGGGGAATCACCGATGAAGGTAAAGCCGACGGACGCATTCCGTCGGTGATGACGTCGGTAAAAAAATCACCGACGAACTTCTAATCATACACCGACGGAATTGTTCCGTTGGTAAAACTATGAAATCTTGTAGTGGTTATTCATTGCTTGTAATGGTTGGATAGAGGACGTTTCTAATTGTGTACTTTTAATGGAGGTTATACATGTGTTTATGGCTAGTTACATGAAAGCTTGGCTCCTCACCAGCTTGTGACACCGATTCTATCTTCTTCTGTGTTTGTTGCAATGTTGATCTATGTGGAAATCATACTGTGATCTGTTGCTGGCTTTCTATATCAAAAGTTAGCTTGGAATACTGTGGGCACTGTGCTATCTCTACATGTTATTTTTCTTCCCTTTGGGCTGTTGGATTCGGGTTAACCTTGACACCACCTTTATGATCTGGTTTCTTAGTTAACCTTTTGTCTTAATGTTTCCTCAGCCCAGCGTGGCGTTTTTGGTAGGGAGCTTGATCCCTTATTGATTTTAATTTGATATATTCCAGGTTTTGTATCCCTGGGCAGTCGGTGTTCACTTGGCTGTTTCCAGTATGTTCTATTGGGAGCATGTTGCTCCTTTTTATTTGTAAATATTTATGTATTTGCTAATTCTTAGCATGGTCACTTTTGATTTTAATATACTTACATTACATTCTGATAAAAAAAAAATTTATAGCCACAAAGGCCAAAGTTGCAAAGTATCAGAAAATTGATTCTTATCTCTTCTTAAATGTGTAAGCTCTATCTCATCAAAATCTTTAGCAAGTTTAAAGAGATATTCTTGATATGGTTTCAGTTTCTTATCTCTCGTATGCCATTCACCTTTTACCTAGCACATTATTAACATTGAGTCCCCATATACCTCTCATTTCCTTATCTTCAGCAGTATTGTTTGTGCAATTAAACTATAACTTGATTGCAATAGGATATTGCTTTCCCTACGGGGAAATTATTATAGCACCAGCCCCATTACCAGACACAGTTATTGCACTATCAAAATACATGGTCTGCCATTCACTTTCTTCTTCTTTTTCTGCTACTAATACATCTTCATTAGGGAAGTCAAAGTTTAATGGTTTATAGTCCTCAAAGGCATTATCAGCTAAATGATCAACAATTGCACTTTCTTTCATAAATTTTCTTGTCTTATAGATGATATCATATTCAGATAACAAAACTTGCTACCTAACTATTCTACTTGACATGTAAGGCTTTTCAAAGATATATTTTAGTGGTTCCATCTTTGAGATCAACCAAGTGGCATAGTACAACATGTACTGTCGAAGCCTATTTGCACTCCATGTCAAACTACAACACAACTTCTCTATTATACTATAGCAAGATTCACACTCAGTGAATTTCTTACTAAAATAATAGATGGCTTGCTCCTTTCTTTCATACTCATCATGTTGTCAAAGCACACAACCCATAGTTGATTTAGTAATTGTTCAATACAAAATGAGAGGCTTTCTAAGAACAGGTAGTACCGATAAAGGTGACTTTTAAAAATACTGTTTAATCTTATCAAAGGCTTCCTGATAGTCTTCATCCCATACCCTAGGATTTTTTTTTCAGAGTAGTCAGAAGATTATATCACAAGTGGTTGTAAGTTGTGGAATGAATTGAGCAATATAGTTTAAACACCCCAAAAAGATTCGAACTTGTTTTTCAGTCTTAGGAGATGACATAGCTTGCATGGCCTTTACTTTATCAGGGTTTATTTCTATGCCATTATTACTTACCACAAACCCTAGTAGCTTCCATGATTTCACTCCAAATGTGCATTTCACAAGGTTTAACTTCAACTAGTATTTCCTCAATCTTTTGAATAGTTTCTTGAGAGTTTGGATATGATTTTCTTCTTTTTTAAACTTAGTGATTTAATCATCTATGTGCACCTCAGTTTCTTTATACACCATGTCATTAAAAAGTGTCACCATTGCTTTTTGATAAGTTGTCCCAACATTCTTTAACCCAAATGGCATCACTTTATAGCAGAAAGTTCCTTACAGGGTGATAAATATAGTCATCTCCTTGTCCTGCTTGGCCATTTTAATCTGATTATACCTAGAGAAACCACTGATGAAAGAGTAGGTAGAACTCTTAGAAACATTATCCATAAGTACATCCATGTAAGGTAAAGGAAAATCATCCTTCGAGCTTACCTTATTCAAATCTCTAAAGTCCACACATACGATAATCTTATTATCTTTTTAGGGTACTGCTACAATGTTAGACACTCATTGAGGGTATTTGACTACTTCAAGGAATCCAGCATCCCACTGTTTATTTACTTCTTTTTTAACCTTCATTAGTATTGTTGTTACCCATTTTTGGGTTCCCACACAAAAAATACAAAAATATACATATAAAAAATATATATTCAGAAGGAATCCAAAAAAATAATACGAGAGAGAAAATGATGCTGGAACGCCCATAAAATGGTTAGAAATTGGTTGAGGAGGTTAAAAAATACAAGAATTGAAATTTGACAGTATATTTTTAACTGGTGAGAGCCGTGTTGACAAGGACAATTCAATTTGAGGAAGAAAAGTTCAAAATCAAATGTTTATGGACTCAATTAAATTTTATCTAAGGTTTAATTGAATTTATGGAGGGTTTGATTGGAAGAAAAATTGATTTTTAAGTCAATTTAGGCTTTTATTGGAAGAAATTAAAGTTTTGGGGTCCAATTATAATTTTGAAGAGTTGATTTGGTCAAATTAGGGGCTTAATTGCATCATTATTGAAGTTTGATGGCCAATTAAGGACTTGATTGAAACAATCCGAAACCAAGGACCAAACCGGAAAAGGTTAAAATCAAGGGATCCAATTACAATTTATTTGGGGTCTTGATTACAAAATTGTATAAAGCATCCAAGGACCAAATTAGAAATATCCATTTGAAATTGAAAACGGCATTGTTTCTTTGAAACTATTCATTGTCTTCTTCAAATAAAATGGCTAGCAATAAAAACAGGGGAAGCGTTAGCAGTAGAGATAACGGAGCTACAGTCAAGGGGAGGCACGTCTCGCGACTGAACCTCTTTCAAAACCACACTATCCGTGATCAACCTCAGAGGAACTGAAAAAAAGTAGCAAGGAAAAAAAGAAGAAGAGGAAGAACTATATGAACTAGAGGAAAAGCAAACGAAAAGGGAAAAATATAGGTCCAAAACATGTTGTTGCTTGAGTCTTGCTTCCAGGTAACTCCAGCTTTGCAAGATAATGCACAAAACACTGTGCACTTAGAATTTAATTACATGGTGGTTGTAGCAAGCGTGTGTGACTTATTCATGCACGTTGGCGGGAATGAATCCAGCCGGGTCACTGGTTTGGGCTAGTGACTCGGCTAGGCCTGCTGGGTCCAGCCCAACCACATGAGTCGAGCTGGGACCAGCCTGAAAAATATATATATATTATCTTCACAAATTATTTCAAAAAAAATTGTGATTTTCCGCAAATATGTTACTGGATTTTTATCAATATTGGTTTGTATTTTTATACTGTAAAGATACAAATCTGGTATTAAAATACCTGATTTTGTCAAAACATTAAAAATAAATAAATAAATAAAATGTTTTGTTTTCATGCATACGACCAAGTCTCTAAAAAATAAAAAATCATATTGTATTTTCATACAACAAAGAAAATTTAAAAAATATGTAATAGCATGCATTTTGGCTTTAATAACAAGTTTATTAAAGCTACGAGAACTAGGCCAATATTTCAAAAATTTCAAAAAAAATATTTTGTTTTCTTTTAGTATCTGGGGTTACGACCTTATACGTAAGACGTATCCCAGATATTAATTTTTTTTGTTGATGTTAGAACGGTTAGGTTTTATCCAATAAGATAAAGATCTCCTTACCGAGAAGGACTTTTCTTAAGCAATAGACGAACAAACAACTAGAAAACACGACAAGACCTTAAACTTTATCATACAATAAAACAATGCAGCTTACCTTAGGTAGGGCGTACTTGGGGTGCTAATACCTTCTCTTTACGCAACTAGTCCCCGTACTCGATCTCTGAGACTAGTTAGGGTTCCTAGTGACCAAAATACTAGGTGACGACTCCCATTCCAATTTTTCACTAATTAAAGACAAGAATTCCTTATCTTCCCATCTTTGATAGATAGATAATATACATATGAGAGTAGAATTTTTCACCGCGACGCTGCACACGTGCAACAGAATAGCGACTACGCTGAGGACCTTGTGGACTAAGCTTTGTTTTTGTCTGATAATTGTTTTGTTTAGTTTGCGTGTTTTCTGTTAAGAAGCTTATTTATTTATTTTCTTACATGCTTTAATTTATGTACATATATGTTCATGCATTGTATAGAACTGCCTCATGCATCACATACTTTAATTTTTAGAAAGCACACACAATCTTCTAAATGAATAGAACCTGCCTTTAGGCAGATATGAGACCTTTTTGAGACTAGATAGTCAACCTACCATTTGTCTTACTTAATGAATAGAACCTGCCCTTAGGTTGTGTTATGTCACCTTTTGTTTTGCATCAAAGTAAGCCTTTCTTGAAGCATCTTGAACTCAAGACTTGTGGTTGACATAATGGTCGTTACTCAGGAACTTTTTGCAGTAAAGCAAGAATCAAAATCATAATGCAAGGGTTACGACCATGTGTCAACTTGGAAGGGCGAGCTCATCATATAGAAACATACTCATACATTTATCATACTTATTGCCTAGTTGAAACGTAGGTCCCCCACCCAATATTTGCTACACCTAAAAGATGGAAAATGAAGAAATAGCTCAGTTGGATGCCCATTTTCAAAATGAAGTTAAGAGCATCAAAGGTGAAGTAGCTAGACTCGCGGATCTGCTTGCACAAGTGCTGAGTGTCAAGAATGGAAAGAGAACGTCTGCACAGCCTCTTATAGAAGCACTATTAGTTCGCGTTCCACACAAGAAAAAATAATGAACTCTTTTCCTCAACATTTCACTAACAACGATCACAACCTCAAAGTTGTATCGCCTCTCTTTCATTTCAGTCGCGAATAGCAACAACAACACCTTCTGTCATCAATTAAAGAGGATCTTCTTTCTGGTTCATTTGCACTGTTAATTGTTCACTGCCTCCATATCTTTCAATGGCACCCAATAGCTATCAGCCTTCTGTGCCATGTGCATTGGCCTTCTTTGAAGTCACCTCACTGTGAACTCAATTCCAGTTCAGCAACACAGGATGTTGGTCTTAAGAAAAAAAACATGATTAGACACTGAACTACTACGTGGCAGAGCTTTTTTTGTAGAGATTTGTTTGTGGATCTATTAATGGGGAATGCAAGAAGGGATGTAGTAGTTTCATATGCTACAAAACTTTCTCTTATCAGCAAGAGCACCAAAACACAATGGTAAACAGAAGAGCCTGACCCGATCTAAAAAACATGAGTATACCTTAAGCTTCAACGTAGTAGTGCTCTACAGAGATCTTTTTGTGGCTCTGCAGGTGGGGAATACAAGAGGGGATGTAGTAGTTTTAGATGATATGAAAATTGACCCCACCAGTTTCAGCATCGAAACAATGTAATAGGCAAAAAAGTTAGACCTGGTCTGAAAACATGAGCAGATGTTGAACTTCAATATGGTAGTGCTCTCTCTACAAAAATCTATTTGTGGCTCTGCAAGTGGGGAATACAAGAGGAGATGTAGTAGTTTCATATTCTATAAAACTTTCTCCTGGCAGTTGCATTACTGAAACACAGTAGTAGGGAGAAGAGACAAACCTGATAGAGAAAACAAGAGTAGCATCAAACTTCAACAGAGCAGAACTCCTTATGCAGAGATCCATTTGTGAATCTGCCAATGAGGAATCAAAGAAGGGGTGTAGTAGTGTTAAATCATCTATGATTGTTTCTCACTAGTGTCAGCATTAAAACACAGAAGTAGGGAGAAGAGACAAATCTGGGCTAAAAAATATAAAGAAGACTAAAACTTCAACATAGCAGAGCTCCCTCCCTCTACAGGAGTCTGTTTGCTGCACTGTCAATGAAGAATCAAAAATGAGACAAGGGAGTTTTTCAGGCTCTCTTCAAGTTGAGATGACACGTGTTTCCACACGTCAACAGTCCATGCACTGCCAAGATCACCTAGCTATTGGAAAGTTTCCAACAATCCTTAAAGAACCACAACAACATTGGAAGATTGACATGATATTGTGAGGATTGCTGAAAGAATTGAACAAGCTATGTAGATGGGAAAGATTGAAGGTTCCGCCCAAGATTCCAGAATAATGATGAGAGATGAATTAGGAGATGACTCTGAAGGTGGGAAACCATGGTTATATGGTCTAGTCAAGTCTCACTCAAGCATCAACTACTCAATGTCTTTGCTAAAGATTAACCTACCTCTGCCACTTAAGTTTGCCTAACAGAATCTGCTAGATTCCAAACTTGTCGCCTCGAGTTCGTTAAATCCCATACAACCACTATTTTCTAGGTGGTATAATCCAAACAAGATTTGAATATCATGGGGGGACTTCAAGCCATTCAGTTGAACAGTTGCAAAAATTTCAAGAATCGAGTTCAGAGGATAGTGAACAAGAGGCAAATTGAATTTATGAAAGATGAGGTCATTGGCCATATTGTCACCACAACATCCTCAGAATGACAAGTGATCGAAATTGCTCGACAAAACACAGATATTGCCAGAGTAGCTAATCCAAGAAAAGTGTTGAACTGTCAATCATTTTTGTTATGGATTTTGCCATCTTGCATTTTGTTTTGGGGTCACATCTCATCCTTTAATAAAACATGTCTTTTCATTATCTCTTTGTTGTTCTGAAAGCATGAGATGTTTATTTCAATGTGTATTTTGACAAAAAAAATTTATCGAACTCCAACATGTAAAATTAAGGCTAATCAATCCTAAAAGATTGAAAGTGTTTTGATTGCAGAAATGACTCGATGCTTGAAAATGACATGAGGTGACCAAACAATTTTAAACTCATACCTCCTGAAACTGAACCACACATCATATAGTGGATTTGGTAGTTATGGATTTATAAATCATGATTCTTATAAGTCCAAATCATTACCCTAGATGTGGTCAAAATTTATTGGTTCTAACTGACCTTGCTTGAAATGAGAAAAGGTCATCTTTGATATCCCCTCACTTTTTAAAGATATTTATCCTTTACAAACCCATTTTGAACCTGATAGAATATTTCTTTTCAAAAAAACCCTGGCCAGGATCACACCCCATACTAGGGGAAATAAGAGATTTATGTTAGCAAAGATGAGGACAATGTTAGAGTCAATTAATAAAGGAAGGCTTAGAATAAAAGTCCAACGTTTGAGAGAGAGCTAAAAGAAAGAAGACATATACTGGGGGCATGTTAGAAAACTTTCGAGGAAGGCTATGTGAAAGTCATATAAAAAAAAATTACTGAGCTACAAACAAGACTTTTGGTATCCATGATGAAGCCTTTAATGTTATCAAATGATTGAGATTGGTTATTCATCAAGGAAATTTGGATATGTATTATGGCCTATGTTAAGAAATTCTGATCTTTGAGGTTAACATGGTTATGTGTAATTTGAAGAATAGTTGATGTTGATCCGAGGTCTTTGAAACCTTCAAACACCTTTTAAGCTTGTAAAATTCCTCTTCTTTCATAGCCATGAACCATAACCTGTATTATGTGATTTTAAAAGCCCTTTTTAATCAAGTAAGCAATTGGAATTGATAAATGGCACTCTCAAAACTTGAAGAGCTTCTATCCATAAGAGTTATGACTTCATGAACTAAGCTACTGGTTATTATGCATGCTGATAAATAGGTGCTAAAAAAACAGTCTTTCTAGATAAAGCCTCAAGTTTTGACTTGAACATCTTGTTTCTTGAAATTCCCAGAAGATCACCTCATCACAGACCATCAAATGATATACCCAAGAGCAAAGATTAAAACTGACACGAAAAACCATGGGAAATGCCATTTTATTCTTACAACGGGTCAATTTTTGTTTTTCAAAATACAAGACAATCAAAGGATTACATTGAATAACATGGGTTGGATCTTTGATCGAAGAAGATTGAGTTAAAAAAAATACTTTTTTTGAAAAAATGACATCTCTAATTTCATTTCAATAATTAGACCTTGAATAAACATGATCTTTGAAATATGAGAGTTGATTCCCGAACAAGAAAGATTATCAAACAAGAAAAGCATTGATCGAGTTTGCAAAATCCTTGACAGAAGTGACATCAATACTTCTCGACATTTTTTTGAAAAGTTGAGCTGCCGGGGGCAATACAATGGACCCTGAAAAGAAAAAACAAGCAGTATTCAGATCAGCTAGGGGGCAATAAAAAAATGATTAAACAATGAATCAGTGAACTGAGGACAAAGTGGTTCAAAGAAAGATAATTCAGATCATATTGGAGGTAAGTCAGTAGATGATTAGCAATCTAAGATGAGGACGACACCAGAAAACCTCTTGATGAGTGCTGGTAGGATGCACTTTGCTAATCAAAGAACGATTCTCGAGAGAATCCAAAAGATGAATGATTTGTTAAGCTCCTTCATGACAAGCAACACCACACTTGAGGCCATTGTCAAGCTTGATAAATAGTGAAACCAGTAATCATCGAAGATAGCCTAGGATAGGTGCTGCATTTACAGTAGAGTGGATGACTAACACATGAACGGGCCAGTACATTGAAAAAGCAAAACAAGGCTTTGGATAGCAAACAAAGGCACCCTATGATGATGGAACATTAAAGAGGGGGGACCTATATTTCAAATCAGGTAAGGATGCATGCATGTTATCTAACCTCAAAGAATTGCACGCATATTTTTATTCGTTACAGGAAAATCTTCAAAGAAGTCCAGTAAGATTGAAAAAAAAAAGAAAATGAAAAAGAAAAAGGAATCATTGAGCTGATAATAATAGAGAATCATGGTTGTGACCCTAAAACGGGAAGAAGATGAGATGAACCCTATTATTATGAAAATCTAAAAGAAATGAGAATATCAACCTTGTCATGAGGAGTCTTCAAGTCAACCCTGTAATCAGGAAGCACCAAGTTTTCCAACCTTGTCATCGAGAAAAACCCAGTTAATTTCAGTCATCAGGAAAGATAGATGTCACCCTACAATCAGAAAGGACCGATGTCAGTCCTGCAAAATCACAAAAAGAAAGAAAGAAAGAAAGAAATCATCAAGAGCAAATTTTGATCAAACCTTATCATCAAGAAGAAAAATGAGAAGAACCTTACCATTAGGAAATTCTCATAACAAAAGAAAAAAGTTCAAACCCTGCCACCAGGAAGAACACACAGATTCTAGTTCTAATTAAAGAGGATCACCAGATGGGATCTCAGTTTAGCCCAACCACACAGATTTTGGTTCTGGTTAAATGCGATCACTAGATGTGATCTCAATTTAGCCTAACCACACATAGTTTGGTTCAGGTTAAAGAGGATTGCTAGATGGGATCTCAGTTTAGCCCAACCATACAGATTTTGGTTCTGGTTAAAGGGGATCACCAGATGGGATCTCAAGTTAGCCCAACCACACATAAAAATTGGTTCTGGTTAAAGGGGATTGCCGGATGGGATCTCAGGTTAGCCCAACCACACAGATTTTGGTTATGGTTAAAGGGGATCACCGGAAGGGATCTTAGTTTAGCCCAACCGTATAGATTTTGGTTTTGGTTAAAGGGGATCGCCTGATGGGATCTCAGTTTAGCCCAACCGCATAGATTTTGGTTCTCGATTGCCAGATGGGATCTTAGGTAAACCCAATCAAAAGGACAAGTTGCCCCTGAAAATAGACCAAAGTGAGTATTTATGGGTAGGTCACCCATAAAAATAGACTAGTGTGAGTGTGTGGGTTGGTCAACCTTGAAAATAGACCAGGCTGAACATGTATGGGTAGGTCGCCCGTGAAAATAGACCAGTATGAGTGTGTAGGCAGGTTGCCCATGAAAATAAACTGTGTAAGTGTGTGGGTCAGTCGCCCCTGAAACTAGACCATGATGAATATGTGTTGGTAGGTCGCCCGTGAACATAGACCAGTGTGAGTGTGTGGGTCGATCGCCCTTGAAAATAGACCACTTTGAGTATGTGTGGGCAGGTCGCCCGTGAAAATAGACTAGTGTGAGTATGTGTGGCCAGGTCACCCGTGAAAGTAGACCAGTTTTCTTCAAAAGGGGCAAGTCACCTAAGATAATGAGATCATTTTCTTTTTCTTTTTCTTTACAAACTTACTATACAAGACATTGATGATGTTTTGCTTCGTAAGCATTATATAAAGGAGGCATCTGTTGTTACTCATTTTTGGGTTCCCACACAAAAAAATACAAAAAATACAAAAAAATACATATAAAAAATATATATTCGGAAGGAATCCAAAAAAATAATGGGAGTGAGAAAATGATGCTGGAATGCCCATAAAATAGCTAGAAATTGGTTGAGGAGGTTAAAAAATACAAGAATTGAAATTTGACAGTATATTTTCAACTAGTGAGAGCCCTGTTGACAAGGATAATTCAATTTAAGAAAAGTTGAAAATCAGATGTTTATGGACTCAATTAAATTTTATCTAGGGTTTAATTGAATTTATGGAGAGTTTGATTGCAAAAAAAATTGATTTTTAAGTCAATTTAGGCTTTTATTGGAAGAAATTAAAGTTTTGAAGTCGAATTATAATTTTAAAGAGTTGATTTAGTCAAATTAGGGGCTTAATTGCATCATTATTGAAGTTTGATGGCCAATTAGGGACTTGATTGAAACAATCCGAAACCAAGGACCAAACCGGAAAAGGTGGTAAAATCAAGGGATCTAATTACAATTTATTTGGTGTCTTGATTACAAAATTGTAAAAAACATCCAAGGACCAAATTAGAAATATCCATTTGAAATTGAAAACGGCGTCGTTTCTTTGAAACTATTCATTATCTTCTTCAAATAAAACGGCTGGTGATGCAACCATATTATTCGATAGTTTCACCCACATTTAACTAGTGTTTTGCCTATGTTTTATATATAAAATGCCTTGATATTCTTTGTTTTATGTTTTGAAGGCACTTTTGAATGAAAGATGCTAAAATGAGTAAATTGGAGATAATTGGCAGATTTGACCTTCAGTCAATGTTTTGCGCAGAGCGTGAGCTCTAGAGGACGAAATGAAGTGATTCAAGTGGCATTAAAAAGCTAACATCCATACCTTTCTGGGCATCTAAGGCAAGAAATAAAATAAGGAAGAGCATGGAAATCGCAGCTTTCAAAGTCAAATCTCGCAATCTGCCAATGTTGACCTTTGACCATTCCAACTTGAATATCTGGAGCTACAGAAGTCCAATTGCTGCAAACTTAATTGTTTTGGATTCCTGACTCAAACACCTATAAACGCTCCAAATTTCAGCCAAAAACGATGTCATATTAGGGAGATATGAGTTTTCAAAGATGACAACTGAATTCTACCAGCAAACAGGTTTCGTGAAGAAACAGTCCAAATTACGTTCCGAAGCATCTAAACCGACATCCAAGTTTTTATTTCAAAAATTTAGCTCCTCTAAGTCAAAGCTTGAAGATTTTATGGAAGGATATTTCTTCCTTTTTAGGAAAATAGTTATTGAAGTACTTAAATGTAAACAGTCTACTTAAGGGAGGATTATTTTATAAAATAGATACTAGGGTTTCCTAGGATATAAAAAGAATGAGAGAAGAGAAGGGGGGTAGCCAGCCAAGAAGAGAAAAACGCCCCCTTCCTCTAAGAAGCCCTAAATCATGCATTCTTCTTTTTGTTTGATTAGTTGTTCAACAAACATGCAAGGCTAAACACTTGTTCTTGGTTGCAAAGACACAGAAACCTTCGGATTTCAAGAACTGTGAGATTTATTTTACCTTTTCTTTTCTATTTATATGATGAATATGTTTGTTCTTCTATGCTTATTTTTCCTATGATTGTTTATTTTAATTGCTAGAGCGGACTCTAAGTTATTATTGTAGACAATCTATTATGGTATATGAACTTATGAAGCAACTAAGTTTAATAATTGTGGCGGATCTATGTTATTAATCTTAGGGAGAACATTCAATCAAATCAAACATAGACTGCAGACAATTATGTTTTCATGATTAATCAACTTATCTAGTTCTTAAGGTTGCCATTGAATTAAATTACTAGTGCGGACACTGTGGTTGTTTGGTGATTAGGGTTAGCTATATGGCGGATCCGTTAACTGACCAATGTTAAGAAGAGATAAATATTCAGAATATAAATTGATGTTTTGTTTCCATGATCAGTTCTGATTTCTGTAGGTGGATGTTTACTTGCGACCAAGGTTTGTTCTCTTGATAATTTTCTGATTTTATTAAATTTTGTTTGATAGTTTTCTGTTTTCTTTTGCTTTAGCCTATATAACGTCCACACCCCCCCCTCAAATTGCATATCATCTAGCATAAAAATTTGACTTGAACCTTCCTCGTGGGATCGACCCCTTGCTTGTCTTATGCTATTTTGTGTGTTGTGTTTGAAGCTAGGGTAATTAATTTGTGTGACCACGATATCGCAACAGCTGGCAATAAAAATAGGGGAAGCATTAGCAGTAGAGACAGCAGAGCTGCAATCAAGGGAGAGGGATTGTTGAACCGCTTTCAAAACCGCACTATCCGTGATCAAGCTCAGAGGAACTGAAAAAAACAAGAATACCAATAGTAAGGAAAAACAAAAAAAGATGAAGAACTAGAGGAAAAACAAACAAAAAGAGGAAGATATAGATCCAAAACATGCTACTGCTTGAGTCTTGCTTCTAGGTAACTCCAGCTTTGCAAGATAATGCACAAAACACAAATTCAAACTCATACTCAATAGTTGTGATCTCATGATTAGCAGCCATTATGTCACCCACATGTCATAACCTATTTCTGGGTTATTCCCCAAATACATCTCCTTTCTATCAAAATAAAAAAACCAAAAAAATAAAATAAAGACTAGCATTTTGGCAAGAGCAAGCTAGAAGGATTTCACATGTAGAAAAAATCAAACTATAATTTTGGATAGAATCAGAAGCCTAATTGTACTCCATTTTACCCACATGTCAAGTTACATGATTATTAAACGAATCTACATATAAATTAAGCCTAAGAATATAATTAGATTTTTAGTAGGTCAATTTGATTTAATCATGGGTCAATTTAAATTTTAATTATGGTTAAGAACTAATTTGGGTTCAAGTGAAGGATTTAATTAGTTGCAAAGACTTAATTATACTTTAAATAGGTCAAATTAATTTTATTACAGGCTTGATTGGTGAAAAATTAAGTTTGAGAACCCAATTTGGGCTTAATTGAGAAGATTTGAATTTTTGGAGACTAAATTTAATTTTTACTAAGTCAATTGATTGAAATCAGGGATAAAATTATAAGAAAATTAAAGTTTTGGGGTCAATTAAATGTTAAATTGAAGAAATTCATAGTTAAGGACCATTTTGCAAAAGATGTCGAACTATGGGCACCCAATTGATTGAAATCAAGGGTGAAATTGAAGAAAATTGAATGTTTAATGGTCAATTGAGGGTCAAATTGTATAAATCCAAGACTAAGGAACAAAATGAAAAAGACACTGAAATCCGAGGCTGAAATTGAAGTTCGTTAGGGGCAAAATTAAACAAAATTGAAAGTATGAAGCTGACACAATCAAAGAGTTGATATCTTCCTCCAAGTGTATGAGTGTTGAAGTAATAAATAACCCGACAAAACCGGGGTCAACCACAGGGAGGTTAACTGTATAAACTACAAATAAAGAAATAGATAATAACAAAAAATGAGTTGAAGAGAGCTTTGAGATGTGACATTAATATAAGGATTAAACAAGAATAAAATAGTTGTCAAGGCTAGAGGATCCATTAATGGTATTTCAAACAAGTATAGTATAAACTCTTTTTATTACTCAATTAGAAACCACACATAAAGGAGGTTCCAATCGGATTATAAATTGTTAAAAAGATTACATTAGTTATCTTATTCAAATAATGCTAATACTTGTAAATGTTGTCAGGTATTCATGATTATAACTTATGTTAACAACAAATCAAGTTCCTTTGATAGCACAGGTGTCGGTTATACCATACGGTTGGGCTATGAAAGTGCCAAGTATTTATTGTACCAAGGGTTATACAACATAAATCTAGATTAAACATTCAACAAGCAAAGTATTAAAAGTGAACAAGATAATAAATACAAAACATGTTAGTATCAAACATTAAAATCCATGTTAAGTTTATACTATACTTATTCTTACACCATTAGTGTAACCTTTTCACCTTGACATAATAAACTTAGCTAAACATAATGAAAGAGAGAAACATAAATAAACAAGATAATAACATAAATAAGATATAAGTTAACTAAGTAAAGGAAAGGAAATGAAAAGCATAAACAAGATATTAATATAAACAAAACTTAAGCATTACAAAAATATAAAGAGAGAGAGAAAGAATATGGTCTTGATCTGAAAACCAAGATGCCTAAATGCATGGCAAATGCGTCCTTTTAAAGGCCAAAATTCAGAACTATTGATTTGATGACTAATTATTGAGTGGGTGGCCACATCTTGACTTGGTGACAATCCTTATCTTCTTGTCTAAACAAAACGTCATTGCTAACGTCAGACTTTGAATTGATAGTCTTCATGAAAGTTCTGGGACATTGTCTTAGCTTTCCAATAAAACAAAAATCGGCGCATTTGGACTTCTATAACTCAAGATATGGGCAGAACATTGAACAATATCTGGACTGCAGGATAGATTCTGATTTCTCCGTTGTTGCTACCATTTGAACTCGACAATGACACTTTTAAATCTTAGACTCTTCATTAAAGTTTTAGGCCTATGTCTTAGCTTTCCAAACATATAAACCAGACCTAAATCCAAGTTCTACAACTCCAGTTATGATCTAATAATCAAATGGTGTTCCAATTTAGACTGGACCAGCATCTCTTTTATAAGCTTAGCCATTTCTTTGTCTTCTCAATTTCAGTAGTTAAACTCATTAATCAACCCTTTGATTTATATGATAAGCCTATATTTAAAATGAACATTTACCATAAATTAAAGGTATCTTATATTATCAGACTTATTATTATAAAACATGCTTTAGTTAAGGAGTTATTGATACTTCAAGTGCAAAATGATGATATAAAACCTTGATAAAAATACACTTTTAAGTACTAATCAAAAGCTAATCAGAGGTGTAATTGAGAGATATTAGAAATCGAAGGACCATATATGTTATGGTTGATTAACACCACAACACTTGTGGCACTATCCCAAAGTGGCCAACCCGACCAGCCTTTTTCCTGTAACAAATCTGACAACCCATGATAGCTACTTTAAGCTAACGGTTGAGATCCTTCCAGGTTGAATCAGTGGCCAAGATTTGGCACCAGTAAAGAAAAAATGTCCCTCTCCACCAGCTCCACAACCAGGCCACCAACAGCTTCCCACGCTAGGTACACTCCTCCCTTCTTCTTCTCCTTCGTTGTTCCCATTGTTTTCATCTTATACGCAAAACAAGAATTTGTTATGCATGAAAGGCGTCACTGGGATACCCCCCCTCGAGTTTGGGTTCGCCCTGTGTTGGCCTAGCCCAAATAGCTGGTCGAGTCCAGCCTAGACCAAATTTGTTGGGCTGATATCGGTCCAACCCTTTTTTGGGTCGATTTGGCTATATCTAGGTCGGCCTAACCTAATACATTTAGATAATAATCTAATATTAAAAACAAATATTAAAAAAATTACTTGGAGGGATTATACCCCCCGAGTTTGGTTCAGCCCTGTGCTGGCCTAGCCCAGATAGCTGGTCAAGTCCATCCCATACGAAATTTGTTGGGCCAATATCGGCCCAACCTTTTTTTAGGCTGATTTTGCAATATTTAGGTCGACCTAACCCAGTACATTTAGATAAAATATAATATTAATAAAAATATTAAAAAAAACAGAATTCTAAAAAAATTTCAAGGGTCATTTCAAAATATTTCTAATTTATCGCGTGTTTTTCTATCAATTTTGTATAATATTAGGCTGTATTTTATACTATAAGATACAGATCCAGTATTAAAATATCTCGTTTTCTCTGAAATATTTCTTAAAAAAATTAAAAAAAATCTCAAAACTTTTAAATTAATTTCCCCCTTTAAAAAAACAAAAAAAAATATTTTGTTTTCATGCATACGACCAGATCCTAAAAAAAATTTCAAGCATATTTCAAAAACAAAAACCAAAAAATTGCATCTTTCTCATGTTTTAAAAAAACAAAAAAAATAAAATGGATATCGTAACTAATTTATGATTATTCGTTAAGATTTAACCAAAATATCAAAACCCTTTACCAATCATTTTGTTCATTTTTATATTAAGGTTTAGATATAGACTTTAATATTTGGGGGTGTAAAACTACACAATAGAGTACACCCTCAGATATTAAAGATATAAAGTGTAAAATAAATGTGATGCTAAAATTTAAACTTTAGAATGGTTAGGATTAAATCCAATGAGGTAGAGACTCTCTCATAAAGGAAGATTTATCTTAGGCCTTAGAAGAAGACCAATAGATAGAAACTTGACATAGAAAAATAATCAAACAACAATGCAGTTTACCTGAGGTAGGGTGCACTGTGGGTGATGCGTCTTCCCTTTGTACAATCAATCCTTAGACTCTCGCAGACCATAGGTTTTCTAGTAACCATAATACTAGGTGACCACTTGTGAACCTTAATCATAATTTTATGATTAAACCCAAAATCCTTTCCATTCCAACAACATACCTCATAGGAGGCTCTCTGTAAACACAAAAAAAAAAGTCCAAAATACCTCACCATCGCTGCCGATTTCTGGATCGGCGGCGACACTATTTTCGCTGCCGATTTTTGAATGCAAGGAGAGAGAGAAAGTGACCCTTCCTCTTCCTAAAGTCTGCCAGTAGCTGCTGCATGCTTTTCTTATCTTCCTCCTTCCCAACGAAAACTGAACTTTTGTGATTGATTATGTGCTGGAATTGATTATTGCATGTGTGTATTCTACTGGACTTTTGTAATAGATTATGTGCTGGGATTGATTAATGCAAGTGTGTGTGTGTGTTCATGCTAAAATCATGTGACTTTGCTAAAACCTAAAGTCAAATTGCATGCCTACAGCGAATATGTGATTTGATTAGTACTTAAAAGTGCATTTTTATCAAGGTTCTATATCATTATTTTGCACTTGAAGTATCAATAATTCCTTAACTAAAGCATGTTTTATACTAACATATCTAATAATATAAGATACCTTTAATTTATGGTAAATGTCCATCTTAAATGCAGGCCTATCACATAAATGAAAGAATTGATTGATGAGTTGAAGTA
>Ga0325402_1001855_pt1 | contig 17984 bp, 12 predicted proteins | sample PopdelMetagenome_22_FD_207212 | JGI IMG/M metagenome (GOLD analysis project Ga0325402, IMG submission 207212) | Populus deltoides microbial communities from Bellville, Georgia, United States - Xylem-PdKOR-R3 | ecosystem: Host-associated > Plants > Phyllosphere > Stem > Wood/Secondary xylem... | reverse complement strand
TGAACATAGACAGTAATTAAGGAAAGATCCAATGAGCCTTTGTTGATGACCTAGGAATTGATGGTTAACCATATTTCAGAAAAGATACACTGCTAAACGATGCCAAGAACTAAAGAAACAGAATCCTGGTCCTTGGTAAATCAGAAACTTTTCTTGACGTTTTCCATGCAACGAACTCAGTCACTGTTGATATTCTTAGAAAACAAAGTTGCTCATGTATAAATGCAAACTACAACGACCACGCTGTACCCAGAATTGTGCTTTACTTGTTGATCCTATACACATTCTATGAATTCAACCATGGCATCTTTACTTGTTTAGAATCGAGCTTGGTACTGTTGTCGATGCTTATTACTCTTCTCTAATTAATGCTCTCGAATCAATATTATTTAAATCTTCCCCTTTTTTTTATAGAAAAATACCTTTCTAATTACAATTTCCAAATTCTCATTTGTTCAATTAATTCCGAAGTTGGAAAAAAAAAAAACACAGCTAGCTATTGCTACTTTGACCCTTCAGCCATGGCATCGTTCTTCAACTTGTGTTTTCCTTGGTTAAAATCCAAAGAAAGTCGCAGCGCAGATATGTCCACGCAACCAGACAATTCTGATCATCCTTCCGACACAAAAGATATGCAATGTATGAGAGAATCAGATGAGAACAGCAAGAGAATGATGACAGCTAATTATGAGCCATTAATGGTAGGAGCATGTGCAGCATCACGTGGAAGCACTCATTTGCCGGTTGCTAAAGGAGAGAGGCCTGAAGTAGGGCATACTTTCAGCTGGGCGGAGAAATATCAGCCCAAGGCTTTGAAGGACTTTATCTGTCACAGGGAGAAGGCTGAATCCATCCGGAGTACGGTATGCTTTTATATACATTTACATGAATTTATTTTATTTTATTTTGTGAGAAGTACACAAGGCCATTTTCAATTTAGGTTACTGGGTCCGGTCCCTTGCAGTACGGGAGGGGTTTCTCAAGAAAGAAATTTTGAATTGCTTGTATTGTTTTTTTCTTAAGGCTGTCAGGGGTTGGGTGCAGCACCGTCTTTCATTATTTTTTAATTTTTAAATTAATTTTATAGGTTGATATTAAAAATAATTTTTAAAAAATAAAAAAAATTATTTTAATATTTTTTTAAATAAAAAATATTTTAAAAAACAATTATCACTACACTCCCAAACACTTTTATGTTTTTTCTGAAATGCACAAGAAAAAAATTGAGACAATTGTTATAAGCTGTTCTGGTATTCTATTTGACAAATAACTAATTTAACCCAAAAACTTAAGTTTTTAGATAAGATTTCAAGATATGATTTATATTATTCTTTAACACACTCGTTCAAATAAAAACCCTTTGAGTTTGAAACTTGCATATGTTTATATTATTTTATATTTTATTTTTATCAAATAAATAAAAATAATAAAATTCAAACTCGGAATTGATTAATTATTAAAATTTTAATATCATATAAAAAATCAATCTAATCTAAACATTTAATTTTTTTAAAAAAATTAAAATATATTATATATTATATAGTAAAATGCTTTGATATTTTCTATAGGGAGTTAATTTGTGGTTTTTGATGACAGTCGTCGACCAGCATTGTAAACGTACATAGTTTTTTTTACACTAAATGGACTTTTTGGTGAATTGTTAGATATGCCGTGGACATTATAATCATTGTATATTTGAAGGACCTCCAGGGGTAGGAAAGAGAACGATGGCTCTAGCAATGCTTAGAGAGTGTGCTGGAATGGATATAACTGAGGTACTTCAGCGATTTCTTTGTTCTTGTATTAATTTTCCCTTGGTGTTTAAGGCCTCGTAATGGCTGCTTACCTTCCTTTTACAGACAAAGGAGGAAATCAGAGAATTCGATCTGGTAAGCACTGTTAATGTGCATCTTGGTTCCATCCATCTTCTAGCTTTAAGAATCTTCCCCTTCGTTTCTTCAAAATGCACCCTCAGCTACCCTGAATTTCGTAATTATGTTATCTCAGAGTGGAAGCGGGCCAATTTCTAACATTCCTGTCAAAATTGAAGTATCTTCACGGCTCATTCAGATTGATCTATCTGAAATAAGATGGCATGCTACAGAAGTAATTTTGGATCTACTCCAGGAAACATATATAAACGGCCAAGGTGTGGAAACATCCGCTCATTTCAATATAGATAATTGACGGCCTTGTCAATTGGTTATAGTTTTAATCTATAAAAAAGAAAAATGATATTAGCATTCATGTAAAAAACAGCAATTATTGTAAACGAGGCAGAGCGTCTCTCTAAGGATGCCCAACTCCGAATCAAAAGCTTCCTACAGACTTATAGAGGCCACTGCAAAGTCATCTTCTGCTGCTATGATATTTCCAGGCTCCACGATCTCAGTCCCCTCTGCATGGTTATTCCACTCCTTCCACCTTCAGATGAACAGGTAAATATTTGCTTCAGATTTCTTTGAGATAAAATCTCAATTCTTCAACATTTGATAGTTCCACTGCCTTTTCTCTTTTCAGTTCAGGACTGTGATTTGTTCCTTCTGTTCTTTAGATTGTTGAAGTATTGCATTTCATTGCTAAAAAACAAGACATTGAATTACCTGACCAGTTAGCCAACAACATAGCAGAGAAGTCCAAACGTTGCCTTCAGCAAGCCATTCGTTCATTTGAGGCCACCTGGCATTCGAAGTACGCAAGACTAAGCCCGCAATTACCTGCATTTATCCTTAATCAACTAATTATAAACACAACACAAGTCAACAAGTGAATAAATGCTTGCTCCTTTTGTTTTCTAACTCTGTCTAGCTTTGACATATTTCCTGCGTGTTACAGTTATCCCTTTAAAGAAGAACAACTGGTTTTGACTGGCTGGGAAAAAGAAATTGCAGACATTGCTACAAGTATAATTGAAGAGCAAAGCTCTAAACGGTTAGGAGCTTTTGCAGTGATAGGATCATTTAAATCAAAGACTACAGTGACTAGAACTTTTGAGACATGAAGGGAATGTCGGTCCAAGTCAATTTGTCCAGTCGAACCTTTTGTTAACACTCATGAAGAAAAAATGTATTTGGAAGATGAGGATATAACCAAGGAAGCATACCTGGCTTCTTGCTTTTACTCACTGATCTTTCTTCTGTATGCAGGTTGTTTCTTTTCAGACAAAAGCTTCAAATTCTGTTGCAGCACAATTTGTGTCCCCAATTTGTTTTTTTTGTAAGACACTCTCATTAAGATGCGTTTGTATTTGATTGGAAAATTATGAATTCAAGCAATTTTCTTGATTGTTTTGCAGACATTAGTGGAAGAACTAAAGAGGCATTTGGATGACCGAATTCAAATGCAATTCGGAGTCTTTACCCAGACATTCAACGATGATGTATGAATGACAGCCGAGTAATTGAGCTAATCTTTTTAGTATGGTGCATATCACTGATTTCACTGTCATTTATGTGCTATCTTCATGAAGCAGAATGAAGACATCTGTATTGAAAGAAAGAAAATGAGAAACCAAGAAGAGTTATTTTGTGGGCAAATGAGAACAAGGGTTGCCGGGTTTGTGAGGATAGAAGGTAAGTAATTGAGAGCTTCATGGTTGCAGCGTATAATTCACACGTGATATGAGTGCAGGCCCCTCATATTTCCTTCCAATATCACCCAGAAGATCATCAAATTGGATGCTAATACCTTACATTTCCAATTATAAAATTGGCTTACTCTAACAAAGTACCTTTTCTTGTCAGAATTTGTAGCTAAGTTCATGAGCTTTTACAAGTACAACGGGATAAAACAAGGTTGAATGTGAGAAAGGTGAGACAGATAGTACCTGCCTATTCAGAAAGCCGGAACATTTAAAATGCTTCTTCAGAATTTCACTCCTGAGTCTGGTGTGTTTGAATCGTACAGCAGTACGAGGTCATGTCATCATGGAATAAGACTGCATTGAAACATTGCCAGTATTAACAAATAGGCACAACAAGGCAATTCCTTTTGATTCTTCTTTTCAGCATTTTCTTCTCTTTTTCATCAAGAACATTAAGCCAGGAATTCCGTGCAATTTCCTTTTTCCCATGTTTGTAAATTTGAGCATGTCTCAGTTTCACAAAATCAAGCTACTTCGAATCACAATGATATTTGTAGTGTTCTCGAGGGTAGCTAGGAATCATCCATCTCATCGCATCGGTTAGTCTGCCATACAAATCTGAAAGCCTTTTTGATATTCTCGGTTTGATAATATGAATGGAATGTGCAATTGATTCAAACTATATGGAGGATTTTAAAAACCTCTGGCTTAGAAGTATGATCAGGGTTAGTTACCATAACAACAAAAATAAGGGACTACACTGGCTACCCAATTCTAATACCATTAATTGGGAATATGTTCCAATCACTTAATGATCTTCGGTGCAGTCTAAAACTTTGTTGTATAGTCTTTCAGCAACGAGGAAATTGCTTCTACAGGAGAAAGCATTCATAAAATCTCAGTTAAAAAGCTCGCAACCATCCATTTTTAAAAGTTTCAACCATGTCATATTGCATAAGAGGAAGTATCTAACTATCTACAACAAGAGAGAAAGCTAAGTACTACCTCAATCCAAATTTAATTGGGAATCTATAAGCTCATTTCTATGCATTGTTCCGAGGCCTCAACCAGACAGAAAATGGCAAGCCGATTTTGAATAGATTCTGTACAGTTTTTAAGACTTATCAAGAAATTTCAAATAAGGTAATCAAAATATAGTGCAAGAAAAGAAAAGAAAAGAAAGAAAGACGAGCATAATAGAAGCGTTATTCTCTTTTGATGCCCCCATGGGACCACCCTGAGAACTCTCCATAGCCACCATTCATAAAGCTTTAGTAGTCCCCAAATGTAATACAACTTCCTGTTGCACAATGTCCCCTAGTAATTTTTACCTTCACATGTTCCATCAATCGCAAAGTATATCTATTCTCTTCTTCTCTAGTTGCAATTATCGAGTGCCCTGTCGAGTGTGACCTTGACAATCCCAACATTTTTTTATGCTCCTCGTTTTGTCTGTCCGCATCATGAGTCGATCCTACTTCGTCATTTCCTTCTCCACCTTCCTCGCCACTATCTTCTCTAATATGAATGCTAATGGCATGCTCTAGCAACGCATTTGTTACATCAGCATCATGCACATTAATGTCCGCTCTGTGGTCTCGTATCCGAGTTTTTTCCAATGTTTCCTTGGGCAAGTCAAGATCTCTACGACAAACCGGACAAGTCTTGTGAGCTTCAAGCCAAAGATCAATACATTCTTGGTGGAAAACATGGTAGCAAACCGTTAAAAGGCGCAGTCGATCATCATAAGAAAACTCTGCCAAGCAAATAGCACATTCAAGTACATATTGTTCACGTCGATAATCTTTGACGTTTGAATACGTAAATGTTGGAAAAAATTGTATTTGTGAAGAATCAAGTCCAGGATTTTCTTTCGAACCGGCCAGGTTTACAAGTCCACGTGAATTCTGCCTGAGATGCCAATTGTGCATGATGCCTTCCATAAAACATCTGTAAAAGCATATAGAGAAGAAACCTATAAAAAAGACCACAATAAGAATTACGGTTACAAGTAGGCTTATTAGAGGAGAGCCAATAGATAGAGTTGTTGAGGATGATGAAGAATTAGATGACATCGATTAGAAATTTAATTAGCCTGGATGGCTGGCCGGAGCTTGGAATTTTGCAAACCTCAGGTTTTTGCATGGATGAAGGGAAACTTAACCAAAAGAAAACGAATCTAAAAGGTGGGGGAAAAAAGAAAGAAAGAAAAGAGTATTTTTGTTTTGTCAGTTCAATGTGGTTAGGAACATTTAAGAAGGTGGCTTAATTTTGAATGGTGATGTGGAGAGATCAGTTTCCTGTCCTTGGTTGTGGAGAGATTGGTTTGTTGTCCTTGACACAGAATAGATCATGGCCACTGAGCGAGTCTTTGTGAGAAGGATGGGGAGTTTTGTCTGAAAAGTAGCGATTTTTGGCTCAGCTAATTTCTCTCTTTTCTTTTGTGACAAAACAAGGACACTTTTCTTTTTTTAGGTCTTTTGTCCTTTTTTCGTATAATCACCAAACTCAAAAAATCCCACTCAACCCGACCAGATTCAGATCATTTGTACCTAACACATGAAATCACAATATGGGTACACAAACAAGATTGGATCTGGAGTGATGTTATCGCCAAACTTGTGATTACTTTGGCGGTTGGCAGTTTGGGGTTACGATGCAACACCATTTTGGTTATAATAAAATAATTAAAATACCCTAAAAAAAACTACATTCTAGGGTTTTTTTTATATGTTTTGATTGCATAATAAAATAACTACACTGTCCTTAAAACTAATTTATATTTTTATTGTAGTTTTTTAGCTATTATCAATTTAAATAAAAGGAAATTTAGTTTCTTAACAAATATAAATATAATCACAAAATAAAAGTTGGTGGCGCGTACAATGTCTCCCGGTAGTTAAACACTGCCTTCCACAACAACATTAAAAGTGTCACGTCATTATCTTCCTGCTAGTCAGGCAAATGTACATGAAGAAGCAACGTGTGGGCTCTAGTTGATAATTTTTTCTTTTCCTCCTTCTTTTCTCTCTCATCGCCTCATATTTTGTGTCGACCCTTCCAAAAGTTAAATGTGTTCTATCAGTTTGTGTTTGTATTGATTGTGATTCTTGTTTTTTTTATTGCTATTTGTTTTGCTTTCAATGTTTTTAAAAGTTTTTTTCTCAATTTTATCCCTCAATATTTTATTTCATATATATATTTTTATATATATAATTGGGTCATCATTCATTTGATTGTTATTTGTTTTGTTTTTTATCCTTTTCTTGATTGTTTTTTCAATTTTATCTCCCAACATTTAATTTCATTTAATTATTATATCATATTAAGTTCTTATTCTTTTAATTGTTATTTTTTCATCCTTTTCTTAATTTATTTTATTTCTTAATTTAATCCTTCATTATTTCATTTCATTTAGTTTTTATTTCATATTTGGTCTCTATTATTTTGATTGTTATTTATTTATTTTTTAATTTTGGATGATTAAGAATTATACTTCATGAATTTTTCATGTTTGCTTTCTATGAGATAATCTTAATCTTATGACCCGAGTCATGAGTTTCAAAGATTAACCATATTTTTTAGGTTTTTTTAAAAAAAATTAATTTTTTCTTATTAATTTTATCATTCAATATTAAATTACTAGACCTTAAATTTTATGATTTTTTTGTTAATTTTTTTATAGAGTTATTTCAATTTCATATCTCAAATGAGTAAACTTAAGTTTACTCGATGGTTTGTTTTCAATGTTTTTTTAAACTAGTTTTTCTTTTTAATCTCTCCTTTCATCATATAATTTGCTTAATAAGAGTTAAACTTCATTTTTATATTTAATTTTTTTTATTTGTTGTCGTCTCAATTTTAGATCATAAATTTGACATACTAACTCAACTCAGGTTTTTTTTTTATTATTAGTTCTTCAATATTTACTTTATTGGTAATTGGGCTTCGGATTTCATTATTTTTCTCTTTAAATGCCTCCATGTAATTCTATGTCAGCAAAATGGTCCAAATTATTATTATTATAACCATGTTCTCCTACAAATATTTTTTTTTTTTTTGGGATTGTCTCATGATTTTCCTCATTAAACCATGATGAATCCTTACTTAAGGATTAGTATAGAAAAAAGCTTATTCAGAGACAAAATTAGCTGCCCAGTACAGGCAGCGGAAAAGCTTCCATTCTCCAACCACAAGGCATCTGCAATTCTGGGTACTTTCCACTGTGGGGGTGACTAAAAATAATGTCCTCACCCACATATCCAAAACAATTTTGATAAAAAAACCATAATCCAACAACAAATGCATCGCTAATGGCAACCATATGAATCTCCACCAAAAACAATGGCGAGACAATTACATACAAAAGCATAAATTTTGCACAGCAAAGGTTGAGGGTAATGTCTCACAACATTGGTAGAATTCATGGTCTATGCATTTAAATATAATCTCAAAATCGACCCAACTAATTCAGTTTCAAATTTCTGTTTACCTAGCAATTACAACCTTGTAGAGCATAAAAAACTGGGCACATCCAAATACCTAATGGATCGTGACTCTCCTTTCTAGCATAGTGAGTTAAAAATGAAAACTGCTGCCCATGGTCAAATAAAAGTCGAGGCTCTCACCTTTATTTGAGCCCCCATTGCAATCAGTTGAGGCAAAAAGATGCTTAAGCAGCTAGAGGCAATAGAGAGCAGGGTTAGACTAGAGGAGAGGCAAATTAATACCTGATGAATTTCATTAGAGAAATCAATATATGAAACAAATACATAAAACAAATGATCCACAAAACAAAAACTAGCACTGACATACCTCATAATGTGCAAATTCATGATAAATGTTGATGGATCACTTGCTGACCTGCACATTCTAAGTAAAGCAACAATGATTTTGAGAGAGACTGAGAGGGAGCTAAATACTAAATTGGAAAATTTATCCAAAGTGGTACAACTACAAAGGTAACAGTTCTCCTTGGATGTGAGACATCCAGTTATCATGCTTGATTACAAGGATCTACACTACAAATGTAGTGAAAGCTTCAAATTTCCACCGGAAACTAAAATTCATGCATAAACGCTACAGGCCTGATATCTTCATGCCTTAAAAACAAACTCTGCACTTGGCCATTGAGCAAGTTATCATCCAGAAACTTGAAGCCAGTAAGCATGGACCTCTTCAACCTAAGAGCTGAAGCTTCCCAATATCTTCATGCCTTGAGAAAACAAACTCTGCACTTGGCCATTTAGCCTTCCTGCACGAGTCTTTGAACATTTTCAATTCTATCAGAATGCTACACAGAAAAGAATTCTGATTCTATTCAATGTCATCGATCCAGTCACCATATATCCTACTGATTTTGTCTGGACCCTTCCATTTCTCATGAGTTCTTTGTCCTGGTCTCTGAATCAGAATAGATGATCTCTGTGATGAAACTCCTAGGTGATAAACATCTGAATGAGGCACTGAAGTAACTGATGCGACCGCAGTCTCTGGTGGAGTTTTTGAAGGCATTCCTCCCTGCTTTGATTCAACAGGGACAGAAGAAGAATCATTTGCTTCTGTATCCACAAGCCCCCCACCATAACGGTGCAACTCTGCAGCCAGACAATTCAAATCCTAAGTTACATAAAAAATACTTCAATCACATCAAAGAAAAACAGAGAAAGAAACGGGAGAAAAAAAAAAGGGCAGCTCTATCATCATGTTAGTAATCTGAAACTAACATTAATCTAATACATTGAGAACATCAACTAGCAATCCTCTTTAAACAAATAGCTCTATGAGTTTCATGTTATTATCCCATCTAGAGAGAAATGAAAGGATAAAACCAGCAATCCTCAGATGGTCATAAACATAACCACAAGACATCTAACATACCTACAACAGAAAACATGTACATCTAAGGTGCTTATAAGAGAAGAATGGCATTTCAACTCTCATTTGATATGCAGAATCCTTCAACAGCTTGCATTAAAAACCAACCTATAATTTGTTAAAGCAACATACATCAACCACAGCTTACCAGACCAGAAGTAATGGGGGAATGAAATCTAACTGCTTTTTCTAATACAAGGAAAGACAAAATTACATTTTACCTTAAATTTAATTGGGAAAAAAAGAAAGCTATCTTTTGATAGTTATTTAGAGGAAACAACAGCAATATAGCTCATTTTAAGCATTCATATCGGCAGCAACTAATGTAACAAAACCCGAACGAAGTCCCAGGTTAGCTGGAAAATCATCATACACCTTGTGTTATGAAGTAATTGCAGCTAATTACTTTCCAAAAGAAGGTTCAAAACTGCCCTCAAAACAGAAGCATTTTCAGGTCATGAACACAGACAAATATCTATTTTATTCAGAAACTGGGACATGTGAACATCTTAAGCCATTAAACTAGAAATATAAGTCCTTCAATGAGTAGCTCAAGCCAGCTAATACTTCTATAAAGATAGGCATATCTATTATATGTGACGCAGCCACATACCCAAAAAATATCCCAGAAACCACAATTCTTCTATTTGTCTACCATTAAAATCAATCAAACATGTTCAACTTTCCTAGTCTGGAGCGCTCTCAAATAACATATGCAACCAAACAACTGTTTCTAAATGATCAAAGTCACCATCTTTTACATTTATTCAGTCCCAAATAATCAACAGAAAATGTCTCCAGCTGATAATCCTAGCCCCTACCAAAAACTGAAATCATCAATGGTACAAAATTCACAATTCATAAGGCATACCTCCTACTCCATGAGCAAAATGGCACTTATTCCCAAATGGGCAATATCCAGTAAGTTCCCACTTGTTACAAATTCTAGTCTTCCAATTTGATGGCTTCACATTAACTGCATTGCTACCTGCATTTCCTCCTCCACCTCCACCTCCACCTCCACCTCCACCTCCAACTCCAACTCCAACTCCTGCTCCTGCTCCAACTCCTGCTCCTGCTCCTGCTCCTGCTCCACTGCCTCCTCCATAACCTCCAGGCCCCAAACTTATTGCCACACTCTCCCTATTCTTTGACTGCTCATCGTGCAAAAACGTGCAATTATCTCCATAAGGACACCCTTCTTCGGTATAAAACTTCTTACAATGCCTCCCTTTATAAGACCTCTGTGTCTCCGCTCCAAATCCCACTATAGATGGGATTTGAAATTCCTCCCTGACATCCACGGTGTTCCCTTTCTCGTCCTCATGGGCAGCCACTATCTCCTGCCAGTTTGGAGGGGGACGCCGAAGCTCCTCTATGCTGTGTGCAAAGTTGCAGTTTGTGATGTAAGGGCATGTGCCGGCACGGAACTTACAGCAAAGTTTGGTCTTGAAAAACATTTTCCCAATCGACTTCTTCGAATTCAATTCCTGGGAATTGTTTTTTGATTTCTTATTTGGCGGTTCGCTACCGGATCGTGTTGAGGATTGGTAGTTGGAATTGGACGAAGCGTTGTCATTAAGGATATCAGAATTGTTCCAATCACGGTAATCATCTTCTGTAGCCCAAACAGAATTGGAATCAGAGGAATTTAGAATCCAACTCTCTGGATCTGATATTGGAATTACATGGACAACATTTCCACCAGAAAAATCCCTACTGCAATCCATTTTATTACTTCAAGCCCACTAACCAAATAATATCAAAGTTTTAAACTTTGAAGATGAAACCCTAACTTGTAAACAAAGATGATAAAATCAGCACATAAAACATGAGACCCGTGAACTAAAATTGATTGGAAATCAAGCAAAGATATGAAATTAGCGAAATTTGAGAAACGGGTATTTTAATTAACACATCAAGGACCGAGTAACACAGAGCTTGAGCTAAAACAGCATCCAAAGCAGCAAGAACTGATATTAAAGGGTTTCCAATTACCTGATCAAAAGAGGAAGCACACTCAATTACCTAAATTTATGAAATGGGTTTTTAGTTAACACATCCAAGACTAGATTCAAACGGGTTTTCACTAAAATTTGCAGTGAAAATGAGATGGAGATGGAGATGGAGATAAGAGGACAGCATCAGCAGCAGGTAAAACCTGAAAATTGAAGGATAAATTAAGTAATGGATTGGGTTTTGGATCCATGGCCTTGTTATATGGAGCAGAATCTGCAAACTATCAAATGAAAGATGGGTGTGAAAATAGAAATTGGGTGTCTAAAGTGGAAATATGACCAAATAAACATTTTGAAGACGGATAATAAAGACTCGAAATTTAGAGAAGATCATAATGCATGTTGCTTCGAATCTTAAGGACACCAAGTTTTCATTTTTTATCTATAACAAAAAATAAGATTCATAAAATTTGGTATTCTAACATTGCTCAAGAAAGGATTTTCTTTTCAATTTTTAGTATGTATATATAGAAGGAACTTTACCAACACTTGTTAAAAGGAAAGAGCAATCCTCAAATATTTCCCTTCAACTATTGAGATAAATTTTGATTTTAAAAACATTTATGCATCATTATTTTTAAAATAATTTAGACATATTAAATGGGTTTTTGTTGCTAGTCCTTGACATAAAATGTTAGGTTTTCTATAAGATAATGTCCATTGTTATAATAAAAGCTACAATTTGATTGATAATTGAACAGGGATAGAAATATTTAAATAAAAATTCTTCAAATCTAAAAAAAAATACAAAAAATTGATACTATCTATAGAAATGGTGGGTCATTTCTTAAATTTTCCCAAACCCATAAAAATCATATACAAGTGAGGTGGCTGTACAATGGAGTGTTAGATTTGAAGCAATGTAGATAGTGTGCCATTTAAAGTAAAGAACGAGATCAATATGATTAAAGTTAAATTAATTTAATTATTAATTATTATTTTACTATTAAAAGAACTCTAAAAAATATGAATATTTCAGTATGGTAATCCATAATTGAAATACTCATTTTGTTCTTCAAAAACAAAACCTTAAAACTATCTATTAGGAGTAGTATTATAATGTCACAATGATCCATTTCAAATGGGACAATTAAATCTTTTTACTTTTAAATTGCACAATAAAATCACTATTATACACTTAAATTCAAAAATTCTTAAAGCTGGAGTACAAATACATTTTTGTATTATCCATTTTTAGGCAAGTAAAATGACTTAAATGTGTTTTAAAATAGAATTTTTTTAACTTACATCTAGAGGTATTTTTGTATTTTTCATTTAGATTTTTTATTATTATTAGATTGGTAAAGTGGTGATTTAATAATTTTAAAAATATAAAATATTATTAAAAAATAGTTGATACATGTGTTACATGCACCAGCATATAGTTGGTGGCTGCGTTATTTAAGTGACACAAACAGCGTCATCTGATGGCCAAACACCATCTTCAAGGGCGGTGATCGAATTTTTTTCGGCAACCTTTCTATTCTTGAGCGGTACGTGAAGTGATTGAAATCCTGGAATTGTACTGTTTTTTTTATTTTTCTTTATCCTCTTTGATTTTCATGCAAATTCTAAAAGAAGTCCTTTAATTTCTTTTTTCTTCAAATTCAATCTCTATTTTTTTATTGTTATTTCTTTTACGTGAAGTAGTTTATAAAAATGAAACTTGTTTTCAATTTTTTTGTATTGGTTTATATTTTTTTGATTATTATTTGTTTTGTTTGAATTAATTTTTATGATTTCATCCTCTAATTTTTTTCTATCAAATTTAATTTTTATTCTTTTGATTATTACTTTAGCAAAAAATTTAAATTAATATTTTTTTATTTCATCATTCGACATTAAATTGGTTGGGAACTTAACTTATTAATCGGGCCTAGGTATAGAATTTTACAGGTTATGATATGGAAGATTAACCTCAGTTTAGTCGAGTTTGCTAGAGTTTTTTTTTAACCTCATGTTTTTTTAGTTTAATCTTTGAGCATTTATATAATAGATATTGGGCTCCATTAAATTTTTCTTATTTGCTTTCTGATTTTGAAAATGACCATTTTAATTGATACCCTTTTTAATATTTATTTTTTTAATTAATACCTCTCTCTAATTCTTTATTTTATTTATTTAGCTTTTTTTAGATAGCAAGTTTTTTAATTATCTTGTATGTATTTAATTTTTGAAGAGATTATTCTAATTCATCTATATTTTTTTATATTTTATATAAATGAGCTTTATTTTTAAAAATAAAAAAACAATTATTTTGAAAAAATATTTTTCAAAATTTTTTGGATAATATTTATAATATGTGTAACCTTGCATAATAATATTTTTTCCAGTTGATTTTATTTAATCAATTTCATGTTTTTGTCTATTTCTATTATTATCTAATTAAGTAAAAAATTAATTTTGATAAATAAAGTTATTAAACAAAATGAGTAAATGACTTGTGTCAGTTAAATATCTTAATTTACATTTATCTCATGATTTTTTCAGTTTTATCTTTAGTTATCGTTAATGTTTTTTTTTCTATTTTGTAATACAATTAGTTATCAATTTATTTAATAAGACTCATCCATAAGCATTTCAATTTACACTTGGAATATTTTTATATAAAAAAAAACACATCGAAAAAGCCTGTATATTTAATTTTTTTTGTTAGAACAAAAATTCTAATCCACGGTGGAGTATGGATCAATTAACTAGTAAGAAAATCTAAAAGGTGTGGGGAACTCACTGTGCAAAATACACTTTGGATCCCCTCATAAAAATATTGTGGATGAATTCCAACAGTAGAGGAAAAAAAATCGTCATTGACACCAGGTTTGACAACTAAAATGATTGGTTATGGTGTCGACGAGTTCTATTAGGTGAGGGTATTTTCTATTTTGATGTTTTTTCACCTTAAAATCGTCTTAAAAACAAAATCTAAGCATGTGAAGATTTTCGTTTCTGGGTTTTATGCTGTTTTTTGTTGTTTAAGATCATTTATGGGTTTATCAATATGTTTAAAATCTTTTCTAAGTGTTTTAGGCAAAAATAGGTTGAAATGAGTTTCTAGTGCAAAAAACTATGTATCTCAATTTTTTTAGCATCTCGGTGCCCGAAATCTAGGGAAAAGTAGACAATGCATCATCTAGATTTCTTTTTCAAAAAAACTTGGGGTGGACAATGCGTCGTCTACTTTATTAAGACTTTTAAAAAAACAAGGGCCCGCATATGCAATCCCTTTCTAAATGGGACAAACGCTCTACTTTGATTTGTCAAGCCCAACAATGTCTGGCCTCTCTCTTTCTCTTATTTCTAATTTTATTTTTTTTAATTGATGTTTTTTTAATATTTTTTATTTATATTTAAATTAATATGTATTCTCTCTTATTTATTTTTTTATTTCATCTTTTTATAAACAATGATTGTTTTTTAATTATTTTATATATGTTTAATTTGTGAAGAGATTATTCTAATTCATCTATGATTTTTTATTTAATATGAATGAGATTTATTTTTAAAATAAAAAATATTTATTTTTGGATAGTATTTCTAATAAGTGCAATCCTGTGAAATATTTTTATTTTATTTTATTTAATCAATTTCTAGATTATAAATTTATAGGTTAATCTGATTAATTTAAAAAGATGTTATCTTATATTATGAAAAGAAAATGTTAAAATAACGCTATCTTAAAAAAAATTTCTTGGAATGAACTTAATTTTTAATCAAGTGTTATTAAATCAATTCTCTTCTAATTTAATTTAAAAATATATATTAAATGGTCTCCAAGTAGCCATCTAAGCTGAGTTTGGCGGCATTGACAGAAAAAAATTCCCACGGTAATGTGCAGACAGGGAACTTTTCTTATATATTTTCTCTAAAAAACAAAAAATGTTGCAAAAAAAGGCCAACTCAAAAACGGAGAACAAAAGGAGTTTTGGTTCAATGGATTCCTTTCTTACCTTTATTTCAAACCGTCCATTTTTCTTTGTATTTGTTCTGATCGTTTTTTTTTATTTTAATTAAATAAAGGACATAGAACAAAAGATTTATCTCTTCGTGAAAAAAAAAGAGGGAATGAGAAATTATACTAAAAAATCATTTTGTTTTTACAGGATTTTAATTATTATTGTTTTTATAAAAAATAATTATTATATAATTAAATAAAATAAAATTTAAAAGGCTCTCTGCAACACAAGATTAAATATGTTACTCTATATTTGTCTTTTAATTTCTTATCTTGTTTTTTAATTATATTAACAATTTTATTAATATTTATAGACATCTTTAATCCTCCTCATGTTTTATTAAATAGATGGATAGTTTTTTTAATTCACAATAAATTTTTTTTTAATATTTATAGACGTCTTTAATCCTCCTCATGTTTTATTAAATAGATGGATAGTTTTTTTAATTCACAATAAAAATTTTTTTTACTGCTATAAAATATGTTGATAATGACTACTCTTTTTTACATTAAAGAAATTGATCCGATATGCGGTGAAGCATGGGACACAGGACTAGTTTGGACCAAAAGCTAGACGAACGTGAGCTTCACTTCCTAGTAATTTTGGAGATAAGTAATCTAGGGAGCCCTTGGTGCTCCTTTTTATCTTTTGGTGTGTTTATTTTTGCTGTTCAAGTTTCTTTCCATTTGAAAAGATATACTTGATTTTTTATGTGTATTTTTTTATAGTTTTGATTTGTTAATGTAAATATATATATAAATATATATATAATATAATTTTAATTTATTTTTAATTAAAAAATATTTTTATAAAAATATTATACATGGCATTAACAAATACACAAATATATAAAAAAAAATTGCTTAGAAGTAAGGATTAATAAATAAATAAATAAATAAATAAATAAAATTACGAGGACCAACCGAGTGAACGCGATCGTAAGTTTTCTTCAGTTTCTTATCCCATTTTCTTTTTTCTTGAAAATTCTAAAATTTTGCTCCTGTGTTCTTTTTATTCGATATTTCTGGGTTTTAGTACGGTTTTTTAAGAGTGAATATATATATATATATAAAATGAAAGGTTCGAAATCTCTTAAGAAATCTTCAACGGACAGATTAGATGCATCTGTTTAGTGCTCTGCATAGTCCTTGCTCTGTTTTCTGTATAGTCCATCCTTGTGTGATGCCAATATTGAGCCCTCACTTTCACAGAGATCATCAGTTCGAACAGTTGAAATATTTACAGCATATATGTTGAGGACAAAGGGTGTTTTTCTCATCAAGTCCAGAGCAAAGCACGAAGAGATGAAATGCAGAAATCAAAATCCAGTGCCTTTTATTAACAGCTTGATGATGTACATCTTCTTCTTATCACAAAGATTTTTAGCCATGATCACGTGACTTAAGAATGCATGGTACAGTTACATGACCATGAAGCAAACACGTCAATACAACATTTAATACATCGGCAAGTGTGATGATCAGCAAGCGGGCCCACCAATCGACAATTTCAGACAGGTTTCCATCAATTCTCTAGCTGGGGTCTACTCTCAAAATCAACCGTCAATTTGTTCAATTTCTTGCTGCTTATCCTTTGCTGTATAATTCTCAAATCTTGGTCAAAGCTGTGGTTGAATAATGAAAGAGGAAATTTATTTCATTAGCGCAGTTAAAAAATGTTATAATCAATGATTTTGAACGCCAGTCAATTTTTATGTTACCCAGTAATGAAGTACTAACCTCTGAGGGTGTGAAGGTGCGGAAGGAGTTAACATAGAAGCGAGCTCAACAGCGTCTTCATGCCGATTAACAACATGATTGAAGCACAGATAGCGCCCATATGATGACACATCTTCATAGATGCAAATGTGGGCATCCACCAAGAAATTTAAGCCAACAGTCACAAAAACCCCATCTTCATACATTTCTGCTGCTCCTTTCAAATATGGGTTTTTGATGGAAAGATCAGGACTCATCACCAACCCTGCGTTAACAGATACCATATTCACTCCCCTGTCCATTGCCAGTGCCCACGCTGTCTTCTCTGCTAGAGTTTTTGACAGAGCATGCCACAACTGCCCAGAAACTCCTTTCAGTATATAACGATGTTGATTCATTGGAGGAGATCTTAAATTCAATACATAATTGCACGTAATTGACACTAGAATTGAAGTTCATATAATAAGTAAATAAAAGAAGCTGGTACCTTGAATTTACGACAGAAATTGATGTCACTCCAGTGTCTCTCATCAAAGTCCGCTGTTATAGACTTGCGATCATCTCTCCAAATAACAGCAGTTGCTGAGGACGTGAACACAACCTTGTCAATTGTTTCAGTTTGTGCGCACGCTTCTAGCACATTGTGAGCTGCTCTGACCTCCACTTCTGTCATGAATTCCTGCACCGAACCAACGGCCCTTCATTTGTCAAGAGGACAGGAATTTGAACGCTTATTTGCTGCCCATTAACCCGAGATTTAGACAACGATCGGTCGACACCCGTCTCTCTCAAAGGTTTAAAGCATATTAAAACAGATATGACCTATTGTTAGTAT
>Ga0325402_1001854_pt1 | contig 17993 bp, 11 predicted proteins | sample PopdelMetagenome_22_FD_207212 | JGI IMG/M metagenome (GOLD analysis project Ga0325402, IMG submission 207212) | Populus deltoides microbial communities from Bellville, Georgia, United States - Xylem-PdKOR-R3 | ecosystem: Host-associated > Plants > Phyllosphere > Stem > Wood/Secondary xylem... | reverse complement strand
ATTATTTTTAACACCATTAGGTTTACTGGACCACCTTGAACGGTTTTGATTTAGGATAAAACAGCCTTCAAATGTTCATGTCTTCATGGAGGGACCTCGGTTCCTTGTTATAACTCTTCTCCAAAAGTCACTCCCATCTTCTATATTGAGTTATTATTTGTTCGCCCAATAATGTCAACCTGCATAGAGGTTGACCCACAATAATATAGTGGGCTGCCATGTTTTGTGTCTGTGGTGCATGCATGGTCTTGTTTTTAGCATAACATGCACTGCAATCTTTCCAGAATCTGTTGTTGCACTAACGAACTAGCCAATTAAGGTGGTTAGAGCACAAATGTCTTCCTTCATTTTAATATTCTAGCAAAGTCCCTCAAGCAAAATTGTCTCATTGGATCAAGACATGCAACTAAGAGAATTAAAAGTATATACATAAAGCTCTTGTTATAATAATAAGGGGATAATAACACATGGAGAGATAAAATATTCATTATAGATTAATCAATATTTGCTTGTCAAGTTGCACATTCTCTATTGAACTGCAAGACACTTTACCTTGTCAAGGATCACAGCTAATATATACAAGCATAATCACTACTAGATTTAACAGTTTTACCGATACAAATTTTTGTCAGTATTCACACTAACAGTCCGTTTGTGATTATTTTACCGACAAGATCACGAACAGAAAACGTTCGTCGGAAAAACATTTGTCAGTAATTTCTAGTCTGCTGGTGAGTCCATCGGTAATAAATTTAGCGGAAAACGCATGCTAAAAAAATTATCTGCTTCATTCTATCGGTATTCCCTCGATACAATTTAGCATATCACCAACAGGAGAATTGTATGTAGTTCCATCAATAAAGTTACATATCACCGATAAAATATCATCGGTAATTTCATCGGTGAGTTAACAGTTGCAATGGTATTTGCAATAATTCTTTTTGAACTCTCTAGAATATATTGACAAACTTATTTCGTCGTTGCATTAACTGTAGCTATGATGTTTGCTGTAATTTTTTTTCAACTCTCTAAAATATACCAACGGACTTGGTCCGTCGGTAATATTGTTTTTAATTATTTAAAAAAATATAATGAACAAAAGTAGAAAAATAATTAAAATAATATAAACATCAAATATAGAAAAATAAATTATCTTAATATCAAAATCAAATATTTATTATAAATTTAAACATTTGTATATTCAAATACAATAAAATTAAAATAGAGGCGACGCTAGAGGAGGTTGGTCGTCACCGGGATCGTGGGGCTAATCAGGGGGTGCACATGCACCACCCATTTTTCATCTCATCTCCATAACCACTCGATGAAATTCTTGATAATCAACATTGAGTCGTTCATATTTTTCATTAAGATGGGTTGTATATTCTTGTACTACTTAATCTAACAAGGCCACGAACTCCGGTGTTTGAGTGCTTGGAACTGATTTTGAGCATCCAACAATCAACACACTACAGATTGTCCGCAAGTTCTCGCCCGTAGTGTTAGAGATTTTGTACACCTGATTTCTATCGGGTCCACAGGATGATCCTGCCTCCAACCACAAATCTAGATTGATATCTAGGTGGGTCGAAGGATCATCCTCGTATTTCTCCTTCAACCAGTTGTTATATATCTCCTATAAAGAAAAAAGAAATTCATCAAATTCAAGTAAATAATAACTTAAGAAAAAACATAATTGAAAACCAATATACCACAAAGTGTTAAGCTCAATTATCCATAAACTGTTGCACCCCTTTATGGCGGTTAGGGGTGTTCATGGTCTGGTTTTAATTCAAAAATTCAACCGAACCAAAAAATAGTATTCCTTGTTAATATAACCCGAACCGAACCGAGAACCGGTTCGAACCGAACCAGTTTTGTTCGGTTTGGGTCGGTTTTTTAGCATTAAAAACCAGAAACCAATGAAGATTTGTGGAGGCCTTCGTGAGTGCTGGAATGAGATTCATTGATTATAAGAATAATAAAGTCAGATGTGGGCAAGAGATAGATTCAGTCGTTAAAGAGAATTATTCCTTCCTTGAATAGCCATGGACCTAAAGCTTCTCCCTCGATTTTCTTCACAAAGTCCTGCAAGTGTGGGGTAGCCAAGATGTGGTGTTAAAGACTCAAAACTTAAAAGTAAGATTTAATGTTAACATCTGAGAGAAAATGAGAGAGAAGAGTACAGAGGAGAGGGAGCAAGAGGGAGGGGTGGAAAGGGAAGAGGGAAAGGGATAAAATGATTTAGGGTTAGGGATGTTTTTCTAAACCTTTTTTCAAGTTATTTAGATTTAATTAAACCAGTTCGGTTTTGTCCGGTTCAATCGGTTTAAACTTTTTTAAACCGGAACCGAACCAGACTAGGTGGTGTTTTTTTATTTTGTAATCGGTTTATTCGGTTTTTTCTATTGGTTCGGGTTTTTAAGTTAATTTTTTCTCAGTTTTTTCGGTTTAATCGGTTGGTCGTTTTTTTTAACACCCCTAATGGCAATCATGACTCCATACATGTTTTTCAACAAAAACCTCTATTGGGCTTGGCTCATGTCCAAAAACCATAGCCTGTAAGATAAAAATGTTTTCAGTTAAATAAATTTATAAAAGATAACAAAAAATTGATGTAATTAAAAAAATCTTGTCATCCGCTTTGCATGCAAAATGAACGAAAGAGTCACCGGTGTGCGTGGTAACGGGACTATGAACACGTCGGCTTTGGCTCCCCGCCTCAGACTATGACCGTCACATGAAACACGTGGGCATCGCGTGCGGAATGTATTTTGCCAATACAGTCTTCGAGGTGTATGGTGGCCTAAAATCCTTCCAAATTGTCACGTCATTCCAACCTAGAAGATCGCTTTCTTTTCATATATTTTTTGGATTTCTTTTGTGTCTCGCACCAAAAATCACACAACCTATATGGTACAAATGAATTATTTATAAGTAAATGACAAATGAAATTTTAATATTTGAAATAAAAAAAATTATCCTGATTTCGATGTTACCTAATTGCAACGTGATTTTTCCAAACCATTCTCACAACATTATCATCAGCTCTATCCCATTCAAATTTCTCCTTGTGTTAAAAATTTATAAAAAGAAAAATTTCAGTAATTTCAATAAAGTAAACAAATTAACATAATAAAAAAAATTTCAATAAATACTAACCTTAATCCTTGAAAACCATGCATCAACTTGCAATTTTCATTTAGGATGTTTGGAAACCTAGTTCCATTGAAATAATGGATTTTTCATCAACGATTTAAATGTTGATGTTATTGTTCTCGCAGTCTCAATGTTTGTAAAATTGAAATTGGATTAATTTAATGAAATATTAATTTGTCAAAAATGAGTAAACATGTCGTTGTGAAAGCAAAACAAACTTTCATTGAAAGGTCGTCCTTCCACTAGGTCCTATACTTGTGGGTAAATGGACCCTGATGTGAAGGGACCCCCTGATGTTATGGCATCGCACTCGACGAGGTTGCGTCGTGAGTCGATGCTTGTGCCTTAGGTGCCTCTTCTTGGTCGTCACTTAATGATTCGTGGTCGTCAACATGGTTGCTAGAAGACTTAGTAGCGATCCTGACCTCACTTTGCTCACTTTTACGTTCCCCTAGGTATATACACAAATTTCTAGAAAAAAAACTAAACAATTTCTATTTAAAAAAAATCGACAGCACCTCTCATATACAGAAGCTACCCAAAATTTTTAGTCCTACAAATAAACTACATATATTTCACAAACCAATTGATTTTATTCAATTTCTCAATTTCATAGAAAATTCTTATTTATTACGTGATAATATTTTTAATTCTAAATTTACAAGAATTTATGTTAAATGGAATAAATACAATATAATAATTAAAATTAATCCTACACATTTAATTAAAAATTAACAACAAAATTAAACAAAGAAAATAACTAAAATTCAACAAAATAATGAAAAATTATTTCAATAACATCTACAATTTAACACAATTAAGGGATAATACTTGTGATCCTAAATTCAAAAAAAAAATTCTAAATGGAATTAACCTTATGCTTTTAATTGAAATTGAACAACAAAATTAAGAGAACAAATAACAAAAATTCCACAAATTAATGCAAAAAATATTTCAATAACAACTAAAATTAAACAAACTATTAATTCATAAAATTATGCAGAACAAATAATTGAACAAAAACAAAGACAAAAGAAAAAATAATGCAAAAAAAAAATAATGGATAAGGAATGAAAAATTCTTACTTTAATGGTATGCTTAATTTCAGAGTTGAACTAAGTGTGATACAAAATAAATGAAAAAAAAATTGTTAAAAAACCCAGAAAAATAAGAAGAAAAATTAAGACAACATACCACGTTGATTGTGTTGAGAGAAGAGGAAGCTTGATTTCTATGAGGATTGAGAAACAGAAGAGCAAAGAAGAGAAGAGAGAAGAAAAGTGTGCAATCAAGAGAAGAAAAGAGAACAAAATGAAGCACCGTCTGCTGTGCTTGTTGAGCTTTTATATTAGATTTTACGGAAAAAATTCTTGACGACCAATTAAATATTATTATTTTTAAATTTTTCATCGATAATTATGTTTGTTAAGTCAAATTGAAATTTTCTATTCACAATAAAAATTTCAAAAACCCCTCCAGTTTTTTTAATTTTGTTCGTTATTCCATCAATAAAAGAGTAAACAGTCAACAGTTAGAAATGTATTAACTATTAGCGGATTGAAATTCTCATTTCATCGGTGATTTTGTTGGGAAACCTGTAAAAACATGTACCTCGGTCAGTAAGAGCATTGATTGTCAGCACATTGAAAATCTCATTCTGTTGTGATTTTGTTGGAAACAATAAGACCATTAATTGGCATCACCCTCTTGGGAAGGGAACAATTCTCATTGCCATTAGAATATGCTAACAGACACAGTCTATTAACATACCCGTGTAATGAACACCATGAACAATGTCAGCTAGAAGAGGAATAGTTCTCATCACTACTGGAATATACCGATGGAAACTTTCTGTCAATATACTAATATGTAATGAAAAAATCATGGGTAATTTCATCTATTTGAAACAATGTTCGACGCCAGATTATATATGTATTCCCTATCTATCTATCTATCGTGCAAATGCTTAAATTGATACCTGCACGCATAGTACAATAACATCAGTTCACATCACAATAATAAAATAAATATTTCCTTGTAATTTAATAATAAATTAACATCATTGGCATTGCATTGAAGTGAATTTCATCCATAAATAGTACATTATAGTTTATGGCATTACACTTTCATATTTTGCAAAATAATCAGAATTGTCTTCTTCTTCTTCTTTAATTGACTCGGTGTCATCTCCATCTCAATCTTCTATGTTGATTTCATCATTATCGTCATCTATATCGACTTGTGCATATCCATTAGAGCTAAAAACAACATTCAACTCCTCAGCGTCAACATCAACAAAAATACTCTCTAAGACGCAAAAATTTAAATTTTCTTCTAATTCAATCGACAGAGCAACTCGATATGGATCAACTAACTCACCAAGTTGAAAGACATTGTCATAACCCGTTTTTGGGTTATTCCCCAAAATGTTACCCTTTTTCATTTTAAAATAAAAAAAATCAAAAATAAATAATAATAGCAAGAAGACTGGAATTTTGGCAAAAGTAGGTTGAGTAAGAATTTCATATATGTATAAAATCAAGCAATAATTTTGGACGAAGTCAGAAGCCTGATTGTACCTCGTTGTGCCCAAAACTAGAAAGACAATGCATATTCAAGGTCAAATTAAATGATTATTGGATGAAATTGCATAAAAATTAAATCCAAGGATATAATTAGTTATTAAATAGGCCAATTTGATTTAATTATGGGGCAAATTAAAAGTTTAATTATGTTCAAGAATTAATTTGGATCAAATCAAAGGATTTAATTAGATGTAAGGACTTAATTATACTTTAAACAGGTCAAATTCATTTTATTAAGGGCTTAATTGATGAAACATTATGTTTGGGAGCTCAATTTGGGCTTAATTGAGAATATTAAAATTTTAAAAGATCAAATTTAGTTTTTACCAAGTCAATTTATTCAAATCAGAGGTAAAATTACAAGAAAATCAAATATTTAGGGTCAATTAAAGAAATTCGAAACCAATACATATTTTGCAAAAGGCGCCGAACAATAGGGGCTCAATTGATTTAAATCATGGGTGAATTTGAAAAAAATTAAAAGTTTAATGGTCAATTTGCATAAATCAAAAACCAAGGATCACAAAGAAAAATGAGCTCAAATTCAGGGTTGAAGTTTTTCAGAGATAAAATTGCATAAAATTGGAAGTTTAGAATCAATTAGGGTTGCAATTGAAACAAATTAAAAGTTGAAGGACCAAATTGAACTTTGGCCAAATCAAAATCGTTTCATTTAAATGAAATTGCGTGTTTTGACCAAAGTGGTGCTGTTTTTTACCCAAACAGTAAATAAAATAAAGACAGATCAGACAACACGTCATCTGGTACTATTTATCTTCATCATTTTTTCACCTGAAAGTTGCGTGGTTGGCCACCTTTTCAGAGTATTTAATACTTCATCTCTCAACCAAACCAGACACATCATACACTAACATGATGGCCTGACACTTTACCATACCCTAGTATGGTTCTTTCTTACTCAAGCATCTTTGAGTTGTCAAAATCTAATAATTCATGATGGCAACTTTAAATCAACGGTTAAGATCCTTCCTGTGTGAATCAATGGCCAATAAATAAGGGCAAATTCCTGCCCTTAGAAGGAAGAAATCAAGGTCCAAAGTTGGCTAAAATAAAAAACCAGCTCCTTACCCTTGATTTCTGTTTTCCTTTTGCTTCCAACTTTCCGCCACTCCTTCCACCACACCTCAGTCGTTGTCTCTGCCACCAACCACATGCCGGACTTTCTATCACCACCAGAAACACCACCGATAGATTTTCTCCTCTAACCACGTGAGCCTTCTTCTTCTTTTTCTTCCTAACCCCCCTGCCCCTCGATGTTGACCATTACATTCAGAATTTTGCATGCAATGGCCAAATAACTAACCCTATAGTCATTGGGTTGGGCTAGTGACCATGCGGGCCTAGGTTAGACCCATCTATAAGGTTGGGTCAGGTCCAACCCGCTAAAAAAGAAAGTGTTGGTAGGCCTCAGTCGACCCCACTAAACTGGGTCTGGGATTAGAGCCCATGCCCACAAGGCTGAATTAATAATAATAATAATAATAACAACAACAACAACAACAATAATAATAATAATAATAATATATTTATAAATATATTATTATTATTATTATTATTAAAATCCAAAATTTTCCAAAAGTCCTTTAAAAAATCATACATTTTTCTATCAATTTTGTATAATATTGACTTATATATTTACACTATAAAATACAAATTCAGTATTAAAATACACGTTTTCTTCAAAACGTTTCTTAAAAAAATTTGAAAATTAAAAAAAAAAATTAATTTTCTCTTTAAAAAAATATTTTGTTTTCGTGCATACAGCTAAATCCTAAAAGTTTTCCAAGCATATTTTTTTATTAAAAAAACAAGAATGCATCTTTCTCATGTTTTAAAATACAAAAATAGATATCATAACTAGTTTATGATTATCCGTTAGGATTTGGCCAAAATATCAAAACTCTTCGCCAATCATTTTGTTCACTTTATATTTAAAGTGTTAGGGTTTAGTTGTAAACTCTAATATTTAGGGGTGTAAAACTATATAATAGAGTATACCCTTACATATTAAAAATACAAAGAAATAAATGTGATGCTAAATTTAGCCCTTAGAATGGTTAGGATTTGACCTAACAAGGTAGAGACTTCCTCACGAATGGAGATCTAACTTGAACCTAAGACATGACTAATGAATAGAAAAACAACTTAGAAAAATAATCAAACAACAATGTAGCTTATCTTAGGTAACGTACACTAAGGGTGATGTGTCTTTCCCTTGCATAACAACAATGTACCCGAACTCTCGCAAACCACAGGTTTCTTAGTAACCATAATACTAGGTGGCAACTTATGAACTGATAATCATAATTTTATTATTATTCTCAAACTCTCTTTTCAACACACACACATCTCAGGAGGCAGACTCGTCGTTCTTAACGTCGCGCACCCCGCCGCAGACATCATCTCTCATAGTTGATTCATCATTCCCATCCTGAACAACTTTGACACAACCCCTGGGTTTGGTTTTCAATAAGAATAATCAATCAACTCTTGAATGATCATTTCTAAAGAAAGGAGTGTGTGTGTAATAAATTTGCTGGCATTGTTTGGCAAAAACAAAGACATCATTGACGTTGCGGAATCTAGCATTTGAATAAATTTTAACCAAACCATGATGGGGATCTACTCTGATTTCTTTGTCAGTGGTATCATACCAATATCATTTAAATAAAAATACTTTATTATGCTCTTTATCATACTGCAATTCAATTACCTGTTTTAATTTCCTATAAAAGTTAGCTTCAAACTCATTAGAAGTCGATTTCTTAACATAAACCTCACTGTTATATGTCTTTCTACCCTTACCATATTCTTCTATATGAAACACTTGTCCATTGATGAAATACTCATTGTAGTACTTCACCTTTCTTTCAGGACCTAAACTTAGTGAAGATAAAGTAACAACAACATTCTCTCTCAATTTATAAACCTGGTACATAAAGTACAATCATGAACAGTTAATAAGAAATGTGTAATGAAATTAAGTATCTCAATAGATAATAATAATAATAATAATAATAATAATTAAACAATACTTACACGTGTTCTAAACCACATAAAAAAATTATTCATCTTGTAATCAAAAGATTTGAGATGTGGTCAGTTGCGAGTTTGGAAAGTAAATATTGATGACGTTGCCTATGACATATTCAACAATGTATCAATTTATGATATTATAAGAGATAAATTGTTCATTATTAATAGAGTTCAAGTAATATACTTATTGAATAAAAAGTCTTAGTTCATCGTAATTGAATAACATATAATTATGTGTTTGTTTTTATTTTATTTATGACAAATATTTTCCCCTGGTAGCATTTTTTGGTGAAGGTCATCCAGGATGGGAGAATATTGGCAAGTTCTCAATTGAAGGCACTTTACCACTATCTTTATGCATTGGAACACGGTTGATTCTTGTTCTCAATTGACACTCAAAATAATATTAAATAAATATTGAAATCTCTTTAATAATTTAGGCCTCACATATCGAAGTCTCAACATGCGCATTATTTTTAAATTTTCTTTTAAGGTTGAAAAAGTACCTGCAAAAAATCAAATGAATGTTTTGAATTATGGAAAAAATAGACAATAAAATTTTAATTACATTGCATATGTAATCTCTAACCTCTCAAATGGATACATTCATCTATATTGGACTAGGCCTTCAAATTTTACCTCAAACGGTAAATGTATGGGTAGATGCTCCATTTAGTCAAAAAATGATGGAGGAAATATCATCTCAAGTTTGCATATTTTCTGGACGATATTCGTTTCAAGCCTCTTCATGTGTTGTGTCTGCAACTTGTTGAAGCATATATCTCTAAAAAAATGATTGATCTCCGTGAGTGCATCTCATATCTCCTTTGGCAATAAATCCTAATAGGCTAATGGAATGAGTGTTTACATAAACATGTGACAGTCATGGCTCTTCATTCCATACAATCTGCAATCCTTTAAATTAACTAACCTTAGTATGTTCGAAGCATGTCCATCAAGAAAATGCAAACTCTTAAGTCATTGGTAGATAAGTAACTATGTATTCTTATTTAAAGCGAAGCTGGCTTTGAGTTTTGTGATATGTGACTCAACATAAACCAATTTCACATTTTTACAGTGACATAACAAAGTTATATCTATTAAAGTCTTAATGTTGTCATTTATCTTCCCCTTCACGTCCATAATCAAGTTGAAAATGTTTTTAAAAATATTCTTTTCTATGCGCATGACATTAAGGTTATGGTGGAGGAGATTGGTTTTCCAATAAGGAAGCTCCCAAAAAATACTTCACTTTACCCAATTATGGGTCAAACCAAAACAAGAAAACTTCTACTTACCGGAATGAAAACCAAACACAATGTCATCATACTCTGACACCACGTCATACAATTCTTCACCCAAAAGAAGTGGCAGTACAACATTCCTTTCAACTCTACTAACAAAGAAGTCATTTTTGTTCTTTCTGTACTTGTGATTCATTGGTAAGAATTGCTAGTAGCAATCAAAAAAAGATGTTTTACTATCATTTATTAGCGTGAATGCTTTGTTATTTTCCATATAGTATGAACATGCTAGTTTTTCATGTGTGCTCCAACTAGAAACCATTCCATATGCTGGAAAATCAGTGATAGTCCATATCAAAGATGTCTTCATCTAAAAATTTTGTTTTCTCGATACATCATAAGTTAAAGCCTCAAATGACCACAGTTGCGTCAACTCATCAATCAATGGTCGAAGACAAACATCTATATTCTGACCCGGACTATTAGGATCATGTATGACCGTAGATAAAAACATGAACTCTGGCCTCATACACATCCTTTATGGCAAGTTGTAAACTGAAAGTATAACCGATCAATAAGAATAAGAAGCAGCAAACCTGAATGGATTGAATCTGTTTGTATATAACCCAAGACATATGTTCCTTAATTCCACTAAAAATTAAGGATACACACAGTTAAAGTGCTTCCAGGCTTCACTATAGGAAGAGTTCACCATCACTTCATCTACCGCATCATGTGGTTGGTGCCATGTCATGTGCTCATTAGTCTTCAGTGACATGAATAACCTCTGTAGTCTAGGTGTGACTGGGAAGCATCTAAGTTTTTTATGTGCGACAAGAGTCATTCCCTGTCAATTCTAAGTTTATAATAAGAATGCTCATGTGTTTTGTATTTGGTCAGCTCTGTATTTTCAAGGTAGTACAGCATACAAGAGTTTGGACACGTATCAATTTTTTAGTGTCCTAAACCGAGAGGCTTTATCATAGACTTAGCAGCATAAAAGTTCTCTTTCAGCCTGTTTCTTTCAGGTAAAATGTTTCTCACCCATTCGATAATTCTGTCATAATCGACCTCACTCAACCCATGATCTGACTTCTGTCATAATTGACCTCACTCAACCTATGATCTAACTTGATGGTGAACACATGTGCAACGACCAATAATTTACTGTGATTTGTGTAATCACCTCATAATGGTTCATTAGAATCTTTTAAAAGATCAAAAAATATGGATGATCTACATTAAGTTCTTCATTTATGAATGGACATTAATTAAGCACCTTGGCATGTATTCTCTGGTGTTGTCGATCATGGGAAAGCTCCGCTGGCACAAGCACACGGGAATCTTAAAGAAGAAGGAAGCAACAAGAACCAATCCATTTTCAAATATTGCATTTCCCCCCTCCTACTTGTTAAAAGCTAAAAAAAATAGAACTCATTCAAGAGGCTTGGTGGTCTTAAGAAAGGTTTGGGTGGGGTTTGACCGATCATTCTGCTGCCATCTTGCATTCACGCCTCTATTTGACTGCCGCTCGGGGATGTAGATGATAGCCTCTATAAGCGCCCTTTATGCCAAGTAGGGCTCTCCCCTTTATTGAACATGGTTTCTAGCCTATTCATTTTCTTCTTCTTTTCATTCCAATCACATCCATAACCATACCTATAAAGATTATTATTGTCATCTATAACTTCATGCACGTTGCTGGCACTAGAAGTTGACCCAACAATCATTTCTACCATGGTATCGTGAGGAACATATGGTTCTCTATGTACATACCAACACAGGTATTTCTCCATGAACCCTTTTTATAGGAGATGTATCGTTACAACATTTGGATAAATAAACTTTTTTATTTTTACACCTCTTACATGGACATCTAATACCGCCTCCAGTAATATTTCTCGGATTAGATATTGTGTAATTAATAAAACCTTGAACCTCATTATAATAATCCATCTTTCACAACCTTTGAGGTGAATCTCGATACATTCATAAATGATCATCCATTATTTATATCAAACCTATATATAATAATGATGACATCATGTATTACTTAACTAAATTAACTAAATAAGTTTGCAAAATATTGTTTTAGCTATAGCTTATTCAATCTATTTTAATAGTTCTCTTAATTCATTATCAATTATCTACATGAATTTAAATTTGTACATGTTTACCGGAAATTACAACTCGGGTATAAAATTGACAAAATATAAAACGGATCCTTTAAATAAGCCATTATTTATTTCATCACAAAACATTTAAGTCAAAAATTCAACTTAAGTTTCATCAATTTACAAATAAATATAATTTTATAAAATCTAAAACAAACTCTATCATGTACAAATCATAAATTCATACAACACATTTCTTTGAGAAAAAACCATAAAACAAGTAAACACCCAAACAAAATACATATACTACAAAAATTTACAAAAAAAAATTAAAATTTTAAAATTATGTTCATATATAAAAAAAAAAGGATAGATTTGCTTACTTAAGGTGGAGAATCCTCAATAAAATTTGAATCAGAACACGGATGCTGACAAATCAAGTGTTATAGTCGTTGAATTTGTTGTTGGAGGTTGAATTGTGTTGAGATTGGGAGGAGGGGTGGCTGTTTGTTACAGAAAAAAATGCATAAGAAAGAAGTAGAAATGGAGGAGGGGGAAGGGAGGGTCGAGCATCAGGTTATAAATTAAATATTACCGATGGAAAGACCGACGAAATTATTCCAATGGTAACGCCATCGACAATTCTGTTGGTAGAAATGTCATGTCACCGTACGATTTGCCTTCTTTAATTTCACTGTAATACCCTTCATAATGTTGCTGATATATACCGACAGAAGTTTTCTATCAACATATTCACGGATAAATTTTACCATCGGGTTAATTTCATTGGTAACTTCGTCTGTAAAACTTACATGTCATTGTATTGTTTGGATTTTTTTCTATTCCTTCTTCTCCCACTGCGATTCCCTCGATATGTACCGTAGGAATATTCCTTTCAGTGTTTACCGATAGATTTAGCGATGGAAAATTTGGTCAGTAAATGTAACTGCAATATACCGACAAAAAAATTTTATCAGTGTTTCCGTTTGTATTTACTAATTTTCTGGTAGTGAATGAAAACAACAAAAATTAACAAAAACATAATCACATTGAAATGCTTTTAAAAATTTTGCTCTAGTTCTTTAGGATTCATAATAATTATTTTATGACTTGTTTGTTTCCTTAACATAGTATGCTTTAATTCAAAAGTTTCATATTGTTAGGTTATTTTATGATGAACTAGACATCCTATCTTTAAACAATAAGGCCACTTCAAAGACAAGTATTGTAATTATAAAAAAAGAAAAGGATAAGGTATTATAATTATGTCATTCTCATGTGATAATATGATATAGGTGATTCTGATTAGTTATGGATATGCTATAACTAGGCTATATGGATAGTCTTGCAAAAATATTTATTGATCGATGGGATAAAGTTAGGCCCAAGAAAAGACTTTGGTTGTGTGGAGTAATTGGCCCGACCAAAAGGCCTTCAATTTTTGATATGATAGTTATGTCATGCTCAATTTTTTCAAGAAAGTTCTCAAAGCTAATTACTTCTACAAGAGGTTAGCTTGCTATAACTAGCCAAGGTCCGAAAGAATCCCAAATTAGGTCTAGAATATGTTGTTTGGGCTAATTTTGTTATTTTTCCTCTTTATTTTTTAACTTTCTAGTTTATTTAGGATTTTTATTGTTTTTTTTACTGGGTTTTCTAACCTATTTAGATCAATTTTTAGGTTCATTGAAGGAGTTGTAAATCTCTTAAAGAGACGAGTTATTTAAAAAGAAATATTTAATGATAAAAAATTAAATTAAATTTTTTTGTGGAATAATTTTATTCAACAGATTCTATGTTTAAGAAGTTATTGCATGGTTCACCTATATCATAATATAACAAACTAACTTATATCTACTTGCTTTACAAGTTATGTTTGATAATAAATTACTTCTGTTTTTATGTAAATGCATTTGTTTTTTAAAAGGATTAAAATTGATTTTTTAAATAATATCTAATGATTTTGACATATATATGTTCAAAAAAACTTGGAAAAACCATGAATTTGATGGCTTTTGAATGCAAAGATGCTTCGAAGTGCACTTTAATAGTGTTTTTTAACTGTAATTTCCAACTCAATTCCACATTCATAGAACCAATAATTAAGGAGACAAGATCACAAGTCATCACTCTAAAACCCAAGTAAGATCTCAACACGTGCTTCAGAATTATATTCTCTTCACAAAAGCACAAGAAGATCCCACCACTTCCTGCTCTACTTCTTTGGACCCACAAGGCAGCAATAACCTGGTGAAAATCCAACCACGATAGATATGGATCCAAGTAGTGGTACGTCTTGTACAAACAAAATCAAAAGCAATCCTTTAAACCAGCCTATCTCTGTTCTTGCCATTGAACCATGAAAGCTAAAAGAAAGAAAAAAGTATTCCCCCACTAGCTTTCTTGGCCCCATTAGGTAAACCTTTTGTACACAGAAAGAAAGAAATCCTTAAAATCATTCCTCAAAGTGTTGTATCTATTAAATAACAGTTCTGTTAACCATATCTGCAGTAAGCAAAATTCACACCAACCTAGTTAGCATTTGAATTTTCAGCATTTTCATCAAGTACCAACATGACTTTTTATATTACCGCAGATTCTTTTGAAGATCACAGCTTGCAGACCAACAAAACAAGGGATCTTTAGCACACCATTTCCATATCCAATTTTTATATAATTTACCTGTCGATGGATAATTAAAGACTGGTGCCAGACAGTGTCTCATCTGAACAACATAACAGATAAGAATGTTGAGGTTAGTATAATCATAGGCAAGATGCAACTATGTCACATGGAGGAATACAGAGTTGTGCCTTACAGTTGGAAGGAGTGTCGTGTCCTCCCATTTAGTGGGGGGTTTAATAACATAATTAGCAGCTATTTACATGATTATGGAGATGCAGACAGATCATTCAGCTTATGATAAAAGAAACAAAAAAACTATTATCTAAGGTTGTTTCAGCATGCTTCTATACTGCGGATACAATCAAATTGTCATGGCAGAAACAAAATATATCTAAGATCCTTATTGTATAATTGTATGGACATGAGTATATCTGAATGGAACACATCCTAAAGGCCAAGAAAAAGAAAAGGGTGGAAAAACAAAGTGAATTTTGCTACAAAGGGGCCAATATTTAGTGTAGTGACTAGCTAGGTGCATATCTATTAGCTGAATTGTGCTCAACCTGAATTGAGTTGAGTCTGACTCAAGAAATTTTGAAATGTATATCCCTTTAGTGGATTAAAACAAGTGAGTCAGATTGAAAATTGAAAATTGAAAACTCTATCTTATAGACAAGTGTACAAAAGCTCATTTGAATTGACTTCAACAACATATTTTTCCATGTCACCTTTGGCCAAGGAAACTTCACGAGTCCTTCCTGAGAAACTGGGTCCCTGACAGCATTTTCAGGTTTTGATTCATTGAATGAAATTTCCACTTGACAGTGTCTGAATGGCAGAAAGTGGGTGAGCCCATTTTGATAAGAAGGCCCGTTAACATACAGAAGGTACAGCGGAGCATCCATATGCTAGAGACATACATAAAACATGAGATAAAGGCCTGCCTATTGTATGCTAAAACCCTAGGAATATTCTTAATTGTAATCTCATTATTGTAATTATTGTATCAAAAACCAAGTGGCAAGTTCAAACTTTTCCTTTATATATAGCTACCAATATGCAACCACCTCCAAATAATTCTGTTCTGTCTTAACCCTCCACGGTCCAAACTATCTGAGCATGTCTACTTCTACTTCAACAACTCATCAACTCTTTCAAGGTTTTCTTGGGGATTTCTACTCAAGAAGACTGCTATTACATACCACTCTTTACCAATCATCAAACACGGCAACTCCTCCAGCTCCTGGAAACACTGCCTCGTCTGAACCTCACACTAGCACTGACAGCAGCTTTGATACAAATGTTGTTATGGTTCTGTCAGTCCTGTTATGTGCACTGATTTGCTCACTTGGACTAAATTCCATCATCAGGTGTGCATTAAGGTGCTCTAATTTGGTAGCTTCAGAATCTGCTGCAAACCCCTCGACTCAGGCAGCGAACACTGGAGTGAAACGAAAAGCATTGAAGACTTTCCCAATAGTAAAATACTCAACTGACTTGAACCTGCCTGGCCTTGACACACAGTGTGTCATCTGTCTCTCAGAGTTCACACCAGGTGAACATGTTCGGCTTCTGCCTAAGTGCAACCATGGATTCCATGTCAAATGCATTGACAAGTGGCTTAGCTCCCATTCATCCTGTCCTACATGTAGGCACTGCCTGATAGAGACCTGCAAGAAAATTGCTGGTTGTAGCCAAGCTAGCACATCAGGACCTACTTCACTACCAGTACAAGAAGCCATTGTCAGCATATTGCCATTAGAACCTGAAGGTTTGGTAAGTAATTATAGGGGTTAATTGGTTAAGTTTTTATTATTTTTTTTACTTTTAATTGTATGATATCTTTAGCCCTGTACCTTGAAGGATGGCACTAGCTAGAAGGCCTTTGTCACAGGTCACAGGCTACCATCCACAAGATCAGTACAGATGTAATTTTTTCGTAGTTTAAAATTGTTTAAATGTGCAATTTTTCTTCCCTCACAATGTCGAAAACAGTAGTTCCACAATCAGAATTACAGACCAAAACCAAAAACTGTAGGACCTGGAACCCTGCAGGATCCCTCCAATACCTAGCTGAAAGTGAATAACGTAGCTGGCTCTAAGAAACTGAGAAGGAAAATCACTGAAAAACTCACTTGTCCTAATGTGGGAGGCCAGTCAGGTAAGTGAATTAACGAAACTTTTGTTCTTTACTGATAATAAAAGAATGTCAAATTTCCCTAATAGTGCTTTTTACGCCAATTCTTGCCTATATGGGGCATAGCAGCATTATAATATTATTTCCCCACTAACTTAAGCTCAGAAGCAATCTACAGCAAGGGAAACGGGCTCGCGGCCTCATTCTAATAGCTCTTGAAAAGACTTGAAATTTTGAAAACATAGCAATCATGTGTAAAACAGTATGTTCATCCAATCAAAAGAGCATAAAAAAAAAAGCAATGGAAGCTGATGATGAATCCAACACCTTCTGATCAAATCTAATGAAAGCATACTTAAAGGGGATCTTGTATCATAGTACTAAAACTCGAAACACCACTCTAGCTAGCCTGGCGCCAGGAAAGGTGATTAATTTGTAAAAGAATTGTGTAATGCGCTATGGTTGTTGAATGTGGGGCATTGATTTGACTGTAATGCTAAAATAACTCTAAAGAGAGGCTAGCCATGGCATTGCATGATGATCAACACAAAGGACAATGCAATCACATAGCAGCTAGCAAAAACAAAATTTCTGAAACATAGCTCAAAATGAGATTTATGCCTCTAACTTCGCTACCAAAGACTCAACGTCAGATTTCAGGTTCGATATCGAGAAAGCAAAATGAAGTATAGTGTGTTGAAGCCACCAAAGGAAGAAGATCTTCAGGCAAGTAATTAGCATCTTGAGGTAGCCCACTAGTAGGGGTAGAATTGAGGAGCCAAAGATCTTCCATGTTCTTGATGCCTTAATAAAATATTTAAGATAGATTTTCATATAATCTTAGCCCATAAAGGTGCATTATGAAGAAACACCTTTTTTTCCAAGAAAATAGAATCACTATTTCATCCAGTCGGACATCAACATTTAGATATCTATTGTAAAATAAACAGATCTAAATATGAAATAGATACGTCACGTAAAATAATATATCTGATAAAATAATTATACTTCTAATATTATTATTGAACTATGTTTGATGAAGATTATATTTTTAATCTGATTATTGGACTAT
>Ga0325402_1001853_pt1 | contig 17993 bp, 9 predicted proteins | sample PopdelMetagenome_22_FD_207212 | JGI IMG/M metagenome (GOLD analysis project Ga0325402, IMG submission 207212) | Populus deltoides microbial communities from Bellville, Georgia, United States - Xylem-PdKOR-R3 | ecosystem: Host-associated > Plants > Phyllosphere > Stem > Wood/Secondary xylem... | reverse complement strand
TTACTCAATTTATTAGTGGTTTCAATTACTCAATTTTATGTGTCTCAAAAATTATTATTTTTTAAATGGATACGAGAATTTTTATATTTTTAAAATAAAATTTACGATACGAAGATATTTTGTCAAAAATTAAATTTTGACAAATTTATTATAATTTTTTTTAAAGTACACACATTTATTATGCTATTATCTCATTAAATGCCTATACTGTAAGTGGACCGAGGAAGAATTTGGCTTTGGAAGATCAAAGAAGATGGAATTTGCCCAGGGCAGTGAACGGTCGAGATGGGGTTTGGAATATAAAAATCTACGTGGATCCATTCGCGACACATTAAATGACAAAACTCGAACGAAAGCATATTAGTAAGCGTTTGGAAACTCGACTGTATTTAAAAAAAAATTAATTTTTTTTATTAAAAGTTAATTTTTTTATATATTTTGAATTGTTTTGATGTGTTAATTTTAAAAATAATTTTTTAAAAATAAAAAAATATTATTTTGATACATTACAAAATAAAAAACACCAACCACAAAATCTTATAGAAACTTTTACTTCCTTCCAACTCAATTCAAATTTGTAGTAATTGAGTCCTTTAGATTGTTCAAGACGAAATTCTTCAATTTTCTCTTAACCTTTGTTAAGTTCATTGCATGTTCATGTATCAGTATTCTATTACCTTCATGATTTGTTTTCATTACATTAAAATTAAAATATGACATTAACGAACTAAATTATATTGATTAAGTAGCACAGTACAAAATCACCATTGACCCTGTTTTTCAGCTAAAATACTTCTATACATATATAATTAAATTGATTGTTTTGAGAAAAATATAGAACTTAATTGATTGAAATTCGTGTGTGTTTTTAAAATTTAGAGCTAAATTGATCATGTTTAGAGTACTCATTCAAATCATTTACATATTCATCGCTCTATTTTATGAGTGACCATATCTCTTCATCTAATGTTAAAAATCTCTCTAAACAAATTTCAACCACATAATTTTTTAAAAAATATAAAAGAATAATTAAAAAAGAAAAGAATAAAAAAATACAATTAGGGATGAAATTGAAAAAAAAAATGAGAAAAGGGCTATAATTGACTAAATAATTAAAAATTAAAAAGTCAAGGATCAAATTGGAAAAGATGCCTAAATGCAGAGACCACTTTATGCTATCATGGATGAAATTGAATGAAATAAAAAAGAGTTGAAATTTGCTAAAATTTAAAAATTCAAAGGCCAAATTGAAAAAAAATAACAAAATTGAGGGGCTTGTTTGAAAACCTGAAATTTATATTTAAAGGAAACAACGTGTCATGTACAAAACAACGTTGTTTGACACCATTTTAATAAATAAATAAATAAAATTCACCCAAAAAAATATCGTTTTGTTACATGCTTTTGAATAATACCATCTTCCCCCCGCATGATTGTTGCAAATTTTTTTTTAATTTTTTTCATTGCTTTAGATGGACTTTGACCTTTTTTTTTTATCTGTCTTGTGCCTTCAAAAAATGACTAACAACATAAAATTTCTTTTCCTTTCATATGTACTTCATTTCAGCAAAAACCACATGTTTGAACTCTTTGAAACTGGTGTGAAAAGGTCAATCCAAGCATACTTGGACAAAGTGTATAACCAAAGCAGGGGGCTAAGATTAACCCAAGGGAACCAATGGCTACGATCATTTTACCAGGAAAGGTTCTAAAAGCTTCTTTGTTGCCTACAAATAAAGGTATAAATCAAGAAGTAAGAAGAGCCAAGCTCGAGAGAGAAAATGCCAAGATAGAGTGAGAGGAAAAATAAACAAGGGTTTAACTTAGGAGAAGTAAGGATACATTGAACCCGAAGGCAAGAGAGGTGAAAGAAAAAGAGGAATATGAAAAAGAGAAGAAAAAACTCGAAATAAAAAAAAAGTTAGGGAAAAAGAAGAGTTTTGGGTTGAAAATGAAAATGTTCTATGATAGAAAGTAGTTGAAGGGAAAAAAAGAAGAAGAGGAAAAAGAGAAATTATGCAAAAACTAAAGAGAGAGAAACTTGAAGTAAAGAGAAAACCAAACCACCTCCAGCACACTACCATCTCTTCTACCATAACAGTTCCTACCTATCCGGAACCAACTCTAAGATAAACTAAATCCTTATTTTCTTCTTTTTCAGTAGGGTTTTTGCATTGTTTTGACTATTCACAAATGAAAAACAATGCACCTTACAATATTCATGCATGCTTACCATTAATACATCCACAAATTTTTATTTTATTTATTTTTTCTCACATCGATAAAATGTTAGCTTTGTTTTGTAAAACTATGTTATTTTCTTTTTATGTATTCATATGTGTGTAAAACTTTATTTTTAAATATTTTATTTTATTTATATTTACCTTGTGTTTTGCATTTAATAAAACTATGCTTTCACCTTTTCATTTATGTATGTGTATGTAAATATTTATTTGTTTAAAAAAGAACAAAAACATATAGCAAATGTAACTTTTTTTTAAAAAAAATAATGGGTAAAGGTGATTTTTATCTTCCTTTAAACAAAACCAAACACTTACTCAAATTTTTAAAACCAGTGTATATTTTAGGATTCTTAGTCTGCTTAAAGAACTAGGTGACAACTTTATTTTTCATATTCCTTTTAATTTCTAACATCCTAAATTTATGTAAGGTGCAACACTCTAGATCTAAAGTGATGATATCTAGAAATAAAGAACTCAAGGTAGCTTTTTTTTTTAAAAAAATTTAAAATATGGCAACATGAAACTAACATGACTAAAATGAATACAAAGCTATTTAAGATCTTTTTATAAAAGGATTAATCTTTAAATCCTATCAACTAGACATGAAAGCCCAAGCTCATGATTCTTTGAAGTTTTCCTAAACTTTATTAATTACACAAAAGAATGTAAGATGAATAGGCTCAAATTTACACGAGGGTCTTTTCTCTTATGAAAAGATGTCTTTTAAAGCATAAAGCCCCTTTCCTGGCTGAACCCACATTAGCTAGGAACATACTTGTTGTGGGGGGGTATTGTCGCATCTGATATCGCGGCGGCCTTAAAATTTTTCTTGATTATGAAAAAAGAACAGATTTATGACATCTTGTTCTTTTAGGGGAAATCGTTTTGTTTAAGGAGTCGCCACTTAGTATTATGGTCACTAGAAAACCTAACCGGTCAACAGAGATTCTATGGTACGGGATTGGTTACGTAAAAGGAAAGATATTATCACCCCTTAAACGTTCTGCCTGAGGTAGACTGCATTGCTAGTTTTGTCTTAAATTGCTAAACGTTTATTAGTTTATGCTATGATGATTTGCTTATAATATTCCCGACTCTGGCGTCAGTGAATATTCTACTACGGATACTTCCAACTCTGGCGTTGGTAAGTATTACGTAACCCATATGGGCTGGGCTGGACCCAGCCAGCCCGGCCCGGTCACTGGCCCAAGCCAGTGGCCCAGCTGGGCAACATGAAACACGTGTGAACTAAATCACGCGTGCATAAGCAGATAAAGAAATTAAAATTAGAATGTACAGTAGGAAGTGAATTAAAATGAAAAGCAGGGAAATAAAAGCTTACTTACCTGGCTCTGGAAATACCGAAGACAGTAGCAACAATGGTTTTGGTCTCGGTGGCTTTCCTCTGCTTTTGTTTTTCTTTCTTTTTCTCTGCTTTTTTTGTTTCCCAGTGTTCTTCGCTCCTGCTCCTTCATCTACGTCCCCTCTTGGCTTTTTTTCGTGTTCTAGTCTCCTCCCGGTTCTGTTTTTCTTTCCTGGTTTCTTAGTTCTCTCTCTGTCTCCTGTGTTTTCTGCCTTTGTTCTTCCTCTGTGAGTTCAATGGGAAGGGGCGAAGGTGGTGCCCCCTAAGTTACTCGTCTTCCGCTCGTCGTCCCCTGTCCTCGTTTTTGTTTGTCTTCTAGTTTTTCTCTGTTTATCCCCGGGGTCCTTTCTGTTTTCCTTTTTTTGTTCTTCTCGTGACCTTCTCCCCCAGTTCCTCCTTGCGTTTTATTCCTTCTTTCATTTTTTTTGTTCTTTTTCGTTCCTCTATCCTCTCTGTTTAGCCTTTGGCTTTTTTTTTTTCGTGTTTCTCCCCCAGTCTTTTCTGTCTTCCTCCTCTGTCTCGTGGGTTTTTTCCCCGTCTCTCCAACCAACCTCTGATTTTTCGGTGCTCCTCTGTATATATAGAGCTCGGTGGGTTGGTAACGGGCGGTATGCTGAGGGTCGACCACCATTAAGGCGCCCATAATTGAAGCCAACGGACGATTACTGTTGCAACGTTTCTCAGCCTTTACTGCAGAAAACGGTCAGTGTTTTAAAGAAAAAGAAGATGAACAACGTCCTTTCAAAACGACGCCGTTTGGAGATAACAGGTGTCCATTTTATGTTTTGACCCGTGCAGTTTCGAAAGCCTTGTAATTGAGTCTCTGGTTTAGACTGTAATTGGCCCCATGCATTTGCGCGCCATTTTCAATGTAGTCCTTGGATTTTAATTTTATAATTTTGACCCCAAACTTTAATATTTCTTCAATTAAAGTCCTTGAATAAGTTAATTCCATGCTCAATTAAGTCTAAAACTTGTCAATTCTCCAATAAAACCCTTGATTGGATTAATTTAAATTAATTTCAAGCTTAATTAAGTCTCAAAACTTATCAATTCTCCAATCAAACCCTTGATTAGATTAATTAAATCAATTTCAAGCATAATGAAGTCTCAAAACTTATCAATTCTCTAATTAAACCCTTGACTTGATTAATTAAACTAGTCAAAAATTTAATTAAATCTTTAAACTTCCAATCATATTGCCCTTAACCCAAATTTTAATTCATTCTTTATTTATTTCATTTTTACTTGTTTTTCATCATTATTATTTTTTTCATCATTTTTTTTATCATTTTCAGTAAATAAAATAATAATAATAATTAAAATAAAAGGGTCAAAAATTGAGTTATGACAGTTGCCCCCTTTTTATAATATTTACTACGTAAAGATATTAGAAAGTGTTTTCTTTTAGCTTTGTGTAGTAAATTTATAAAGAAAAGTAGATATAAAAAGAACTTTTGCGCCTTTTTTTTTCAGAGTCTTGAAAACTTTGAAAACAGGAGATTGACATATGACTTTTACAGAGAGATGTAGAAATCAAGAAACAAGTCATTTAGACGATGACCCACTTTTTGTTTTTTTATTTTTTGGTTTTTTAAATGGATTAAATTGTTTTGGGCAACCTGCCCGATGATAAAAGAACGCGAAGAATTTTGCGAGTGGTCTAATTGTTCCAGGAGACCTGCCCGTTGAAAAATAAAATGCGAAAAGGGTTGCGAGTGGTCTAATTGTTCCAGGCGACCTGCTCGATAGGAAGAAGAAACGCGAAAAGGGTTTCGCGAGTGGTCTAATTGTTCCAGGTGACCTGCCCGATGAAGAATAAAACGCGAAAAGGGTTTCACGAGTGGTCTAATTGTTCCAGGTGACCTGCCCGATAGGAAGAAGAAACACGAAGGATTTTGCGAATGGTCTAATTATTCTAGGTGACCTGCCAGATGAAGAATAAAACACGAAAAATGTTTCGCGAGTGGTCTAATTGTTCCAGACGACCTGCCTGATAGGAAGAATAAAACGCGAAAAGGTTTCGCGAGTGGTCTAATTGTTCCAGGCGACCTACCCGATATAAATAGTAAAACACGAAAAGGGGTTCGCAAGTGGGTTCGTAAGTGGTCTAATTGTTCCAGGCGACCTACCCGATGAAGAATAAGACGAGGAATTTTTTTTTACAAATACAAAGAAAAGGGTCTCATTGTGATGGGTGACCTACCTAAGTAAAAAGAGAAAGGAAAATGAGGGCTCGAAGATGCGCTCGAAAGGAAGCAAGGGCTCAAAGGCGCGCTTCAGAAGAAGTGAGGGCTCAAAAGTGCGCTCAAAATGAAGCGAGGGCTCGAAGGCGTGTTCGAAAGAGGTGAGAGCTCGAATGCACACTCAAAAGAGAGGTAGGGTTAGGAAATGCACTACTTTGGATGGTCAGGAAATGCACTACGTTGGATGGTCAAGGGCTCAAAGGTGCACTTGAAAGGAGATGAGGGCTCGAAGACGCCCTAAAAATGATGATCGAAGGCTCGAAAGCGCATTAAAAAAAGGTAGAAAAAGACAGAGATTTTTTAGGTGGCCTAATTCTCATGGGCGACCTGCCCAGGTTAAAAAATTCTCAAAACTAAAAAATTTTCAAAAGCAATTACAATCTTTGGCCATTTCAAGTTGGCCTTCCACTTGATGGATTCCGCCAGAATTTTCTCTTATAAAATTTGCAAAACTCATTGTCCAATGTCTCAAAGTTTAGATGATATGCAAGCATTCTTACCTGATTTGAAATATAGCCCCTTATTTCTTCTTAGTCTTCTAGTTGCTTGATTGATAAGGACCTGCTACCTCTGATTTGGGTCATCTTTGTCGTTTGGCTTCTAGCCCACTCGAGTTGGCCCATGTAAGTCTATTTCTAGATTTGTTTGCACAACTCAACCTTTTTGGTGCCCATCGTGACCCACTTGCTTGTTAAAGATTTTCTGACTCATCAAATAATTTGAGAGGACCACTCAATACTCCTCATTTCACTGCTAGAAACATTCGGTGTCACTTGCTGAAAGGATCAAGCTATCTTTTGTAAACCAAAATGCCCCCTTATCTGGTTGAAGGAAATTACCATCTTTTTTTTCTAGAATTTTTTTCTTCTAAACATAATGTTGCCCCCTTGTATTGGTCATTGCCCCCAAGTGTGTTCTGTCAGCTACTTCGACAAATAATGGTTTGAAGAGGCTCTTCTCTTATTTCTCTTCTTTTCAGTTTGGTGAAGGATATGGGTCGAGAATAAAGTTTGAAATCTTGATCTTGCATTTTGAAAATAAAAATTATTTCGATATGAGCCTAAAACAATTTGCAACTCGTTGGTTATTTTCTTTCTTGGAAAAGAGATTATTTGCTCTTGTGTTTGGTAATGAGGTCTTCGGTGAAAATACATCATGAGTTGACCTTTATAGGTTTTCAAAGTGAAGGACTCGAGAAAAAGCTCGAGGTTTTGTTTGAAAAAAACTTGTCTATTTTTTTAACATTCATTTTTATTAGCATGAATAATAATGAGTAGTTTATTCTTGATATCATGAATCTTATGAAAAAGGTATTTTTTGCATTGTGAGAGCATTGTTTATTGTTCTAGGTTGCTTGCTTGCTTGATTAGAAAAGACTTCTACAGGCACGTAACGTAGGCTGTGGTTTTTGGCTATGAAAGAAAATGATTTATAAGGCTCAAAGAGTGTTTCAGGGTTTCAAAGATTGAGGATCACTATCAACAGTTTGACTCTTAACGTCCTTCATATTTTATTTTGGCGCTCTTCTTTGATTTGCTGCTTCTTTTTTATTGCTTTGCTATGGCATACTCACTTTATCTTGGATGTCACTTTTTCTAGTGATTTGGGCATGCCCCCTAGCATTTGAGTTTCTTGAGCTCTTATGCTTTTTTGGCTTTCTCACGGCTTTTTCTCTTTTCTAATTGAAATTTTCTCTTGCCTCCAGTGTGGGGTGTGATCCTAGTCGGGATTTGTTTTCATGAAAGAAAAATTATTTAGGCTCAAAAAGGGATCGCAAGGTATGTACTTATTGTAGAACGTGAAAGGGATAACAAAGATGACATTTCCTCATTTCAAGCGCAAACAGCTATGATCAATAAACTTTGACCTCATCCAGTGTGATGGTTTGGTCTTTGCAAAGATGCATTTTATGAGTCATGAGCAACGAGTTCACTACATATCATTATTTATACATTTAAAAACATATGATTTAAAGGTCATGGGGTAAGGGTGTTTATTCATTTCTTTTTTTCTTTTTTCTTTTTTATCCAGTATTCTTTGGTTTTATAATTTAGTCACCTTAATGATGGAGTTGCTGGATTCACTTTTTATTCTATAAGTAGAATGTCAAAAATATCGTTTTTGAATAAACATCAAATTATTTTTGAAATCAAAATGCAAGATTAAACTTTCAAAACTCCAATAGGAAAACTGATTTTGGTAAAAGAGATGAATTGCATCTATGAGATTACGCAAGGCTTCCAAAGTGTATTCGTGAGTTCTTATAAGAAAAACTCTCATAAGAAAATGAATAATGTTTGGTTGTAAACACGATTGAATGAAAAACTCATTATTTCATTAAAGCTTTGAAAAAGAAGTTCAACAACAAAGAACTTATGCCAATATCTTGGGCTATGAATACTGACATGGTAACATATAAAGGGGCTAAACATTTAGCAATCATTGATTGGAATTTCTGAAATCTTTCAATCATCCATTCTCTTAGACAAAGGCTTCTTTTAACAGTTTAGTTGAAGTCACATGCAGACCATTCTCAGCCTAGTATCAACATAATTTTTTTCATATGAAGGGTAGGTGCCTTGACAACCAACTTCAGTGTCCTTATTTTTTCCAGCCAAAATCGTTCTTCTTAGTCGGGTCAGAAATTTTACCTAACCCAGTAGCTTGTTCAATCCTCTCAGCTATAACAACCAGGTCAGTGAAATGTTGCGCAGAGCTTCCAACCAGGTATTCAAAGTACGGGGCCTTGAAAGTGTTGACAAACAAGTTGATCATCTCCTTTTCCAACAAAAAAGGGTTAACCTGTGTGGCAGCCTCACGCCACCTTTGAGTGTATTCTCTTATGGACTCCTTGTTATCCTTTTCCATAGCTTGCAAGCTTGACCGATCAGGGCTCATGTCTATATTGAACTTATATTGCTTCATGAAGGCATCAACTAAATCCTTCCATTTTTTAACCTTGGTATTGTCCAACCGTATATACCAAGTGAGGGCAGCGTCACTCAAGCTGTCTTGAAAGAAATGAATCAGTAATTTCTCATCATCAACCACCTCAGCCATTTTGTTGTAGTATGCTTTGAGATGAGTTATAGGGCATTAAGTTCCCGTATATTTGACAAACTTTGGCACTCTAAAATTTTTGGGAATGACAACATTGAGCACCAAACACATCTCAACAGCTTTTATAGGATCATATAAGTGAATTCCCTCAAATGCCCTCAACCTTTGCTCTAGGGCAACTAATTTGTTCAGACTATCTTCTTTTACTATCTTGCTCTTTTGAGATTCCTTCTTTATAGAATCAATAGTAAACAACATTTTCATGGGGTTTGCTGGTTAAAAATGCATGACTTGTTAAAAATCAGATGGCAACATATTTGCCCCCAGATTCTGTGGATTAAAGGGATTTACGAGCATAGGTTTAGGCTGAGCTATATGTGTTGCTTTTCTGAATTTGTCTCTCAAGGCCTGTTCGAGTAGACTAGTAAGCCTTGCGACTTCTTCTTTAAGATTATCCACCTCGTTTTGGTGTTGGGCTTCCAATTGGGCTCTTTCTTCGTTTTCAATTTGTCTTTTTCTCGAACGAGTGTTATAGATGGGTTTCAATGAGGAACCTATATTTTAACCTACTAAATGTAAATCATGCAATTTATGCAAAAATTAAAAAAAAAATTACGTATGAAATGCAAACTTGCCTTTCACAAGGTGACAACCTAGTAGGAAGATCCTAATTGTTGAGTGCATCAAGGGGTTGGTCATTATCTAGTTTCAAAGGGTCTCTTGCATGCTCAGTGATCGTCCTCGAAATGTCGATATGAGGCTTACAACTAGTGTGAAGATAGAGGCCCTAAGTAATATCAGTTTGGCATATCAATCACTTTCAAGTAAACAATCAAGCGAGAGTTGGATGGTTGCACGAGTCTTACCCAGGCTAAAGCCATTGGGGTATCGTACTCCCCCACTTATCCTAGGTTGTAAAGTGTGTGCTCTCAAAGTGATGCACGACAACATAAACAAGGATGGATACTAAAGCAGCAAATATAGGAAAAATAAACAAATAAATACAACAAACAAACAAACAAACAAACAAAATAGCAATAATAAGACAAAAGACAAAGCTTAATCCTAAGGTCCCCAACGGAGTCGCTATTCTGTCACACCCGACATTACGGCGGCCTTAAAATTTTTCTTGATTATGGAAAAAGAACAGATTTCTAGCATCTTATTCTTTTAGGGGAAAATGTCTTGTTTAAGGAGTCGCCACCTAGTATTATGGTCACTACGAACCCTAACCGGTCAACAGAGATTCTATGGTACGAGATTAGTTACGTAAAAGGGAAGATATTATCACCCTTTAAACGTTCTGCCTGAGGCAGACTACATTGCTGTTTTTATCTTAAATTGCTAAACGTTTATTAGTTTATGCTATGATGATTTGCTTATAAAATTCTGGACTCTGGCGTCAGTGAATATTCTACTACGGATACTTCCAACTTTGGCGTTGGTAAGTATTACGTAACCCACATGGGCTGGGCTGGACCCCGCCAGCTCGGCCCGGTCACTAGCCCAAGCCAATGACCTGGCTGGGCAACATGAAGCACGCGTGAACTAAATCACGCATGCATAAGCAGATAAAGGAATTAAAATTAGAATGTACAGTAGGAAGTGAATTAAAATGAAAAGCAGGGAAATAAAAGCTTACTTACCTGGCTCTGGAAATACCGAAGACAGTAGCAACAATGGTTTTGGTCTCGGTGGCTTTCCTCTGCTTTTGTTTTTCTTTCTTTTTCTCTGCTTTTTTTGTTTCCCAGTGTTCTTCGCTCCTGCTCCTTCATCTACGTCCCCTCTTGGCTTTTTTTCGTGTTCTAGTCTCCTCCCGGTTCTGCTTTTCTTTCCTGGTTTCTTAGTTCTCTCTCTGTCTCCTGTGTCTTCTGCCTTTGTTCTTCATCTGTGAGTTCAATGGGAAGGGGCGAAGGTGGTGCCCCTGAGTTACTCATCTTCAGCTTGTCGTCCCCCGTCCTCGTTTTTGTTTGTCTTCTGGTTTTTCTCTGTTTATCCCCGGGGTCCTTTCTGTTTTCCTTTTCTTGTTCTTCTCGTGACCTTCTCCCCCAGTTCCTCCCTGCGTTTTATTCATTCTTTCATTTTTTTTGTTCTTTTTCGTTCCTCTATCCTCTCTATTTAGCCTTTGGCTCTTTTTTTTTCGTGTTTCTCCCCCAGTCTTTTCTGTCTTCTAGGCTTTTTCCCCGTCTCTGCAACCAACCTTTGATTTTTTGGTGCTCCTCTGTTTATATAAAGCCCGACAGGTTGGTAACGGGCGGTATGCTGAGGGTCGACCACCATTAAGGCGCCCATAATTGAAGCCAACGGACGATTACTGTTGCAACGTTTCTCAGCCTTTACTGCAGAAAACAGTCAGTGGCTTAAAGAAAAAGAAGATGAACAACGTCCTTTCAAAACGACGCCGTTTGGAGATAACAGGTGTCCATTTTATGTTTTGACCCGTGCAGTTTCGAAAGCCTTGTAATTGAGTCTCTGGTTTAGACTGTAATTGGCCCCATGCATTTGCGCGCCATTTTCAATGTAGTCCTTGGATTTTAATTTTATAATTTTGACCCCAAACTTTAATATTTCTTCAATTAAAGTCCTTGAATAAGTTAATTCCATGCTCAATTAAGTCTAAAACTTGTCAATTCTCCAATAAAACCCTTGATTGGATTAATTTAAATTAATTTCAAGCTTAATTAAGTCTCAAAACTTATCAATTCTCCAATCAAACCCTTGATTGGATTAATTAAATCAATTTCAAGCTTAATGAAGTATCAAAACTTATCAATTCTCCAATTAAACCCTTGACTTGATTAATTAAACTAGTCAAAAATTTAATTAAATCTTTAAACTTCCAATCATGTTGCCCTTAACCCAAATTTTAATTCATTCTTTATTTATTTCATTTTTACTTGTTTTTCATCATCATTATTTTTTTCATCATTTTGAGTAAATAAAATAATAATAATAATAATTAAAATAAAAGGGTCAAAAATTAGGTTATGACATATACTATGTGTGGATATTGACACACATCACCATTGGTGCCGTCTATGGGGACACCAGTCATGTTAACCAAGCCCCTTGCCTAGGGACTATGATGATATCACTATCTCACATCGGTTGTTATTACCTATTTAGGGGCCTTAAATAAACAAAAAAAATAAAAGAAAGAAAGAAAAGAGAAAATACAAAAATAATTAAAAAAAATACTAGAAAAAAATCATAAAAATATATCAATAAGAAGAATATACCAGAATGTCAAGGAAATTTTCGAAGACTAGTTGAGAAAGATCAAAATATACAAGACTGGAAAATTTAACTGTGCATTTTTTACTGAGAAAGACCTTCTTAGCAAAGAAAATTAAAATTAGATGTTTAAGGACTCACTTGGAATTTATCAAGGTTTAATTGAAATTGAGAGCTTAATTACAAGAAAAAAATGATTGTTGAAGTCAATTTAGGCTTTAATTGAAAGAAATTAAAGTCTAGGGGTTGAATTGCAATTTTTAAAAGTTAATTTGATCAAATCAGGAGCTTAATAACATAAATATTAAAGTTTGATGAACAATTAGAGACTTGATTAAGGAAATCTAAAACCAACAACAAAACTAAAAAAGACCCGCGAATCTGAAATTGACCAAATCAAGGGCAAATTGAATAAATTGGAAGTTTGTTGGTCAATTGAGGGTCTAAATGCATAAATTTAGAACTAAGAACTAAAATTAAAAAGCGGTGAACTTTAGGGCTAACAATTGAGTGTAGCAAGGGTGAAGTTGCATGAAATTAAAAGTCTAGAGGCAATTACGGTTACAATTAAACGCAAGTGGAATAACAAGTACTCAATTGATTTTTGTCAAATCCTAAATTAAGAACCCTAAATGATGTGTCATTCATACTTGATGAAAAGAAGGTGAATGACACATTGTTCGTCAACTTGCTGACAATTTTGGCTAATCTAGTTGACAATTTTAAACGCATGAATGTGGAGTTACAAACCTCTAAATTGAGTAAGGTTGGATTCAAATGAAAGGTGTGCACCTCTTGTACCAACTTCAGGTGGTCTTAGACGATGATGGCATTAGAATTGCTCTGACGTGGCCTTGAAATTGGCAACTCAGTCATCCCTGACAGTGCAACTATAATGCAAAAATCGATTTGGTTTTCATATGTTCACATATAAAAGCTTCTCAATGGATCAAGGGTTTAAAACACTTCTCTTTGGATCAAGCGGTTAAAAATGGATTCAAGACCTCTTAAAAGCCTAGCAAAACCCTATAAAAACCCCCATCAAGATTAAGAAAGGGGACTAAAAAAGGAAAAGAAAAATAAAAAGATAGGAAAAGATAAGAAAAAGAAGAGAAACATCAATAAGAAACATAATTGTAGAGGTGTAAAAGCCTAAATAAAAGTTTTTTTTTAAGCTTTGCAAGTTTGTGAGAGACAATATTTTCTAAAGAAAAGCCAAGGGAGAGTAGTTGTTCCAAGTATAAATTGTTGAACCAAAAGTAGGTCCTTTATTGCTTGCTTTTGTTTTTATGTTTTGCTTTGGATTATATTTATGTTTACAAACATAGAAAAAATATTTGGAATGTTTAACAAATAATGTTGCATTCATTAACTTGTTGTTGTGTTGTTTTATTTAATGATGTTCTTTTAAAGTCTTTTTATGTTTTTGATATATTAAAATTGCTATTTAAGTTTGTTTATATATATATAGCAAAGATATTTATCCTGAGTTTGCTAGGCTTGTTCATGCATAAAATAGTTTTAAAAAAATCAATTTTGAATCCATGTTGCATGAACATGTAGGCTGTTTTAGGTTAGTAGTTTTTTGATGGGTACCTCATGCTTGATTTTGATGCTATTATTTTTTTTTATTCCTGTTTTGGTTCAAATATGTTTGTGTATGATATTGTGATTTCTTGGGATAAAAGAACATGTTTTAGAAGCAAAAAAATGCTCATTTCTGGGTTTGGAAGAGGTTGCCTTTGGCTGGTAAATTCCTGGGTTATTTTAGGCATTGTTTTTTATTTTCATAGAAAGAACATTGTCTTGGCCCCTAGGTTTGAACCGATTTCAGGTCATTTCTTTACACATAACTCTTCCTTATGCATGATTAACCAATAATGTAGTGTTTATTAATGTAAATTAATAACATGATTGTAACAATTTTTAATCATAGGATTTTGGTTTACAACCAAAACTCATTTTGCTAAAATTGTGATGTTTGAATGATAATCGAAGTGAATGGATGTTATATTATTGACACTTTCATGATTTTCAATATGTATGTGCTTTTATTTTGACCAAATCTGGTCTATTTTGGGTTATATATTGCTGGGTTTATTTTGGTGTTCTTGGTGTTTTTTTTGTGTTTGATCCTTTTTGTTTAAGAATTTTAGAGTTTGTGTTTTTTATAGTGTTTAATCAATTTTTTAAATTTAGTTTTGTTTTTGAGTTGTTTTCGAGTTAAAACAAGATATTTTATTCGATATATGATCGAATAAAAAATATCATGTCAACTCGGCCAGGCAAAAAAAGATTAGGTCAAACAGTTTAATACCCTATTTGGTTTGCCATATTTTTTGTTAAAGGGTTTTGGGTTTAGGGTGTGTTTGACAAACACTCTTTATGCTCATTTTTTGTAGTTTTATTACAAACAAAATGAGTTTTTTTCTAAATAAAACCTAAATAATAATAATTGTTTTTCTTACATATAGCTAAAAATCCCAAAGCTATTTAAGTTTTTATTTTTTAAAAAATATAAAATACTTTGACATGTTTTTTTTTGAAAAAGGTTTCTCTTCAAAAGAGAGGAGACTCGTGTGCTATATAAGGGATTAAGGTCCTTATCTCCTAGTCGATATAGAATAATAACATCATTATAACCCTATAGGAGAAGGGCTTGGGTAGTGAGCATTTATGGCATCCTCACAAATAGTGCTAATGCTGATGCGTGCCCATATTCGCACATGGTAGCCCCCCTAAAAGGTTTTGTCCTAGTTTATGTGGGTTCAATTATATAGTGGGTTTTATCTTTAAAAGACACCTCTTTAGAAGAGAGGAGACCCTCATGATATATAAGCGACTAAAGTCTTCGTCTCCTAGTTCATATGGGATAGTGAGATCATCACTAACCAATTATTCTTTGTAAAAACATAAATTAAAGAATGAGAAATGATTCTAACAAAATTAAACATATTGAATTCCATAACCATAAATTTAGCAACAACAAACATCACTTTATTTCTTTAATTAGAAAAAAAATAAACAAGAAGAGGATGCCAAATCTAGAAAACAAGTTCTAAAATGCCAACCCACTTAGATGTTATTTCTCATATCTTTAGGCAAGAAAGAATTGAAAAGATATTATTTTATTTTTTATATTTTTTGAAAATATTCAAACAAATAATTTTTTTATATTTTTTGAAAAGATATCTTTTACTAAAATATATTTAAAAAATAATATGTAAAACAAATATAATTGAACTATACATTATTAAGAACTTGTCTACGCATTGCTCATCCATTAGGTTATATAAGTGGGATCTATCATTAATTACATTAGGATCCCTTTTTTACATGATTTTTTTTAATTGGTGTTTTTATTAAATAAAAGTAACAAAATAACACAATTTGAAAGAAATAATTGATGAAATAACACAGTTTATACATGTCACAATTGGAAAACATAATATTCACTATATGTATATTAATCTGATATGTTAATGCATATGAGATGGATGCAAGAAAGGAGCATTTTCAATATAGATGTGACATATATGGACGGACTGGGAATAATAATAAAATTTATGAACATAGATAACGTATGTAATAAGATACTCAAATTATATGTCTATTTATTATTGTTTTTAAGGTAATTATTTCTAATCTATATTTTCTAGTTTTGAATTATATTTTGTATTTTATAGGTACACTTGGTTAGGATGTCACATAATAAAAATTATTAATTATTGCTAATTATCCTATAATTCATGCTAACACATCGAACTTCTCCTTTTATTATACAGGATTTGGTTAAGACATACTGCATATTCTATAAGTTGATATCACTTCTAGATCCTATAATACCATACATCATACAGGTAGGTTTTATTACATTACATGTCTTCAGGATATAAAAATTGCTCACAACACTTATTGAGAGATGTAGATGAGAGACTTGCACATTCCATCTTTGTGTAAGGACGCTGACATTACAGGACGTTTCTATTTTTCTTGGCTTACACACAGATGGGCGAGCACTTACTACCGTAAATATCCAGAATAAGATCATTTTATGCAAGCGCGTATTTGGACGAGTGCCCCCTATTAAAATGTTCAAGAGGAATGTTTTATGCATGAGATGACTTTGAAAAAACTTTTCTAAAATACCTAATGATAATGATGATGAGATCATAAGATGGTATACTAATGCATGCTAATAGTTCAAATAACATATTAATTTGTCTATATTTAATTTGAATTTCATATTCTGTTGAGCAACTATGCTAGAGTGTACATGCTTCATATATTTGACAATATACTTTTTATTAATTTCAATAAGATACATATGTCCTTGTTCTACCTACCACTATTAGAGGACTTCGAATTCATTTCATTATATAGTTGGAGTTCAAGCATCCTTGCATTCTCGTACTTATTTTAGATAAATATGATTTAAAATCATTAATCAATAGGTGAAAATGTTTAAAATTTCAAATCATCCTTTTACAAGTTAAAAAATACACATTGTTATATTTTATTATTACCATTATCAATTATCTTTAAAATAAATAAATAAAAATAATATTTAAAAATAACATACGTTAATTTGAGATTATAATTAACAAACATGTCAATTATGGGATTAAGATTTGATAATTTTTTTTTTTTAGGATTTGGTTGTGGTGACTTAAAGTTTTTTTTTTCATTAAATTTGGGGTTGATATTAAGCTAAAATTGTGGTCGGACAGCGTAGTTGCTTTTCACATTAACATCTATGTATTGAAGAATCATTACTGTGATTAGTAATTGTTTAATACATATGCTATCAACAATAATGATTATTTAATATAACTGGTATTTCAACTAGCAATTTATGAATAAAACCGCAATTTCCATTAGAAGCTGAATTAAAATGGGCTATATTCCTGATATTTTTGTATTTATAACTTGAATGTGCTGTTTGTTTATTGGAAAGTAATTTTTTTTTTGAAAAGTAAATTATTTTCTGATGTTTGGTAGTATAATAAAAAATAAATTGAAAAATATTTTCCAGTGTTTAGTTATGTCATGAAAAATAAGCTGGAAAATAATTTATTAATATTTTATTTTTTTGAAGTTTATTAAAATAATGAGGAACAAATCTTACAGATTAAAAAGTTGAATGAGAATGAAATTGAAAAAAAATATAATTTCACAAATTATCTCAAATAAAATAAATAATAATCAAAATAATAGAGATCAAATCTAAAAAAAATAAAGAAATTAAAATAATAATAATTAATATTTCATAAATTATTTCAAATAAAATAAGTAACAATCAAGAGAATGAGGACCAAATTTGATACGTAAAAAATTTCAATAAAAAAATGATAAGGGAAAAGTAAATAACAATTATAAAAATGAAGACCAAAGTTAATATAAAAATTAAATTTTAAGAGATGAAATTGAAAAATAAATATTTAAAACAAAATTTATATAACAATCAAAAGTTTGAGGACCAAATTTGATTTAATCAGCAAATAGTATAACATTTCTAAATTTTTCTCAACTTCCGGAAAGTGTTTTCCGTCCAAATTTTTTAGAAAAACACTTTTCTGAAAAACAAGTCAAATTTTTCTTTGACTAATTTTTTTAATAAAAAACAAATATAAAAAAAATTTTAAAAATTTTTTTCCAAAAAATAAATTTCAAAACACAATCATAGCCAAACTATGGCAGAACGGTAAAAGACCCCGGTAGAGCTGAGTCCCTCCCTAATCATGGACTTCTGTGCTCTCTCTTGGGAACTCGGGCTGAGCAGTGGCCTGGCCATGGGCGTGTCTCCTGTGTGCGGGATACAATTATCACAATTCCCCATGTTTATAA
>Ga0325402_1001849_pt1 | contig 18016 bp, 17 predicted proteins | sample PopdelMetagenome_22_FD_207212 | JGI IMG/M metagenome (GOLD analysis project Ga0325402, IMG submission 207212) | Populus deltoides microbial communities from Bellville, Georgia, United States - Xylem-PdKOR-R3 | ecosystem: Host-associated > Plants > Phyllosphere > Stem > Wood/Secondary xylem... | reverse complement strand
ACGCCGTTTTCACCAGTGGCTTCGTCTCGGCCTCCTCTACACAATGGTATGGTCAAAACACCATTTTGAGAACTTTCATTTTTGAGCAAAAATCAAACACCCCTTTAAACCATGTGCTCTGATACCAATTGTTGGGGAATTCCGGCACCCCATGCGCGGACCGGGGTGTACTGATAGTTGCTCATAGGAGGCTTAAGCACACTGACACAATATTTTACGTGGTTCGGCAAAACCGCCTACATCCACGGGAGAGAGTCCATTTTATTAGAGATTAGAGAAAGGATTACAACATACATGGAGGAGGAGGATCACTTCACTCAAACTCAACTCCCAGATCTCTTGCTGCACTTGCAGCTGCTGCAATGGCAGCAAGGCTGCTGCCATTGCAGCTCTCCACTTTCTCTCTTGTTCTCTACATTTCTCACCACTCTCGTTCTCACACTTTGCTCTCAAAAACATGCCTCTTTTATAGGCAAATATGACAACCTTCTCCAGCACTCTTGTCAAATAAGGTGGGACAAGCAAGCCTTAAAGTATGCCACCATTTGTGGCATTAATGGAGCAACCACTTGCTTAGTGGTGGGGTATTGCCACTAAATGGCAATATCCTAACAATTACCACTTGCAAGGACTATGGATACCACTTATCTCCACATTGGTATGATATTGTCCACTTTGGGCCTAAGCCCTCATGGATTTGCTCTTGGGCTGTACCCATAAGGCCTCATACCAATGGAGATATTTGTCCATCCTTATATACCCATGATCCTCCCCATTTCTAGCCAATGTGGGACTTTGGTCGTATACCCAACAATCCTCCCCTCGAACAAAGGACCACCGAGCCTCCCCTCAAACCGATCATTCATCCGTCCACTCTCTACCAACCAGGATTCTTCATTCTCTACTTCACCGTGTTGGGATCAGGACACGTCCATGAAGCATCCGGAGAGCACTACCTGACTTGAGAGTTCTTGCTCTTTTTAGGTCAACTCCTCTTCACCGTGTTGGGATCAGGACACGTCCATGAAGCATCTGGAGCACACCGCCTATCCAATAGAGCTGATCCATGAATTACATTGTGATTGGGGGCCCACCACCTTTTGTTTGGAATTCCGAGGATTCATCCATCATGGCTAACTCTGGGGCCTGGCTCTGATACCACTTGCAAGGACTATGGACACCACTTATCTCCACATTGGTATGATATTGTCCACTTTGGGCCTAAGCCCTCATGGATTTGCTCTTGGGCTATACCCAAAAGGCCTCATACCAATGGAGATATTTGTCCATCCTTATATACCCATGATCCTCCCCATTTCTAGCCAATGTGGGACTTTGGTCGTATACCCAACATACATCATTTAGAATGTTCGAAGGATCAGCTCTACCTCCAATAACAAAAACAAAATTACCAACCATGAAAGCGGTATGACCCCAATCGAGGAAAAGATATGTATTTTGTTTAGGTGTTTTATAATAAAATAAATAATAACTTATTTAATGGGTTTATTATATATTTTATAAATATTATTGTTCAGTTCATATTTTTGGTAAATGTTTAGAAATTTAAATTTATGCATAAAATTGATAATGAATTAAGAGTAATACTAAAATAGTTTGAATAAATTTGAGTTAAATCAATATTTACAATTTTATTTAGTTGATATAATTAATTAATACATATTGTTATCAATATTCTATATAAGTTTGATATAAGTAATGAATGATCGTTCATGAATATATCAAGACTCACCCAAAAAGTTGCATAAGATAGATTATTGTAATGAGATTCAGAGTTTTATTAATTACACAATATTTAATCCAAGAAATATTAGTGAAGACGGTATTAGATGTTTATATAAAAGGTGTACAAAATAAAAAGTTTCTCAAGCTAAATGTTATAACAATGCATTTTTTATATAAATGGTTCATGAAAAAATACTTGTGTTGGTTTATATATGGAGAATCATGTGTTCCTCACAAGACCATAATAGAAAGGTTACTTATGTTGGTTTATATATGGAGAATCATGATCAACTTCTAGTTCTAGCATTATGCATAAAATTTTAGATGATAATCGTAATCTTTATAGAAATATGGATATGGATGCGATGAGAATAAATTAAAGTTATGTAGATGAATGTTCAATCATAAATGAAAAATCTAGTAGTTTATAATTTAAACTAAGAGGAAATTTAGTATTTGACAAAATATAAAAATAAAATTAATAGTAAAATGTTGAAAATACCCTTAAAATGAAAAAAAAATTAAACCTAGAGTCAAGGGGCATTTTTAGCTTTTCACGGTGGTTTTTTTATATAATTACAAAGTTCGCTTCAGGTAATTCTGTATGTAGCTTGATAAAAAAAGGTGGGTGCATTCGTATGGCACCAAGAGGTGCGAGAGAGGGGCCTGTGTACTTTGGGAAACGTGTGCAACGTCTCCCTGTGTCCAAAAATATTTTTATGTCGTGTTGTTGAAAGCATTGTCGTGTCCTATTCCTATTGGCATGACACATGTCATCGATGAACTTTTTTTTCTTATTTTTTCTCTCTTCCCTAAAAAATTGCAACTTGGCCCTCTATGTTCTTGGTATTTTAATTTTAATTCTTATTCTTTTTATTTCTAATTTTTAGTTTTGATATTTTCTAAAAGTTTTATTTGTTTTTAACTTCATATTTCAATCTCAATTGATAAAATATTATATTTTATAAATTTGTCCACATTCTTTTGATTTTTAATTTTTATCCTTGATTTTTTTGTAAAAGTTTTATTAGTTTTTAATTTATTCTACAATTCAAATTGATGGTATGATATTTTTCAATTTGATTTTTATTATTTTGATTTCTAATTCTTTTTCTTAGCTATGTTAAAAATATTGTTATTTTTTTTAACCAAAATATTGTTTTTATTTTTTATATTTTAATGCACATTTTTTTAATTTTTTATTAATTTTTTTTTTCAATTTTATATTTTAAAAACGGCTTAAAGAAAAAAGTACAAGGACGAGACATGATGGATTTTTTAATGCCCACTCTAAATATATATTTTTAAAGGAAAAAGGAGAAAAACAGTTATACAAGGTGGTTCTCGGTGTGGGTTATTTTGTCCTTGTCTTCAAATAAAGAAATGGAATTTTCTTTTAAACTATTATATTTTTATATGATTCAATTCAATTCAATTGTTGTTGGAGAATTGGTTCTTAACTATATACTGGGTGGTTCTCGGTGTGGGATGGCCAAAATGAGAGGGAGGGCTGGTATGGGTTGAACACTACCGTGGGGGAGGCTTCTGGGGGCTCACTGTTGAGAGGCTGGAAATGATTTTGATTTTTGTTTGGACTGTGCGAAGAAGGATTGTGATGGTGGCTGATTGGGAGTAGAAGAGAGGATGGGTTTGATTGACTGGTGTGGTTGAAAGAGCGGAAAGATTGGGATCGGTTTTGAGAAGGTGGGCTGGAAGATCACCGCTGTGTTGATGGTGGTTGTGGGAAAATGATTGTGCTGGTTGTGGAACTGGGTTTTTTCAGTGTTCTTTCTCTGATGGTGTTTGTTTTGGGTGAATGGAGAGTGACTGGGTTGGACGTTGGTGGTCGGGGTTTTGTTCAGAGAAGAAGAATGGGCTGACTTTGGTGGATTTTATGGAGGAAAGGTGGGCGTTGGTCTTGGGTTAATGGAAAAGGGTGGAGCTGTTGTGTTCTCAAGAAACCTGAGAGTCTGAGACCATGAATGGTGTCGAGAGACAGTGGAGGCTATGGTTTTTTTTTGTCTTGCTTGTGCCGGTGTTTAAAATGGAGAGGAACGGCTAGGATTTTGGGGATTGATTGAAGAAATCAATTTTGGGCTATTGGATTTGAGAGATCAGAATGGGTTTGATTGCTAAATAATTGATTATAGACACAAATCTTGGCTATAATTTGCTGGTGAATTGATTGGAAACTAGGATTTTGGACAATTAGGAAAGAAATCATGAATTAATCAGGGATTGAATTGAATCGAATTAATTCAATTAGACTAATATGATTGCAATCAATTAATGAAATTGGACTAAATTGAATCAAAATGGATTGAAATGGACTGAAATATAAATTAAGATAAACATTCCTTATTTTCATTACAGTCCTTGGATTTTGAATTTTTCCAATCCCGTTTACTTTGCCCTAAATCATCTTTTCTTTTTGAATTGTATCCCTGATTCAATTAATTTATACATTAAGATTTAACAATGGTTTCAAAAATTATACAATCAATTTACCTTTCAATTCTTTTTTTTTTCTTCAATTAAGCCCTTCATTAATTCTTAATTTGGCTAAATCAACCTTGAACTTCAAATTTCTTTCAATCTTAGCCAAATTAAATCAATTCAAGCCATTTTCTTCCATTTCCTTTTCAATTCAAACCTCAATTATGACCCAAAAAATCTCAAGCCTCATTTTTGCCTATGATGCTTGATTATTTATCCAATTTCAAACCCCATTTATTTTATTTTATTTTTTGAATTTTTACAATTTTTTTTCAAAATATATATAAGAATGAGGGTCAAAATTGGGTTACAACTCTCAACATAGTAGGAAGCATGCTCAAAACCAAGGAAGTTGCAAATGAGTTTTGGGCTGACGTTATAGATTGTGTTGTTTACTTATCAAATAGGTGTCCTATAAAAATATTGAATGACATGAATCTATAAAAGACATGAAATGAAAGAAAGCCCAGTGTTACTTAAAGGTGTTTGGAAGTATTGACTATGTGCTTGTAGATGATTAAATAAAGACCAAGCTAGATGACAAAAGCAAAAAGATGATCTTTGTGGATAATGATAAAAAAATCCAAAAAATACAAGCTTTACAACACCAATGAAGAAAAGATGATGATTAATAAGGATGATGAATTTGATTAAAAAGAAGCATGGAATTGGAAGGTATATGATTGTGAGAAGTATGACTTTCTATCGGTTTTTGATGAAAAAGAGAAGAGATATACATCAAAAACTTGTTACACCTCAACAATGGTCAATGAACTCAACTTCACATTTATCTTTTTCTTCAAGTAAAAGTTCAAGTAATGGTAGCCCACCTACTCCATCTTGAAAAATGAACTCCCAGTATCAGAAAGAGGCAGAGAAATGCGATTCTGGAATGGATAGCTGCGAGGCGGCAAGGGAAAAGGCTGAAAAAGTAGTGGGAGAACAGAGGAAACTTCCTGCAATATGGGAGCTTAGGGCTCGCGAGAGAGAATGGAGAGAAGGCATTAATAGGTCTCAGGTTAATCAAAACTTCGAATAGATTAGGTAATTCTGAGGAAACAAAAGATGAGTTTTGATTATAGTTAAATTTACCCAATAACTATGTCCGATTTTGTTTGCTGCAATTTGTTCTATGGCTCTTCTTGGTGGCGATGTAAGAACTGCCAGCTGCATTATACCATTTCATTTAAAGCAATTGTGTTGACTTTGGTTATTGAAAAATCATTCCAATTCACAGTGCATCAGCTAAAAGTGTCAGATGTGAGAACAACATTCATGGATATAAGGAACCATAATTTGTAGACCTTTCATTAAGAGAGCAGGCATATAAGCTTTTGATTCAACTGATAAGGCTTGGTTCTAGGCTCTGTCCTCCGATCCTTCTTTTCTCTTTCTCTCTTTTTTTTCAATTCCACCATTTAAAAAAAAAACTTAAAAAGTGTTGAAGAAATTGCCAGCACACTATCCTACCAAATTCAAAATCGAAGACTTGGTTGTCTTTTCCGCGTAAGAAGTCATCTACGAAACTTTTTTTTTTTTTATGTTTTTGTTTCTTTTCCCCCACTTTGTGCCTTCACCATTAAAACACTTTAAAGTGTTCAAGAAGTTAAAGACATTGCGAACAATCTATAAATTGAATACTTGGACTTGGTTGTGTTGTCCGCGTAAGAAGTCATCCACGAAAATTATTTTTATGTTTTTGCACTTTGTGCCGGCATCCTCACGCAGTAGCGTACCATGGACATAGCTTAGAGCAGAACACTATTGATCAACTGATACAGAACTGAAGCCACAACTTAGAGATAAGGGAAAGAGAAACTTTCAGGTACTCTCTCCCACTCTCTTTCTTATCTCCTGTGTGTTATTTTATGGAATATAACTCTTGCCCTGTTTTCTTTTGTTGGTTCAGATCTTCGAAGATTTTCTTTCTCTGTATTTGGAATGGCTGCTGCGAAATATCAAGCATCCTCATCTTCACGGTTTTCTCATTGTAAATATCGAGTGTTCTTGAGTTTCAGAGGCGAAGACACTCGCAAGAATTTTACTGATCACCTCTACACAGCCCTTGTTCAAGCAGGGATTCACACATTTAGAGATGATGATGAAATTGGCAGAGGAGAGAACATCGAATCGGAGCTCCAGAAGGCAATACAACAATCAAAAATTGCGATAATCGTATTCTCCAAAGACTATGCTTCTTCGAGGTGGTGCCTTGATGAACTTGTAATGATCATGGAACGCAGGAGGACCGCTGACTGCATAGTTTTTCCGGTATTCTATCATGTGGATCCATCCCAAGTCAGAAAGCAAACAGGGAGCTTCGCCGCAGCATTTGTGGAGCATGAAAAGCGCTTCAAGAAGGAGATGGAGAGGGTGAACGGGTGGAGGATTGCTTTGAAGGAAGTGGCCGATTTAGCTGGAATGGTTTTAGGAGATGGGTAAGTTGTATCTCTTTATGAAACTACACCTAGCATAAGACTAGAATGCTGATTGTGAACTCTTAATTTGTTTTGTTTTGCAAGTATTTAGAGGATGACTGATAATACCACTCCTAATTTAGAAAAACCATACCACTCCAAACTCAGATAGCATAGAAGAAAAATAAAAATAGAAGATACTTTTTCCTTGTCTTCTGTTCTCTTCCTTCTTGTCTAGTTTAAAATGTAATGATTATACATTATTAATTTTCTTGAAAAATACTGAGATTTTTATACTTTCTAGAGAGACTACTAAATATCATACTATATTTTTATTTTTGATGTAGATACGAGGCACTGCTTGTCCAATGTATTGTGGAGAAGGTCTCAAAGAACTTGGATCGAAAAATATTTCATGTACCCCTTCATTTCATTGGAAGAGATCCTCTAGTAAATTATATCAACTCATGGTTGCAAGATGAGTCCCATGATGCTGCCACTGCTATGCTCTACGGAATTGGTGGAGTTGGGAAGACAGCTATAGCAAAGAGTGTTTTTAATCAGAACTTTCGTAAATTTGAATGCAGGAGCTATCTATCAAATGTTAGAGAAATCTCAAAAGAATCCAAAGGTGTAGTTTGCCTACAGAGGCAACTTCTTTCTGATATCCTAAACAAGACTGTTGATGAGATACATGATGTTGATGAAGGAATTATAAAGATTAAGGATGCCTTGTGTTGCAGAAGAACTCTTATTGTTCTTGATGATGTGGACAATAGGGACCAATTCAATGCAATCATAGGCATGCAAGAATGGCTTTGTCAAGGATGTAAAATCATTGTAACAACTAGAAATAAGGGTCTAATTGCAGCTGATGATGAGTTTGTCAAGTGCAAAGTTGAACCTCTAGACAACAAAAAATCACTCCAGCTTTTCAGTTGGCATGCCTTTGGACAAGCTTACCCTGTTGAAGGTTTTGTGGAGGACTCTTGGAGAATAGTGCATCATTGTAATGGACTTCCATTAGCCCTTCGTGTTATTGGTTCTTCGTTATCAGGGAAAGGAAGAAAATTATGGGGAAGCGCTTTGCAGGAATTGGCAGTGATTCCTAATTGTGAAGTTCAAAATGTTCTTGGAATAAGTTACCACTCTCTAGATGATGATTATCAAAAAAACATATTCCTTGATATTGCTTGTTTCTTCAATGGAATGGATGTGGATTATGCAGTAACGATACTAGATGGGCTCGGTATAGGTGCAAGATTTAGGATTGACAAACTTATCGATAGATGCCTTGTAGAAATCAACAATGATAAAAGATTGTGGATGCATCAACTAGTAAGTGAAATGGGAAGGGAAATTGCTCGTCAAGAATCACCCAAATGTCAAAGAATATGGCGTCACGAGGATGCTTTTAGAGCATTGAATGGAACTACTGTTAAGTAGCTCAATTTTTTTTATTTGTCTACTTAAATGGTTTGTGGTGCCTTGACATATTCAATCTTTTACTTTCCTTTCTCATGTACTTTTAATATTTTTTATGCAGGATGCTAAAAAATTGCGTGGCCTTACCCTGGATATGCATGCATTAATGGAAGATGACCATGCAGAAGTTATTTGTACCAGTTCAATGGTTCGCAGCAAGCGCCGCAGGCTTAACTTCTTTCAACAATGGCTTTCTGACTTTTCCAATGGGGGAAAATTACAAACTGGCCAAACAAGTTTGTTTCCCATCCTCAGCACGGATGCTCTTAGAAAGATGCCAGTTGTAAAATTTCTCCAACTAAACTACACTAATTTTCATGGAAGTTTTGAGCACTTTCCCAAGAATTTGATATGGTTATGTTGGCATGGATTATCTTTGAGCTCCATACCAAATCACGTATGCTTGGAGAAGCTGGTGGTTCTTGATCTATCCAGAAGCTGTCTAGTTGATGCTTGGAAAGGCAAACCGGTATGTATCGAGTCTCTCTCTATAGCTATCTCTGTCGTTTTGAATTGATAACAACTAAATTCATGTATTTTCGCAGTTTCTTCCAAAATTAAAAATTCTTGATCTCCGTCACTCTCATGATCTCATTAGAACCCCAGACTTCTCTGGTCTCCTAGGCCTTGAAAAGTTAATACTCGAAGACTGCATCTGTTTGGTTCAAATTCACGAATCTATTGGTGATTTACAAAGACTGTTGATCTTAAATCTAAGAAATTGTATAAGTCTTATGGAGCTTCCAGAAGAAATGTGTAGATTGAATTCACTTCAAGAGCTGGTTTTAGATTGTTGCTCAAATCTTGACAGGCTGATGAATATGGTGTTAGAGCATCATCAGGAGCGTAGCTTGCTTCAAAGTGATGGAATTGTTGCAAGTACATCATACATTACATCTCTTCCATTGAAGCTATTGTTTCCCTCTAGGTTTTCAGCGAGGAAAATGTTGAGATTTACCTCGTTTTCACTGCCACGGTCCTTGGAGAGACTAGATTTAAGTGGAACTCCAATTCGTTTTCTTCCAGAAAGCATCAAGGATCTTGGTCTACTCAGAGGCCTATATTTAAGAAATTGCAAAATGCTTGAGGCACTCCCAGAGCTTCCATCCCATTTGATTTTGTTAGATGTGTCCTTTTGCAATTCACTGCAAAGACTTGGAAATCTAGTTGCTAACACTAAAGCAGATGGTTGTGATCAATTAGTCGAGTTCCAAGATCGGATGAAGCAAGAATTAATCCAAAAGTTTGACTCACACATGTTTAGAATTATGGAAACGGTTAGTGCTCAAATACAGCCATCCAGATTTCAGGTCCTCCCTCACCCATTTTATTGTTTTTGATCTACATTTGAATATTTGTCTTCTGCTCATTTTATAGAAATTGTTTTGGTGGTACAGATAGCATTTATAGATGGCACATTCAGCGTTGTCATATATGTATTTGATGAAGATGAGAAGTCGAGGTGGTTTTATGAGGATAAATGGCTAATTCAGAATGAGTTTGTAGATAACTTTTCATTCAAAATATCCTCACCTCCTCCTGCGCACCGGATATGTGGCTTTACTCTGTTCACAAGGTTTTGTATGACGTCAGAGTACACTCTCTTAGATCCTTTTTATATTATAATCAGAAACAATACCAGTGGTCGATACTTGCGTTGTCAAGCCTATCTCCCCCCTGTGAGTTACAAGCGTGGTGTTCGTGAATTCCAATCGTTTATGCACAGGAAATTAGGGGGAGATGATCCTATATTTGATAATGGTGATGAAGTGAGTATTTCAGTGCGTCGAAACAAACCAGCTATCCAAATAAGGACGATTGGTGTACGATGGTTGCATGAAGAGGAAGGAAAGGATGATGACATCCAATCAAAGGATGAAGTTATCAATGCCCACAACAGTAGCGATGATGATGATGATGCAGCACACGTACCCAAAGTAGAAATAGCTTCTCGTATTTTTAGAAATTATTATTGTGCTGCCCACCGTAATGAAACTTTTGGCGATTTCGCTTGGCTTTTTGCGAAGACGGGTCTAGAATTTGTATTATATTATTATTAGGCTTCATTGTTTTGTTTCTTTAGACTACAAGCGTGAATTGATAAAGTTTGCAAGGGTTTTTGGATATTTTTAAATGTTACATGATATTATTTAATTAATTAATTTTTATTTATAGGATCTTGTATTATTATAATAAGATATATTAAATATCTCATCTTACATGTTGGCTAAAATATATATATATATATATATATATAAAGGTTTATTTATTTTTCATCTTATTCTCTTAATTTTATCTCATTTTTTTATGTGGAAATAAAATAAAAATAACACATGATAAAATTTAATTAGTAAAAAAAATATTCAGATTTGATTGATCTCTGTTACCTTACCATCTGGGTCATGAAATTTAATAGGTTTAATGACTTTGTTATTTTTATAAATTATTTTTATTTAATTTTATAATAAAATTAGATGTTTACAAAATCAAGCATCAACTCTAAAAAATATGTTTTTTTTATATAGTAATAATCCTATATAAAATAGAAAAAAATAAACCATGAATTTCATTTCTCAACCAATCCAACATATATTGAAGAAGAGTGAAATAAAGAAAAAAAAATTAAAGAATCAAAAAGAAAAAAGAAAAACATATTAGGTTTGATAGGTAAATCCATGAATCAGATAACCCGGGTCATCACATCAAACCCGCAAACTAGCTCAGAGAAAAAACCTAAGTTGGACTATTTCTAATCAAACCAGAAGATTGGTTCTAGTCGACAATATCATTTTAAAAGAAAAAATTAATTCACCTGAATTAATCCAACAACTTAAGCCAGGTTCTTTTCAGGTCTGTCTCCAAACCACATCCGACAACTAGGCGTAAAACATTGGCAAATTTTAAAATTCTTGATCTCCGTTGCTCATTTTATAAGTTCTGTTTTATTTCAACTCTACATTTTTGTTCTTGTACGTATATCTAGAAAAATTTTCCTTTGCTCATTTTATAAATGCTGCTTTGATGGAACAGATAGAACTTTAGGGCAACAGATTCAACATTGTCCTTGAATATGATGAAAATGAGATGTTAATGTGGTTTAACGAGGAGGAAGAACAGGAGTGGCTACTTTAGAAAGAATTTGTAGAGTACGTGTCATTCAAAATATCCTCACCCGCTGCGCACCGGATATGTGGCATTGATCTATTCACATGGTTTTCTGCTACGTCAGTATGCAATCCTTATTGTCATGTTTCTTACCCCTCAATTTTTCGATAGAGTTTTCGGCCAAAAAGTCTGAATTGTTATGGTTAAGCTATTGGAAATTTGGGGGCATTCGATAATGGTGATGGATTCAGTGTTTCCAGATGGTCCAGTTGTACAAATAAAGAGGGTTGGTGTGCGAATGTTGCATGAAGAGGAAGGAACTGATGATAATAGCAGCTCATCAAACAGTGAAGTTAACACAGCCTACAACAGTAGTGATGATGTACCTGTAGCAAAAGCAGAAATAGCTTCTCTTAATTTATAAGTTATTATTGTAGTGACTGTTGTGATTTTGATAATGAATTTGTTGTGTTTTTTTAAAAATAAAAAAATTAAATGTGAAATAATGATGGGTTGAATTGAAATTTTTTGAGATTTGGTAATATTGAAAGCTTTTTTAAAATATTAATTGTATAATAAACTGTAACTCAGTGTCCAACTATATACACACATACACACACACATGAACTTTTTGGAGTAAAATAAATAGGGGATCCAATATGAATATGAAGTTAATTTGACAGAAATGGGTCATAAATAAAATTAGCAAAATTTTTGGAGGGATCTAATTGAAAGAACCATTAAATGTATGAGATCCAAGATGAACTTCCAAAAACATTTTGGGTCTTAGTCCTCTTAACACAGTTGTTTGCGTCGTCCAATATGTTGTAAGAGTCATGTTTGTTTTTGTATTTTAAAAATCTTTTTTGAAAAAATATTTATTTTTATTTTTTCTTTGCTTTAATTTTTTTTTTCAAAATTGTTTTGATGTGCTAATGTCAAAATTAATTTTTAAAAAATAAAACAAATTATTTTGATGTATTTCCGAGAAAAAAACACTTTGACAAATAATTGCTACCACACTCTCAAATACCCCATAATTCTCTCATTCTCCCACCAAATAGGAAAGGATTTTCCCACCAAATATGAAAGGATACATTCTTCTTGAAGGAGTGGGACTAGGTAGGCATTGATCACAAGCATGTTTGAGGGAAAATCAGATAGCAAGTAGGATACATGTTTATACCTAACAAATCTACATATAATGTTTTAACCCATTTTTGGGTCCCCACACAAAAATAAAAATAAATATATAGCCGGAAGAAATTAGAAAAATAATAGAAGGTTGGCGCTCAGAAAAGGATTAGAAAAATTGATTAAAGAGGTTCAAAAATACAAGGATTGAAATTTTTTACAGTATATACTTGAATGATGAGAGCCCAGTGGGAAAAGAAAATTTAATTTGAAGAGAAAAGTCTAAAATTGGATGTTTATGGACTTAATTGGATTTTATTGAAGGTTTAATTGAATTTATAGAGGGTTTGATTGCAAGAAAAATTGATTTTTAAGTCAATTTGAGCTTTAATTGGAAGAAATTAAAGTTCTGGGGTCAAATTATAATTTTTAAGAGTTGATTTGGTCAAATCAGGGGCTTAATTGCATAAATATTGAAGTTTAACGGCCAATTAGGGACTTAATTGAGGAAATCCGAAACCAAGGACCAAATTGGAAAAGGCGCGTAAATAGAGGGGCTGTAATTAACCCAACCAGGGGCCAAATTGAAGAAATTAGAAGTTTATTGGTCAATTGAGGGTCAAATTGCATAAATTAGAGACCAAGGATCAAAGTGAAAAAGGCGGCCAACTATAGGGGCGGCGATTGAAGTTGGCAGGGATGCAATTGCATTAATTCTTAAAATCAAAATTACATTTAAGGACTTAATAGAACAAAGGATAAATTGAGGGCTGCTTTGAAAATTGACGCGTTTTGGCGCCTTGTTTGATTTAAATGAAACGACGCCGTTTCATGTTAAAAAAAAAAAGATCAGAACGGTGTCGTTTTGAATGACACTGTTCCTCTTTCTTCTTCCCCTGGACGTGTAGCAGGGGAAGAAAGAAAAGGTTTTGTTTTTTTCTTCTTTAATTTTGTTGCATCTCTCTCTTCCCGTGTGCTCTGCCAAGACTCGAAGCCCCACGCCCTTTGATGATGAGAAACCAGGGGAGTCGCGCCTAGCCAGCCGCGCCCACTAGCCAACCGACCGGCGCTGCCCTGCTCCCCATGCGCAAGAATAATGAGCCCCGCTCCTTTGGCTCTATAAATAGAGGCAACGCCAACACGCAAAAAGAATGAAAAAGAGGGGGAGAACAAAAAAAACGCAGAGGAAAAAAATGAAACACAGGAGAAAACAGAACAAACCGAAGAGAGGAGAGAACGAACCGAAAGAGAGAGGAACCGAAATAGAGGGAAGGAAGGAAAGGCTTGAAATTGGGAGGGAAATTTAGAAACAAAAACAAAACAAAACCGAGAAGACAAGGGGGACTGCTGGTAAACGAAACAGAGAAAAAAAAATGAAAAAACTAGAGGAGAGGGAAAGAGGAAGACTCTCTCTCTCCGCCGCTTGAAACAGCAGCGCCGCTGCTTGGAGCCGCCGTCCGTGAGCCACGACACCGCCACCGGCCTCCACCACAGCACCGCCAGCGACGCAGTCCGACCAACAAGGCACTGCCTCCTCTACGCCAGGTAAACTCTCCTTCCCCCTCATTTATTTTGTTGCCTGCGTTTCCTCCTGCATGCAGAACATTCGTTCTGCATGCAGGAGGATGGGGGGAAAATAATTCCCCCCGTTGGTTTTTTGTTGTTGCTGGGCCAGGTTGGTTTTGGCCCAGCACTGTGGGTTTTCTTCTCTAGGCTAGGCTGGTTCTGGCCCAGCCCTGATGTTTTGTGGGCCAGACTCAGCCCTGCTGTCTGGGCCGGGTCTAGCCCGAACTAAAAAAGGAGAACTGTTGGGCCAAGAACGGCCCAACCCTTTTGGGGCTGAGTCCGGCCCAGTTAGTTGGGTCGGCCCAGCCCAGCCCACCTAATATTATATTATATATTATAATGTATTTATATTATTTATATATATTTATAGATATAAAAAAATAAAAATCCTTAAAAAATTTGTTGATTTTTTTGCATATTTTTATCAAAATTGTTTAATACTGGTTTGTATTTTTATACCGTAAAGATACAAATCCAGTATTAAAATACCCAGTTTTCGTCGAGACATCAAAAATATAAAATAAAATAAAAATGTTTTGTTTTCAATTATACGGCCTAGTCTCTTCAAAATAAAGAAAAAAATCATCACATCATATTTTCATACAACAAAAAATTTTCAAAAAATATATGTATTAGTATGCACTTTGGCTGTAACAACAAGTTTGTTAGAGTCATGAGAACTAGGTCAATATTTCAAAAATTCTAAAAAAATCTTTTTGTCTTCTTTTAGTATCGGGATTACGAATTTCTACGTAAAACATATTCCTGATATTAAAATATATTTTTTATATAAACGTTAGAACGGTTAGGTTTTTACCCGATAAAATAAGGACCTCTTTACTGATGAGGACTTTTCTTAAACCATAGACAGACCAACAACTAGAAATACGATAACACCTTAGCTTTTTATTTTCAACAAAAAAAAAAACTTTAGCTTTTTATCAGACAATCAAGCAATGCAGCTTACCTTTTTTTTTTAAGATGTGTATATTATTTAAACGCCAAAGCCTGGCGGGAGTAGTACAGAAACTACACAATATCTTACTATGGCAAAAAGCCATAAATAGGATAAAGCGCAGTATAAGAAAAACAAAAGCAAAGAAAACCTTAAAATAGCCATCCGAATGAGCTCAAAGCTAAACAATCCTCTACAAAACAAAAACGAAAATAACTCAAAGACATAGTGGGAGAAGACACAAGAGCAAGGCCATAGAAAAAGGTGGAGTCAAAGCCAGGCAACAAAATCACTTGATCTCTGCACTCCTTGTTTAGCTATGCAGTCTGCCATGCAATTACTTTCACGGAAGATATGGGAGAAGGTGATTGAACCAAAATATGCTTTCAGCCTATTAACAGAGGAGAACAGATTATGATGCTTCCAGGGACGGCTGTGAGGCTTATTCATCCAGCTAATAGCATTGACAGAGTCAGATTCTATGATGTGGTGTTGATGGTGGAAGAGACAATTAGATGCTGAAAGTTCAATGGCTTTGACAATAGCCCTTAACTCAGCAATATTAGAGTCTAAAATACCAACTGGAACAGAGAACATACCGAGAAGATGTCCATGATGATTTCGCTGTACACCACCTATTCCAGAAGGGCCTGACTTACCAAGAGACGAGCCATCCACGTTCCATTTGAGGCTATTAATCATAGGAGGAGACCACATATTATAAATCCTAAAAGAGTGGGCATTGGACCACCGAAGTAAGCCATCTGCCGATCTGATCAGATCTGAAGGGGAGTATGGGAAATCAGAATGGATAGCTTTTAGCCATAGACATAAACGGGTGATAATAAGAAAGAATATTGAATCATAGTCAGGTGTCTTCTGTTGGAAGATCAGATCATTTCGAAGTAGCCAAAGAGACCATGCCACTGAGAAGAACAACATCAGCCACGCCTTCCTCTGAAAATGACCATGCACCATGGAAGTCCATTGAGACCACAAATCTGAGAAGCTCTTTGGGCAACACCAAACTAAACCCCACCACTTAATGATTTTGGACCAAATAAGCCAATGCTTATGGCAGTGTAGCAGGATATGGTCCACCGATTCTGCCTCCACTAGGCAGATAGGGCAATTTGATTCTGAGCTACCCAATATACCTCTTCGAACCAACATACATCGGGTGTTGATTCTGTTAATGATAGCCATCCAGCAAAAGATCTCTACCTTAGGAGGGACAATACCTTTCCAAATTCCAGCAAACGAGAAGGCATTGTTTGTGGAAGGCTTTGGGCTTAACAATCCACAGAGAGATTTAACTGAAAATCTTCCTGAATTATTGTCCTTCCATATTAGTCTATCCTCTCCATATTTGTCCATGAGTACAGTCGATAGGATTGCATAAAGCTAATCGAGCAAGCCAATGTTGCGCCCCCGTAGCGGACGTATCCAGGAAAAAACCCAAATCCACTCATACTGTCGCACCCTCACGGCGGAGCGCGGCGGAGCGCGGCGTCGCGGCGACCCTCGATTGGTTTTGGGGGTCTTTGTTTTTTTGTGTAAAAGGGAGTCGCCACCTAGTATTATGGTCACTAGAAAACCTAACTGGTCTTTCACAGATTCTAAGGCAAGGGACTGGTTGCGTAAAGGGAAGGTATTAGCACCCCTAGTACGCCCTACCTAAGGTAAGCTGCTTGGTGTTTGGTTTGCCTTATAATTGCTATGGTGTTGGTGTTTTCTAATCCCATCAGTTTTTCTAGGTTTGATTATAACTAAATTTATTAAGATAGAAATCCAAGGAGATTCCATGTGCTTTAAAAGCTCATTTTTCCCTTGGTATTTCAAGAGTTTGCGACTCGTAAATCGCAAGGAGGAGGGAAAAAATTTAGAAATCTAGGGCGCTTTAAAAGCCTATTTTGACTTGCCTTAGTGTTTTATACTCTCATGGCTCGTAAACTGTGGAGTAAAAAATTAAAATGTCCTCGATTATAATCAAGGCTTCTTTCAAGGATGTGTGCGGATTTATTATTCCTAGAAAATTATTTTGGATATTTACCACTCCGGGTTTCTTTATCCAAATATTAACAGTGAATAATAACAAATTATTCCCAATAATATTTTGGATATTCGTCCTTTAAGGATTTCTTTATCCAAACATTAGCGATGAATAATAGATGAATTCCCCCCAAAATAAGATTTTTATATTTTTTTGGAATATTGGCCAATACCCTTTGGAGTTTTACAAACATGTTGTAAAATCCAGAAATGCAAGAAAACAATTTTTTTATGTTTAAGAAATCCATGCGAAAACACATTTTCAAAACTTTCAATACTTTTTGTATATAAAAAAAGAGCGTTCAAAACATGTTAGGGTATTGGCCGTATGCAACACATAAGAAAACAAATTTTGATATATATGTATATTTGCCGCAGTTGCGTCAAAAACCAGGTATTCTAAATACGAGATTGGTATATATTTTTTTTACAACATAAAAAAAAATTCAGACTTTAAAATAAATATTCCAGAAAATAAATCTTTCTCTTTCTTTTATTTTATTCAAAACAAAAAAAGATTTAGGTCCGGCCGGGTCACATGCCTCAGCAGGGGACCCGGCAGGACACAAAATTTAGACAAACTGTCCAAGTGAATTATAATTCACTTGAATAGTAACCACAAAAGATTGCACAGTAACATATAATTAAAATGCAAAGCAAAGAGAATGCATGGACTTACCTGGCGCTGAAACAGGCGAAGGAGATGGCACTGCAGTTGCTGCACCTGGTCGTATAAAAATAACAAAGGAGGAGAGATTGGGGCTTATACTTGCAGTTCCTGTTTGCAGAAAATGAAACCAGGTGTCGCACGTCAAAAAATCCGCGCAGCGTCGGCTGGCGATTTTTATCATCTCGTTGTGCTTTGATTTTGATTGGTTCATTGGAGTCGCCACCTAGTAATTCATTAAGGGCTACTAGGAAACCTGATGTACCGGTCTTATCAGAGATTTGCGGGTAAGGGACTGGTTGTGGTTAGGGAAGGTATTAGCACCCTAACACACCCTACCTGAGGTAAGCTGCTTTGTGTTCTGATGTGATTTGAAAATTTAAAATATTAATT
>Ga0325402_1001847_pt1 | contig 18017 bp, 12 predicted proteins | sample PopdelMetagenome_22_FD_207212 | JGI IMG/M metagenome (GOLD analysis project Ga0325402, IMG submission 207212) | Populus deltoides microbial communities from Bellville, Georgia, United States - Xylem-PdKOR-R3 | ecosystem: Host-associated > Plants > Phyllosphere > Stem > Wood/Secondary xylem... | reverse complement strand
GTACTGCATGGGCAATTTTCAACTTTCAACACATTGGAATTCAGCTTAAGGGCATTTAATTTCAATTGAAAGAACAGCGGGTGAGGATGAATCTAGGAGTTCAGCTGGTAGGCTGGAGAAAAGAATGCAAATACATTGAATAAAAAAGAATATACAAAGATCAAAGACCCACTGGTGTTATCCAATTGCTTAACTGAAATCTGACCATAAATGAGGCTTAGAATATCAACCCAGAAATTAACCCAATTAGTGAAGTCGATGTGTTATAATAACCATTGAAGTAAAAGATTTGCATACAAAGTTACTTCGATTTTGTGAACAACAAAATATTTGACAAAAATAATAATACAGCAAAAGCAGAACTCTTGAGCAATGTTAACAAATTAACAAGGTACCTGCTTGCGTGTTCTTCCATCAGCAAGATTGATAGAAACATTGCATGGTGGTTTAAAAGCTCCAACTAAGAAATTCTGAAGAACCAAAAATACATGGTAATCACTTTTTCAAAAAACAATGGAACTCATACAAAGTACTAAAACCAAGAATACTTTACCATGATCTTTTAGTCAAACTTAGTGCTGTATTGGTACTTTGTCAAAGCATGAAAGCCCTTAAAACGAAAGAGAAGATAGATTAATTCCATGAATGAATCACATCTATATATATCTCTACCGAACCAGAAGAGAAAGAACATTGAAAAAAAAAACCCACCTTTGAAACTCCTTAAAAACTGCAGTGATCAGTTAAAGTTGAAAGCTTTAAGAGAATTGAAATCGAACCGAAATATTACCTGGACGATATTGAAATGGGTTGATGTTCAAATCTTAAATTGGTAAATAAAGACAGCAGGATCAGCTCCGCTCAGTTCAGCTGCCGTTCTCCTTTCTCTTTTATAGTTTATTTGTTTCTAATGTCAAACTGGTGGGGTTTTTTTTTTTTTTTCACTCTTAGCGTTGATCCAATCAAAATATTACACGTCAGTAACAAAACGGCGTTATTAAAAAAAGTGAGGACTCACCGTACCGCTTGGAAGTGGCGTAGAGCTAAAAACAATATTAAAAAAGTTATTTCGTTTAATTTAAAATAAAAAATATTTAAAAAAAAAACACTGCACTGCTAACAAGCATAGTGTCATTCTGTTTTGGGTATTTTTACTTATTAGCATGTTTTTTAAAAATAATAAATAATACAATTTAAGTTTTTTATTATAAAATATCATAGTTTGTACATATTACGATTAAAAGATATGACATTCAAACTTGTTATTATTTATAAACATGTTATTTTTAAATAAATTGTGAAATGAGTTGCACAAATTACATCGAGGAAAGAGAAGAGAAAAAAAAAATATTAAAGGCATACCGAAGCTCCGATTACAACAATACCAGTACTATAAAAAAGATCTCCACGATACGAATACCACGACATCAAGAAAAATCACTCACAAAAACCTGAATTTGTAATGCTTGTCATTCAAAGATGGTGAGTGGCTAACTTGTTTATGGGGGCAAGTGTGACTTTCTTCATTCACTGTTGGTGACCTTCCTTGATGCGTTGCAATCGTGTCGTCAAGATCTTTTTTATTGTACTAGTGATATCATATTCTGAGCTTCGGTGTGCCTTCAGGTTTTTTTCTCTTTCTTCTCTTTTCACAAATTACAATGAGAAAAGAGGAGAGAGTGAAAAAATAACGAATAATTATGTCAAGCCACCTTTAGTTTGATCATTTTTTAACTTTGCCTTCATGTTCTAAGAAACTACACTTTACTTGCTTCATTTGAATAACTTTATAACACTTTATATCCTCCAGCTTTGGTGTAAAAAACAAATTCAACAAAAAATGTCACAATATCTACAAGTTTGCCTTTATTCTCAATTTAATAACTAAAGAGTCCATGTTGTTTAAAAATAACAAAATCGTCATTGCATAACCGTTGTTAATTTAAAAAATAATAATAATTGCTAGACATGGCTTTATATTTACAAAAATTTCATTAACTCTATGTTCAAATTCAATCCCTATTGCCTCATCATTTCCAATGAATACAACCATTCACAAATAATATCCATCATCCTTCAAAATTTCCAATAAATACAAACATCAAATTTAAAAACACTAATATAAATTTTCTCAACAAATCTTCACCACTTCAAGCAAGTCATCCTACATTATTATTGCACAAAACTCATCATTGTATCACGTCTGATCCAACACATAAAATCCACTACACACACTACAAACACAAAATTCATCTCACTTACAACCCAAAACTCTTTCACAATCAACAACAACCCAAAATTTGCAACACATAAAGTTGAATACATTTGTTTATATTCATCAAATGCTAAGAATAGCCTATAAACTTGTAATAGCTTGGATGGATTAAAGTTCAAGAATAGAAAGTGTACAAAATATGGAAAAAGAGGCACTTGTCAGGATATCAGAGTCAGATGCAAGTAAAAACAAGCTATTCTACATATATGATGACAAGTCATGTGACAATACATTCATTGATTAATGCAAATCTATTAATGATATTGAATTAGCTACAAGGGTGAGAGAAGGTGCTAGTGATATGGATCAAATACTAGATGAAGTGAAAAAACTAAAGATGAATTATGTAAAGTTCAGATCATGAATCATAATGTTGAGAGTTACCATGCAAGTGTAAAGTTGTTGTTGGTAGGTACTTTAGTGTGTAATGTTAATATTCCTAACTATGATATTGTTCATTATGATTAAATGAAATGAATAAAATTAGCAAATCATATTTGAGTTGTATTAAACATAAAGTAAAATCCAGTGTTTAAATCTACCATGACATCAATAAAAGATTCATAAATTTTGTTCATAGTATCTAATATAACCAAAAAAAATCCATCATGGCCATACATTGTCCTTATACATGCTTCATTCAATGCAATTAGTATGGGATCAACCTTTATTGACATTCCTAAAGATCTGACATTCCTCGAACTTTATTGATCCATCAACTCGCACTTTAAATATCTTGCATTAAAAGCCAAATGTGGGATTAACCTTCTGGTTTTTCTTCTTCTTCCCAACCCTTCCACTTTATCTTTAGCTTTCTCACAACTACTATATGATTTTGCACTACCTTCACCATCAAAATCATCCTTATCAAAACTTATCTTCCACTCATTCTCTGATTCTAAACCATCTAAAATTTTATCAGAACATAAATCAACTTCTAAGCTATCAATCTATTCATTTTCTATTTCGTTAACAAATTTAAATCATTCCTCGTTATAAGGAATATAATCATCTTCTTTCTCATATTCTACATATTCATCACCAGCCTCATCAACCCTTACACTTCTTTCGATACCTAAATTGTTGATATCAACTCTTTCACTTTTTTTGTTACTTAAATTGCTAAAATTTACAATCCTACCAACATTATCAACATCTACATTGTTGCCAACAACAACATCATCACCATCAAAATTCAAATAATCTACATCAAATTCAAATATAACTTTATTATTGACATTAACATCCTTGAAGTATTTTATTCCAGTTTTCATATTGTTATCATACTTGCATATGAAACACGCTGGCATCCTCATTGTTAGAGGAGTAATAGAATGATCAGCAACAACATATATAAATCTTTTTTTGGCCTTCGCGCAAATTCAACATTTTTAATGTAAATGTATAGCCAAGTATTTGATTCCATTTGTCATCCTTTATTCTACTTTAAAGACTTGCTTGCATATGAATAATATATACATATAAGTCATGTATTCATAACAATAACCTTTTCCAAAATATGACTTGCCGTCATAGTGAGCAACAATAAATGACATTTTGTATCCTAAAATGATAAACAATGCAAAATTACAAAATTAAGTTAAAAATAGTAAAATAAATGTTGTCTACTAGTTAAATATCAATCATGTTTTAAGTCAACATTTCAAAATGAGGGTTTGATGAATAGTGATGAACAATGACTCGGTAACCTAAACTTTAGGGTTTTTTTTTATGATTTCTAACAACACATGATAAATTATGTAAAACAATAACTAAAACATGTTTGGTTTTATCAATATTGTCATTACCCAAGAAACAAATTGAATTAAATAAAGAAAAAGACCTTGAAGACATACTGAAGCTTCGATTACAACACCATTGGTATTATTGGAAAGATATTCAATGGTAAATGGAATATGTCACACTTGCTGCTAGAGACAAGTGAACCACACCACCTTTGGGTGAAAAGCATGACACACTTAGATCATCGTTAGTGATCTTCCTTAGTGTCATGAGAGTTATCTCATCAAGATTTGTATGATGATATTGTAACTCTAGGTCTTTTTCTTTATTTATTTTCTTTTTTTCTCTCTCTTCATTGTAATTTATGCAACTCATTCCAAAATTTCTTTAAAATGTCATATTTTTTAATAATGACAAGTTTGAATGTCATGTTTCTTAATCACAACATGTACGAACTATGTTATTTCATCAATTCTTTTTAAAACTGTGTTATTTTGCCAATTGATTATAAAAAAATCCATGCTAATTTAAAAAAATAATAATTTTTTTTCATTTACTTTTTCCTATTGTTAAACTTGCAAAAAGTGTCACTTTTGAAGTTCAACATTACTAACACTTGTGTAAGAGCATAGTTGTTAAATTAAAAATAAATTAATATTTAATGTACAACCACGTTACAAAATAGTTTATACTACATAATTTACCAGTGTCTTGTTGAGAGTGAGACCAAAAAAAATTTTTGAATGTAAAAAAAAAATGTGTAGACATTAATAATGTGCTTTATAGTAGCAAGGAATTTTTTAATTATAAACTTAAAATTTGATGCATAAGTTTAATAGAATAGACTAAGGGTTATATATGCAAATAAAAATTAAAAAGATATCTTAATGTTGATTAAAGACTAAGTTTTGGAGTTGAGAAATAGATATAGAATAAAATATCTGACATTGTGATATGGGCAGCCATTTAATATTTTTTATTTAATTATATATAATTAAATAAAGAAATATTCAAAAAGCAATTTATGTCACGAGATCAAAAAATTTCATGTACATCTATTTTTCAGCTTCTCACTTTAGTCTTTAGGCCTCGTTTATTTACTGAAAAGTAGTTTCCTTTTTAAAAGTGATTTTTATGAAAAGTAAATTCCTGCAAAGTGGATTATTTTTTTATATTTGGCAGTATTATAAAAAATAATTTCCAAGAAAATGGATTACTTTCCAATGTTTAATGAAAAATTAACTGGAAACTATTTTTTTGGTCTTTGGACATATCAAAGAAAATAAGTTGGAAAATAATACATTTTGAGTTATTAATGTTTTTTAAATTGCAGAATATTTATTTTTATCAAACATTTTTTGGTATTTGGAGAATATTGAAAATAAATTTCTTTTCTATAGTATCCTAATTTTACGAAATAATTTATATGATAACATGTTTTGTATTTCAATATATTTTCTAACAATTAAGAAAAAAACTAAAGGACGAGTTTTTATTGTACCTTTTTTCACAAAGCACTATTCATTGGAATAGTCCTTTGTTTTTCTTTTCTTTTATTCATTTTTAATTTCAATCAATGCTTTTTTTTTTAATAAAAAATCATCATTTAATATTAAATTTATTTTTTATTGGGTTATCTCATTCTTATGACATAGATTGTGAATTTGGCAAGTTAACCTGCTTGACTCGGGTTTTTTTTAATTAATTTTTTTTCCTGATTTCATCATTTAATATTGGGTTGATTGAGAATTAGGCTTCATAATCTATTTTGTTTTGTTTTTATTAGGTTATTAATACCCAAGAATAGTGCTTAACGGATTAACCCGAGTTGATTTGAGTTTTTTTTACGTCTTTTTTTAATTGATTTTTTTATTTCATCATTCAACTTTGAGTCGGTTGGGAATTGAATTTCATAATATATTTTGATTTTTTTATAAGGGGATATCTTGGTTTCATAATTAAGGTTGCGGGTTTTGATATTTTAACCTCGGTTAAATCATGTTGTTTTTTCTTTCTAAAAGGTTATCTCAATTTTATGATTCGGTTCTTGGTTCTTCAACATTGGATTTTCTTTTTATTGGGTTGTTTTCATCTCATGACCTAGATCGAGGGTTTGACATGTTAACCCAATTGACTTAGATTTTTTTTCAATTGATGTTTTTTTTTTTAATTTTATCATTTAATATTATGTTTGATTGAGAATTAGGCTTCATGATTTATTTTGGTTTGTTTTTTATTATGTTATTCCGGCCTCATGACTAAAAAATAATGTTTAATGAGTTAATCCAGGTTGATTTAGCTCATTTCTTGCATCATTTTTTGAATAAAGTTTTTTATAAATTTCATTATTCAATATTGGGTCCAATAAGGTTGATTGGAAATTAAGTTTTATAATTTATTTTGTTCTCAGTCTCATGACTAGAATATTGGATTTGGTAGGTTAACCCAGGTAAAATCAGGTCCTTTTTTTATTTTCTTTCTACGAGGTTATCTTGGTCTCATGACTTAGGTCATGAGTTTGATAGATTGACTCAGGTTGTTTTTATGTTTTTTTTTAATATCATCCTTCAATATTGGGTTGATTGAGGATTAAATTTCATAATTTATTTTAATTTGCTTTTTATAGGGTTATCTTAGTCTTATGAACAGAGTTATGGATTTGACAGGTTAACTCAAATTGTTTTTCTAGGTCCTTTTCTTTAATTGATTTTTTTTTCAGTTTCATCTTTCAACATTATATTGATTAGTTCATAATTTATTTTGATTTAATTTTTATGCAATTACCATAGTCTCATAACCTAGGTCACAGAATTGACATGTTAATCCGGGTTGATCCAAGTTAATCATGAAAAGAATTTTGAGTCAAACTTTATTTTTAAAGGTTGTTCATGTTGCTTTTAAACCCACAAAGTCAACTAAGTCACATTGAGTAAACCCCCATATAGTTTAATTTTTTTTCTATTAGAAAAAAACATTACCAATATCTAAATATTTTTTTTTCATTTAAGAAAAATTTGACTCGACCCGCGAAGTAGCACATATCCATGGTCTAGTGTTATCTAAATTAAAGCATATATATTAATATACTTTTTATATTGTATATTAATATAACCTAATATAACAAATTAATATGCTTTTATATTGTATATTAATATACCCTAATATGTTATTTCCTATATAAATATATTAGTAATTTATTATTTTCTAATAATAGTATATTCTAAAGTATTTTGTTAATATATATTATTTTATATATATATATATAATAAAATATAATATCACTTTAGTTTTTAAATCCTTCTTTCTGTTTTTCACTCTTTTAAATTGAAAAACACTTTATTCCATCTAAAACTTACATTTTTCTTTAACCGGTTAACCAATTTTTTACAATGCAGCCAAGCACAAGAAAATGATTTCTAAAAAAGCATTTTACAGCAAACAAATAATGCATTATTTAGCATTAAAAACTTTTTATAATTTATTAGCTCATAAATTTTTATTTTATATTATTAAATACACGTATTAATTCTTCAAATTTCAATTAAAATTTGTCATGATACTAAAAAAAAAATTCACAGGCTTTTTTTTTTAGGTTAGAAATTAACTTAAAATCATATCCCAGTGATAATACTGATTAAAGTTGCACATTTCCCTCAAAATAAAAGGAGAACAAAATCACAACTATTTGAATGATAATTTACATGCTGCCCTTGGGCTAGCTCTGAAACATAGAAACAAGATGGCTCGAAATTTTGAAAGGTAAAACCTTGCACTTTAGAACTTCGGAACAGCACTGGGGAATCAAGAAACTAACAATGGAGAAGGGAAACAATCATAAACACAACCCTTTTCTGAGAATAATCTTTGAAAAAAGAAGCAGCAGAATTAATAATGAAAAGAGCGCATATACAGTGCTTTCATTTACTAGAAATCTTCCTACCGAAGAGGAAAACAAACCACCCCATGAAAATCCTATTGAAGAGAAAAAAACAAGACTACGAGGATCATCCGTGTTTCCCAACATTAATAACAAGGAAACAACTGGAGAAGCCATGTCCGCCTAATTCTAAGGAAATGAGAAAATATTTCCAGGAAAACGGTAAAAAAACAAGGGAATGAAGATGCAGAACAAGTATGGCACATTTGCATTACTACCACACGTCAAAATTTGCACTCCTTTTACTTTGTTTGTTGCATGTCCTCCTCAGTTTTCCAGACGACATCGTCAAGGCAGGTTGAAAGGCTTTTATAGAACTGCAGAAGAAAAAGAACCAAGAAAGATGAAAATATATTCATATGTAACTTGAACATCAGATGACAAACCTGTTCTGGTTAAGCAACAGCTACCATTGCAGGAGAATCATCTAAGGATATTGCCAATATCTTATATATATAATTATAGTGACAAATCATGTATGTATCAATTGGTTGTTGAGTAGCATTTCATTTGAAAAGAGTGAAATGTTAATGGATGAATTAAATGAAAAGGAAGAGAAGGAAACTGTGCCTTATGGAACTCCAAAGTGTCTCCTTTTGCTTTACGCACTTCAACCATATGAAGCGAGGGTGCCATTTGAAATATCTGATAGAAATGTACAAATCAGTGAATTAATACCACAAAATGACTATGAACTTGACTTTAGCAGTATTAGTGAGTTTCATTTGAAGTTTGTCACAGACCTCGGTAGCGACATTAAGGTTTCCCTTTCTCCCAGCCTTCACATTCTCAAGCCTCATCTGAGAAAGACAAGGATAAATTTAAGCATCACCACCTCAGGCCCTTTTACTTTAGCCAAATGAATAACGAATATTTCATGCATTTGTTACCTTGTAGTTTTTCTTGTGGACATCAAAACCAAGGGGCTTTGCAGCTTCTTCGATCTTGTGAATTATTTCATTGGCAGGGCATTTAGACGTGAACCTTGTTTCCCTCTTAAATTCCTGCTGCAAGTCACGTAATCACGAACATACAAGTTTCAGTATTTAATGAAATCCCAACAAATGTGACATTATAAACCTATCATGCGGGTCTATCACCTGCAAACGACATCCTCATTTGAACCCTGCAGATTCTGTTAGGTAGACAAGGCGACTTTTTTGATAATGTAGAATAAATACTGTTTTCATAACAGGGACTTCTAATTTCATAGTCCAACATAATCTCTCACTGCAATTGACAAAGCTGGACATCTCTAATTGTCCACGAGGAGCTTCGAGGAATAATATAATGAACCATTTTCTTGTTTACGCCTTGAATAATAAACATATGGACAGAACTAGAATCTTATTGCAGTTAGAGATCCTGGATTATTTAATACTCTAAAACATTGAATAATCCCTTCATGGGTGATAACATGTACCATATGCATCATTGATTCCTTCATTGATTTTACAAGTTGATAAATCTCTGAAATATTCAAATGACAAAGGAAATAAGGAAAACATGCAGTTTCACAACCAAGCAGACACAACAACAAAGATAGACGCACTCTCTCCCCTGACTACCAGACCATATCAGGATAAGAATGCAACAATTTTTCACCATCATCTCTTTACTTCCACAGAAGCAGGAAGCTAATGTTTTTTGTACTAGCATTAGGACATGCATTATCCAACAGGAATACAGCAATTCAGACTTTAAAGATATAACATAAAAGAAAGGCTTGTCAGCATACAAACCTGTTCTCCATCAAACAAATTCCCAAGATTTAGCCCTCTAGACATCGAAATTAACTCAAACGCATTCATAGCTGTTGGTTGCTCTTCTTCCTTTTTCTCTGTTACGTGGTTTTCCTGTTTCAAAGACAACAGTATGCATTAAGAAGCAATATTGTCAAGAAGTACAATAAATTGTTACAGTTTATTCAAATTGTGCTTTTTTTTTTCTGGTACAAATACAAAATAATCATCTTAAACTCACTTCTGAGTCCTTAAAAACAGCTTCAACATCATCCAAGTTGGTGTCCTCTTTCTCTTCAAACACAGGAGTCTTATAACCTTTCTTGAACCATTCATCTACCAGGATTTCAGATACAGTGATACGCTGACATTAAAAACAAATAGTAAATTGAGAAAATTATAAAACAATATAAAGTTTTGATTAATGTTAATTTTTCGATGTATGGTTGCCAATATAAGTATTTTAAGCCCTGACTTGTTTGGCATACTTATAAGAGCAGGTCTAACAGAATAAGCTTCACATGCATCAGCAGTACACATATAATAAGAAGCAAGATTTGACCTAGGTAATGTAAACATCATGGCACTTTATACACACCACTTGCAGATTAGAGAAGTTGTCCAGGCATCCTAATGATATCCACTGCGGTAACAATCTTTCAGTGTTCCGATTCTGCTACCTGACCAAATCTCTAGAAGATCCAATCTCAGTTATACAACGTTCACATGCCCAGAGGGAAGCCTTTACATGATGTTCTATTTAAAGTTAGATGAGACAAATTAGCATGATAACTGGATAGGCTCCATTGTCCAACAACAATATTATGACAGCATTGGGATCTAATGAGGCAAAAGCATCAGAGCAGTTATTCCTTGTGCCAACTGTGATGAAAACGAATAAACATAACTTAAAACGCACTTGCCATTGTTTGCAGTGATTCATCGTATATCATTTTCTGACATTCATTTTGATTCTCTTACTTTTTAAAAAGAAGAGTGGTCCACCACTAGTTAATGTAGAAATCCTTTCTTTTTTACTCCGTTCTAAGATGCAGGAAATGCATCCAAGCAGGGAATGATAATAAAGCATAACTACTTACTGTCATAGGGTTGGGATCCAAAATTCGAGTTATCAATTTCATGGCACCAAAAGAGAGCCAAGGGGGGCAAGTAAATTCAGCTGCTGAAATCTGCATATGGCAGGAGTAAAGTGAAAACCAGAGGACAGGGGAAAGGAGAGAACCGTTCTATCAAATTTGTAAAATGCTCACTTTTTTATACAGGTTCATAAGATTAGAATCATCAAAAGGCAAGTACCCTGCTAGCAATACAAAAAGTATCACTCCACATGACCACAAATCTGCAGTAGCCCCGTCATAACCTCTATCATTAAGAACCTAAACAGCAGTACCAAAATTAATTAGAGGTAAAAAAGCGCCAAAGGCTTAAAAGGTAACATATATGGTTAGGAAATATGGCATAAATATTCATCCAAACCTCAGGAGCAACATAATTTGGAGTTCCACAAGTTGTATGAAGCAAGCCATCATCCTACCAAATAAACCTGTTAGTAAGAAACAAAGCTTTCCTCGCAAGAGTAACAGAAGGGACTTAAAAGAATGAAAAACATATTATTTCCATTTAAAAAAAAAATCCACGTTGATACAAGCCCATAAACAGGGAACAAACAAATGCATTTTGAAATTCATAATTGTAAGGCAATAGTTCTTACTAGGTTATTTCACGCACTATCGTTGCAGCTTAGACCAATTTTTTTAAAACATAAAAAAATAATATCTAGATCATAGGAAAATTTTTAGCATTGTCATTAAACTCAGTACAATGAGTCAAACTTAAATTTTCCCTACCCGACTCTTTGTTTAATCTACGTTTCAAATTAAATTGTGTGGTTGTCCCAACATGACCTTGTTGACATAGCAGTTCCAAAGAAAAAAAAAATTCAAATTAAAAAAAAAGTAACGGGTCAGGTTAACCCTAGTCAACCCGTCAAATTCACGATCCGACTTATAGACTTCCACTGTGTTGAATTAATTTTTTATTTTATTATATAATAAAAAATACAAAAACTGATTTAACATCAACCTAATACTAAAGGATAAAAATCAATAAAAACCCAACATTAAAAGATGGAATTGAAAAAAAATAAAAAATTAAAAGAAAAATAAATAAAGGGAAAATTAATTAAATCCAAAAGGCCAATAAAAAAAGAGCTACAATGCACGGGTCTGATTGGCCCAGCTTGTTACAAAAAATCTCGGGTGCATAGGCTTGAGGCAGGCCCGCGTGCCTAGGCCAATGAAAAAATTTCTTTCTTTTTTTAAAAAAAAAAAATAAAAATAAACAAACGACAGATTATCTGCAACAATAGACAATATGTCGTCTTCTTCCCAGAATCCAGCCATCACGAAGATGGCAGGAAAATCAAAGGAGATGATTTTTTGATCTAAAATTCCATTTTCAACTATTTTTTACCTAAAAACACCTTACACCCTAAAGACATAAATAAACTCATTTAATGCATCAAATAACCCAAAAATGGGTTGAAAAATTAAAAATCAACCTGAATTGATAAAACTTCCTAAGCTCAGAGTCGAGATCTACTATTTCAGTCAAGGTAAAGGCCAAAGAACATCACAATGGAACTCATCTCATTAAATGAAGCCCTTTGACATTAATATCAATCTTTTTAGTGGCCAAAATCAGTGTCAACCAACCACTTTATCTCTCCTCACCATTTTCATGCGAGTTTCTCTCTCCTCTCTCTAGCTCAGGGAAAATGAAGAAAATGTACTTTTTGACCAAAATGAAAATTATTGCTAATGCGTGGTTAGCCATATATTTTCTGTGTTTTACACGTTAGTTCTCTATCTTTAAATTTTGTATTTTGACTATAATTTCAAGCCTAATTTCTTCTACCTAGGCTATAAAAGGGTATGATTGAAAGAAAGAAAAAGGTCTATTATAGCCTAACCTGCTTTTATTAAGGTCATTATTTTGAAACCATGAAATTGACACAAATCATAATGGGATTTAACTGGCTTTAATGTTTATCAAGACTTGAACTGCGATGAAGATTTGATGGTAGTTACCCTGACTTGTTGGGACAATGCACTCAATCCAAAATCTGAAACTTTGAGGTTCCCATACGCATCCAACAACAAATTTTCTGGCTGTGACACCCAATAAAAAGCAAGAAGAAAATGAAGTTTATCAGTTGAGAACAACAGCTTTATCCCCTTATGGTTCCTGTCATGAACAAAATATATATATAAAACACTCATTTACAAGTTACAGGGTGATTAAAGTAGTACCTTAAGGTCTCTGTGAAAAACCCCCCTACTGTGACAATAATCGACTGCATTGATAAGCTGGTGGAAATATCCCCGAGCTTCATCTTCTCCCATCCGTCCATGGTTTACCTTAGTAGAATTAAAGCAGAAAATATTACATGCAAAAAAATGCTCCATAATTGGTATGAGAACATACACAAGCAAAAGAAACTTCCAGTTCTTCCAAATTGTTGCTCCAATCACCACATGATTGCATTATTGTAAGCAAAACAATCACTGACAATTATACTAAGATCGTAATTGTCAATGATAAGGAGACAACGTGCAGGACTGGCCTTAACAGGTGTGTAATAAATTTCTAGTAGTTGTAATTGCATCCAATATGTAATAACCAAACTCTACCAAGGATAAACTAGAGAACATTATAAGTTTGATGAACTACACAACTTACAATTTTGTCAAAAAGCTCTCCCCCGGTAACAAACTCCAAAACAATAAATATCTTTGTCTTGCTTCCCATCACCTGAAAATCAGCAATTGTTTTCCTATAAAGCTTACACGAATATTTATATCAAATAGTATTTTAAATAACATAGAATTAAGACTGCTACTGACTTTTAAAATACAGTTTAATAGATTGAGGCTAGAATATGCAAAAAGATTCCATGGTCAAACCAAACAACTATTCCACAAATTAAATGTCATTTCAGATAACTTTTACAAACATGCTCTACTTGGTCACTATTTCTATATAGACAATCCTTCCTCCATTATTCACAGTGATGCTAGAACTTAAAACTTATATGATAAAATAGGGATAACAGGATACTGAGAAAAATTACTCCATAGTTTTAGCCAAAAGCATTTAAGAAAAGAACCAGAAAATCTGACATTGCTCACTTTTGGCAGAAAAGGATGTAAAGGAGGACTAATTTTACAGATATTACTAACAGCTTGTAGGGTACATTTGGTAACATGGTGCACCACGTTACAAAACGCATACATATTATAGTAATGCTGAAAACTAAAAGAGGAACCTCGTATAATCGAACAACATTTGGATGCTTGATACGCTTCATTGTCGCTACCTCCCGCTTGATCTGTAAGAACACAAGCAACATTTTAGAAATCTAAAGGGATCATTTAAAGCTCTTCTGACAATATTGGAACACCTTTACTGTTGGTAGCATATATATAATAAAAGAATTTCCTAGGCCCAAAAGGGGGGAAATAGGACAAAAGCTTTCAGAAGTGCAGGAGAAAGTAATTGAAAAACATACATAGAGAATGCATATTGTATCAGTTTCTCTTGAGACATGTAAAGCAGTGAGAAACAAACAATTTTACAAAAACAGAATGACTAACCAGACCTGTTCAGCCATTTTGTGTTTGAGAACCTTCTCTTTATCGAGGATCTTCAGAGCCACAGGTTCCCCTGTCTCAGAATTCCTTGCAAACTTTACTTTTGCAAATGTTCCTTCACCAATTGTTCTTCCCATTTCATACTTACCCACTCTACGCTTAATTTTAGGTTGACTCATTCTTCGTTTATGGGTTCAATGTTCTTATCCTTGAAATATGCAAACTTTTAACTCTTCCTGAAATGCACAAGAAAGTGTAAGTGCCAGATCAATAACAGTCATAAATTTCAACAAACATGGAATTTATTGAGCATATCCCCAGGTCAAACTTTGTGATCTGAAATGGTCAACACTTGGCAGGGTCTGGATAATTTTAAGGTTTTCATTACATATTCTGGAAATTACAATCAAAAACTGAAATGAACTTTTTTTTCTTAGTCTTTATGCTGCTGCACATTACAAATAACATAATCACTCCCACAACTTGCTTTCAAAAACTGATAATGTATTCTTTAAGCTTCAAGCACTTTCGTATTTGATTAACAACTCACGACCAGTTATTTTATCATCGGAAGTCTCGTGTATAGGAAGACTGCAAATTTTTACCATCCCAATCAAAAACCCTTCCATAAAGTATAGCTCAATTGCAAATTAAAATTGAACTCATCACAAGGGGGAGATTGAATATAGCGAATCAACCGTTACAAAGAACCAACAAAAAATAAAACTGACATGCAATGTGAACACAAGAAACTTACTGCATGATAGACAAAAAAACAAAACTATGCAGAAAAGATCTACAACTAGAACCTAATAAGAAAGCAAGCAAACTAATCTAAAGTGATAGTAACCAATGAGAAGCTAGAAAACACCCTTCCTGATAGTCAATTTACCACTACGAGGAATGGATCAGATTGCTAAAACATAATCAAAATCTGACCAGAAATAAAACCCAGAAAGAGGAGGTGAAACAAAAAACAAGAATCCAAGCTGAAAACTTGAAGTGGGAAAACAAAGAACATAAAAATGTCTTCACCAATTACGAAAGAAACAGTAAAGACAACCAAATCAAAATTGAAGTGAATTAACCTCAAGTCCAACTGCTCCCAGAGCAACCAACACGCCCACAGAAGTGGAATTTAGACCAGAAACAGCTCAGTAGTCAATCAATGACTGCTTATATAAGCCCCTGTATGAATACTTTATAGTTAATAATTAACAAATAAAAACTGAAATTAAAAACAAAAAAGAATCTTTCTCAAACGCCATATTAAAAAAAGAAAACAAAAAATAAAAGAACTGTAACTGAAGTTCAAGAAACTCAAAAGAACTCAAATTTCTTGCCAACTTTACAAATTCCCACCTCTAAAAACAAAAACCCAAATCAAATTTTACTAGAACCAACCTATTAAAATGCGAAGATTGGATCTTTTTTCAAAAAGAATTAGACTAAAAAAAGTTCCATGTAGTAATAAAAAGAAGCAAGCTTTTAGCTTTGGAGAGAGAGAGAGAGAGAGAGAGTCAGCAAAACAGTCAAAGACTAGGTTCAAAGCAAATTCAACATAGGAAACATATCTTACACAACGGATAAAATTATTATTAAAATAATCAAGGATTAAAAGTGGATTGACAGAGAGAGGATATACTTGAGCAAGGTTTTGTATATGGTGATTGAGAGACAAAGAGATCAGCAAGAAAGGCTGGCAATTCTTTCTCTTGAGATGACTGAAAGAAAGTGCAGAGAAAAGCAAAGGAAATGGCAATGGGTGAAAGCTTTTTGATGAATTACAGTAATTTTGTTATGATCACCTGCCCTGCAACCAGACAAATTTTCGCCTACTACTCTGTTTCCTGTCTCAATTTTACTACCGCCATAATTTTTCTTACAAGTTACAGCTACATTTTTGCTTGGATATACAAATATCTTAACTGTTAAAATAGATAAATAAATAAAAACTAACTCAGTATAAATTTAATAACATAGAATTTAATTTTGCTTGGATCCTGGAATGGAAGGAATTTTTATTTTTCTTATAACATAAATGGAAGAATTTTAAATGAGAGAATGGATAACTCTATTAAATAACGCAAAGTTCATCAAACTTTTTAATAAATAGAAATTATAAAAGTCCGGCTAATGATTATATAATATTTATAGGTCAATTAAAGTTAACTTTTTAAATACAAGACTTACGGCATAACCCGACTAAGCTTAGGAATATTATTTTTTTGAAACAATTTTTATTTAATTATATAAAAATAAAAATATACATTATCACAAAAACAGCAGATAGAATTTTAAAAAATTAATGGTGGGTGTAAGGAATTGCTAATATTATTAATAAAAAAACTGTTATTTTTTTATTTTAAAATAAAGTAAACATTAAATTATATTTAATAAAATAATATATAAAATATATTCTTAATTAATTTAAAATTATAATAAATTAATATTTTTATAATATTTTTTTTCTCTTCTCTCAAAGTCTGACTAAAAAATAAATCTTTTACATCCAAATTAAAATTTTAAGTTTGGCCTTCCTTTTTTGTGGTAGGATAGTGACGAAACAATAATTTTCTTTTACCTTTATTATTTTCTTGTAATTTTATTTTTTTTCTCAAATTAAAGAATTAAAAAATAAATAAAATAGATTTTTAGGCCTAGATGATGAGTTTGGTCGTGTATTTTCTTGACGTTTTATATTTTGATCTTTTGTAAATTGTACTCTTTGGGGACGATGACATTTGTCGTCGTCGTAAAGTCCATCTCCCATTACTCACGGTACGTTTGGGACCATTTACTCCCACACAAATATTATAATTATAAAATATATATTAAAATAACTAGATAAATCACTGCAGCAATTAATTGTACTGTAAAGTTTTTTTCATGTGATATGCTCTCTCATCTCTCAACAATAAAATATTAAAATATAATTAAAAAAATTTAGAATTAAAACATAAAATTAAGATATTATATGATCAAATATTGGATAAACTAAAACTTTAAATATCAAACTAAAGTTTCTATATCTTTTGAATGCTCAGCTATGTTTTTTTTCTTTTTTTAATCCTTCATCTTTTAATCTTTTTTAACCTTAATTTTTAATTTTCTTATAAAATTATTCTTTAAATTAATTTTAGAATTTTCTCATACATTTTACATGTGTAAAGGTATGCAATAAGAAGCAAATCCCTGCCTGGTACCTTAAAGGAGCCAATATTTTTTAAATGAGGAGGCAAAGTACTAACAAATATTTTTTTTTGGATTAATGTGGGTGTCTGGGTCAGCTTGTACCCACCTCGGCTAGTCCCACGGGCCCTGAAGTTAACGACCATGAAAGCCTCCAGTGGCCATCATATTAGTAACCACAGGGTTCAAACTTGAGACCACAGAGGGAGCAAAAAGTACTAACAAATACTTGATATTATGTAGACATGCGATTATATAGAGAAATCAATTTGAAAACATGTGTACTAACTCAAGCAAAATTAATTTAAGAATAATTTTAAAATGATAAAACTCACATTATAATTGTTTTCTTCAAGTTTTCATATTTTTAAACTATTTTATAATAACTTCATTATTAATATCATCGAAGATATTTTTCTCAATGTATACAACCAAACTGTCATTTATCCACTTAT
>Ga0325402_1001845_pt1 | contig 18024 bp, 12 predicted proteins | sample PopdelMetagenome_22_FD_207212 | JGI IMG/M metagenome (GOLD analysis project Ga0325402, IMG submission 207212) | Populus deltoides microbial communities from Bellville, Georgia, United States - Xylem-PdKOR-R3 | ecosystem: Host-associated > Plants > Phyllosphere > Stem > Wood/Secondary xylem... | reverse complement strand
TATTTAATAAAAACCAAAAAGGAATTAAATAAATCTTGGCGATTTCAAATGAGGGTAAGAAAAAAAAATCTAATTAAAACCATTTTATCTAACTTAGGTATTTTTCTTGCCATAATATATGTTTTTTTATATAAGTTTTGATAGCGTAAAAGTAGAGTACATGTGTTCTGTTTGAGGTATTATTGATGGTCATTTTTTGTCTGCATTTATTGATGGTGTTTACAAACATAATGATGAGGTTTGAGATGCTTAAAAAAAAGGATTGTGTTTGTTTTTTTACTGTTAAGATTTTTTATTTTTTTGATTTGTTGTTGTTTTTAAAAAACATTTGATGTTTTCGATGTAATAAAAACTTTTTAATTAAAAACTTTTTGATATAATAATTTTTAATTTTTGTTAGTTTAGTTAATATATTGTGAAGCAATATTATAAATCCTGAATTTTTGTTCTTGACTAATATATATTTTAAAAATTCAATTTTTAATACAAATTACATGAGTATATAGGCTACTACATTTTGGAAGATTTTGAAGTTTAAATATCTTTCATGATTTTGATGATTTAAAATTATTTATTATTTTTTAATTTAAATATATTTATTTACGATAGTGTGACTTGTTGGAATGAAAAAAACATGTTTTAGATGTCAAAAATGCTAGTTTGTAGAGCTTGACAGCTTGTTGGGTACTAGGAATTTTTATAGTTGTTGGGCAGTGTTCTTTGTTTTTTAGAAAAAATATTATTTTAGCTTCATGATTTGGACCAGTTTTAGTCTATTTATTTGCACTGGACACTGTGTTAGACCTGATTAGTTAATAATCTAAAGTTTATTTGCATCAATAACAAGTTTTTAATGGATTTTAATCTTAAAGTTTCGGTTTTGAATCGAAACTCATTTTCATCAAATCATGTTGATTCTTTGATAATTAAAGTGAATAAGTGTCAAATTATCGATCATTGCATAATTTTCAACATATTTATGTCCTTGGTTTGATCGTATTTGGTTTGGGTTAGGGTTAACGTTGTTGGGTTTGGGGTTAAATGTTCTTCGTGTTTTTTTTTTGTCTAATCCATTTTGGCCAAGAAAAGTTGTGTTTTTGTGTTTTTTTTTTTTGCAAGTTTAATATGTTTTTGACATTGGTTTTGTTTTTGGAATCTTTGATTCAATTTATGATTGAACCAAATATTTCAAGTCAACCTGGTCAAGTTAAAATCAGGTCAAAGGGTTCAGACCTAGTTTCACTTGCAATTTTTTTGCTAAAGAGTTTTTTGGTTCAAGAGTGTATTTGACAAATACTCATTTAGACCTATTTTGACAGTTTTATTTAAATAAAAAATAAGTTTTTATTAAACAAAGCCTAAATAATAATAAAAAATTTTTTTTTGCTTGCATATGGCCAAAAGTCCTAAAATTATTTAAGAATCTTTTTTTTAAGAAAAAAAAAGTCTAAAATGCTTTCACATGTTTTTTAAAAAATATTGCTTGGATTTTACAACAAGTTTATAAAATTTCAAAAGATTTTGACCTATAGTTAAAAACTATTAAAATAATTGTTTTTGACAAGAAAATATATTATTCACTTTTATTATAAGCATAAAAACTTTAAAAATGATTAATATAAAAAATATTATTAAAGATAATAACTTATTACGACTCACTTTAATATAAGAATAAAAATACATGTATGAGGTTAATATTCAAAATATTATTGGGAATAATAAAAGTCATTCACTTCTAATATAAAAATATAAACCATAAGAAATTTTATCCGAAATATTATTTGAAATGATGTAATGATAAGCCTCAATGATAATTGATGATATTTTACAATTCTAGATCAAGTTCTTGACCTGGGAAAGCAGAGTTCGTTTATCATAGAAAACCCGTCATAATAGGTTGATAAAAATAGAAACGCCATCAGACCATAGTAAATAAAGAAAAATAATGCAGCTTATCTCAAGTAAGGCATATTAAGGGCGTTAATATATTCTCTTTATATAACTAGTCCCTTACCTAGAATCTCTAAAAGACCAATTAGAATTCTAATAATCATAATGTTAGATACCAATTTCTTTACCAATTAAAGACTTTCCTGAACACGTTTGGAAAGAGCCGCTGCTACGTCTCGTTTCCATGAGGAGAGTATAAAAATAAAAATCAAATATTATCAAAAACTTATTTTCTTTAAATATTTCAAAATTGAAATGATTTTATAAAACCCATTGCAGCGTATATACGAAAAGCACAAACATTATTACATAAATTAAACTACGAACACAGTTTTTCAATTTAGAAATAGTTTCTTCTACTCCAAAATCCTTGCAATTACAAAGCATATGCTCTTAACCATCACTATAATATTTATTCTCCATCTCTTTTAGCTTGTCAATGGCTATAGTGATTGGTATTTTTCATTTTCTTATATTGGATATTTCTCGTGTAATAGTCTTTTGAAAGTAAACATTTTTCAATTTACAGTATAGTCTTCATCAATCGATTCATGCTACTGAACTTCACTCCTTGATTCATCACTTGATAGCAAACATCATTTGTCTTCAATTTCGTCAACACACAATACTTTAAGACTGTAGAGGAACAAGAGATTTTTTCTTCGAACTGTTATTTACCCCACTAAGATTTTAAGGCAAATATACTTTTAGGATTTCCCAAAGCTAACCGACAAACTAAGATCAACAATTTATTGAAAGTCTGTTTCATGGTTGTAGTTATTTTTTAAAATGTTTTTCATGTTAAAATGTATTAAAATAATATTTTTTTTATTTTTAAAAAATTATTTTTAAAATCAGCGTATCAAAACAATTCAAAATACATAAAAAAATTTTAATTTTTTTTTAAAAATACAGATACAATCACATTTTCAAACCATCATTACAGTTATTACCAAATTATTACCAAATAATATTTAAGAACAGATTTATAAACAAAAAAGAGAGGAAAAAGAAGATTAGATATATTTAAAATACGTCTCTTAATTATATGCAAGCAATCAGTTAATAATTCAACTGTCACTTTTCAAAATCAAGTCGTGAGACTTTTCAAGAACCTAAAAAAATCTGGTGCCACCTATTCTAAATTTGGTGCTGTCGTTTCTCAATTCAATTCCTTTGTCTTGACAACTATTTCAGTAAGACATTTGGATTTTCAACTTTTATCACTTCCTTCAATTATATTAAGATGTTTTATACAAGTTTTGAACAACAAAAACATCTTAGTAACGTTTTCTTCTCCTTGTTTGTGTCATTAGTTTTACAAGCTAAAACCTTATTTTTCAAGAATGTCTTCATTACTGCAAGAACTTCAACTTCTTTTGATTCATTCCTTTGTAGCTGTAGGAATTAAGCGTTTGCATGACAATTTGTCCAAAGAAGAACCATTTGAAAAGGTTAAAGCTAATCCAAAACAATACTATTGAACAAGGACTGCACAATTCACAAACTATTGAAAAAATAAATTAAATTGCCGAGCACCCACACCAAGAAATACGAAAAACCAAGGTTCATTTGAAGTGTTACCACTCCATCCTTGTTTATGTAAATGATAGATGTCATTATCGCCATATGATAATTTAATATCTGTTTCTCGACAACAGGAAAAGAATCAAAATGCTGTAAATCTATCTTTGAGGTGGGGGGCGAGAAATTCTCATTATATTAAATAAAGAGAGAACCTTTTGCCTTTTCTCTCTCTCTTGTTTTTCTACGAAGAAGTTTGAATGCAAAATTATCAAGGGTGATGAAGGATAATAGTATGAGTTTACCTACAAAGTCGTTACCTACTCTATTAAAATAGAGGTGATTATTTTGTTTACCGATAAAATAATCTCTACTTGCTCAAGATTGATTAATTCATGACTGCTCTTTTGTAAAATTTATTAATTTACGGCCATCTACAACGCGTGATTCTTTGACTGCTTGCAAGCAAAGGGAAAACCATTCCCTTTATTTAATTCAAGGCGTGAAATTTGTCATAAAAAAGATATCCTTTCAGCTCATTTAACGGCAGAGAAGCTTATTAGAGATTGAGATGGCAGGGGATGAGAGAGAGAAATTGTCTAAAGCTAGTTGGTTTGTTTGGGATTGTGGTAGCGGTGGTGGTTTCAAAGTGCTTTTTATTTAGAAATGCATCAAAATAAAATTTTTTCATTTTAAAAAATTATTTTTAACATCATCACGTCAAAACGATATCAAAACATAAAAAATTTATTTTAAGCAAAAAAAAAATTTAAAATTTTTTGAGAACACGGTTTGCACTAGGTTCCCAAACACACCCGATAAAAAATGGAGATGGCGTCTACTGCTATGTGAACAACTCCTCTTATCAGCTACCCATCTACGATTGCCAAATTTCCAGTTGTGTGTTGTGAAAAAATTACAGTAATTATTGATGAATATTATAATAAAAGAGAAATTAGAAAAAATATAAAATTTAATATGGTTCGGCAATGTACCTACATCCAAAGGAATGAGGAGCTTTTAGTTTTATTAAATCGAAATAGAGTTACATGATATGTATTTATAGTAGACCTTAAACCGTCCAAGGAACCATAGCCGCCAAAGAAGTATTAATAATTTTTCTATAATCCCAACTATATCGCTATGCTTCGCTTCACTTGGTACACTTCTCTCCTTTCACTGTACTTTGACATTTGCTTATAAATCACAAACTACAACAATCTCCATCTTGACGAATATCCACCCCTTAGGAGAAAAGTAGGAAACCTCCACCTGGGATAATAGGTTGAGACATCTCTCATCTAGCATCTGAAGACATTAATCAAGTTGAAGCAATTCTCGAACTTATTTGTGGTAACAAGCTTTGTCAACATGTCTGCTGTATTTTCAAAAGTGTGAACTTTCTCAAGCAACAGTTCATTAGAAGAAACAAATTCTCTAATCCTGTGAAACCTCACATCTTTGTGCTTGGAATTTGCATGATACACCTAGTTCTTTACCAAGTAAATGACACTTTGACTGTCACAATGCAATTGAAGTACTCCACCTTGCTGAATACCCAGCCTTTTGACCAAACCTGTAAGCCACAGGGCTTCCTTGGCCGCTATAACCACTACCATATATTCTGACTCAGTAGTAGATAGTGCAATTAGAGATTGAACCTTAAACTCTTAACAAATAGGCTCCCCTGCTAGAGTAAATTCATAACTCGTGGTAGATCTCATGTCATCCAAGTCTCCTGTATAGTATACATTTATATATCCCACAACTGAAGGATTACCTTGCTGTTTGCTAAACATGATACCATAGTCTATAGTACCTTTCAAGTATTTGAAGATCCATTTAACTGCATTCCAATGTTGTCGTCCTGGATTTGATATAAACTTTCTCACCACACTGACTGCGCATGCCAATAGTACTGTACAGACCATATCATACATTAAACACCTCACTATACTAGTATAAGGGACCTTTGATGTATCTTTCATTTCATCATCTGTTTTTAGACACTATGCATTAGATAATCTGAAATGATTCGCTAAAGGTATACTTATTGGTTTTGCATTATCCATATTAAACCTTTCCAATAATTTCTCAATATAGCTATACTGAGATAACTATAATCTACTGGTATCTTTATCTCTGTGAATTTCCATCCCAATAATCTTCTTAGCAGTACACAAATCCTTCATGTCAAATTCTCTATACAACAAAGTCTTCAACTTGTTGACCTCACTCATACTCTTTGCAACAATTAATATATCATCAATATAAAGCAACATAAAAATTAAAGAATCATCTCAAGGCTCTTTAAAAAAACATTCATACTTACATCTTTTATAGTCAATCTTGATCATGTAAAAGTCAATTGTACCATTACTTCGATGACTGTTTCAGTCTATAAAGTGATTTTCTAAATTTACAAACCAAATATTCTTGTCCAGGTTGACTAAACCTTTCTGGCTGTACCATGTAAGTTTTCTCTTTCAAATCACCTTGGAGAAAAGCTATCTTGACATTTATTTGCTCTAATTACATATTAAAATGTGCTACTAAGCTTAACATTACCCTGATGGAAGTATGTCTGATTATAGAGGAAAATATCTCATCATAGTCAACCTCTTTCTTTTGTGAGTAACCCTTTGCTACTAGATGAGCCTTGAACTTCTCACCCTCCTTTCATGATATTGTTTTTTTCTTCTTATACACCCATTTGCATCTTATGACCTCTTTCTCTCTAAAAGTTCAGCCAATACCATGTCTAGTCTTATACAAAGACTCTATTTTTTCTTTCATAGCACCTGTCTATTTACTTTTATCTTGGTTGTGTAATGCCTCTTGGAAAGTAATGGGATCCTTGCTACTAGTAATAAGTGCATAAAAGATCAAATCTTCAGAACCATACCTGATGGGTGGCTTGATAGTGCATTTGGGCCTATCTAAAGCTATACTATTATGTTGCTAATCTCCTAAAGTAAAATTTCTTGAATTCTCAATGGTTTCTTCTTTAATATGAGTATCTAGCTCCACTTGCACCTCATGGTCATTGTTGTAATTTTCTGGCACTTGTTTCTTTTCTTCATGAGTATAGTACAACATGACTTTTTCATCAAAAACCACATCTCTACTGATCACCACCTTGTTTTCCTTCGGATCCTAGAGCCTGAAACCTTTCACCTCCTTTTGATACCTCATAAAGAAAGATACACTGTATAGACTTCATATCAAGTTTTGACCTCTCATCATTATAAACATACACATAGATTAGAAATCCAAACACTATTAAACTAGAGTAGTTAAATGGACTGCTTGTCTATACCTCTTCTACTATTTTTCCATCTAGTGTTGTCCTAGGTGATATGTTAATAAAACAAAACATGTTATATTCATAGCTTTTTCCCAAAAGTTCTTAGCAAGCCCTGCATTCAACCTGAGACACCTTGTTTTTTCAACTATTATTATGTTCATCCTTTCTGCTACACCATTATATTGTGATGTCTTGCGTATTGTAAAGTGTCTCTTAATCCCATGTTACTCACATAACTCCATGAACTTCAAATCTTTGTATTCAGTATCATTGTCTAACTTGAGGCATTTGATCTCCCTTCTTGTCTAGTTTTCTACTTCTGTTTTCCATATCTTGAACTTGGCAAACGTATATGACTCATGTCAAGTATACCCAAAATTTTTGTCAATAATCATCAATAAAAATCATGAAATACATATATCTTCCACATGATGTTATCCTTATTAGACCCTAAACATATGTATGAATATAGTCAATAATCCCCGCTGTCTTGTTTGTAGTTGTCTTAAACTGCACCTTATTCAAGAACACAATACCTGCAGAAACCAAGTTTGCATATTTTGATACCTTTCAATAGATTCTTCTTATGAATCTCCATCTTCTCACGCTCACCCATATGGATTAATTGTATTTGCCACAAGACTGCGTTATCTGACTCATATTCTACGATTACAACTCCACCTACGACTATGGTACCCAGCAGTCTATAAATATTTCCCAGCAATGTTTGTCCCCTCATCACTGTCATATCACTTTTACTCATCTTCAGTACTCCACCTTCAGACTTGAAACTAAACTCATTACGGTCTAAAATGCCCAATAAAATTACATTCTTCTTGAAATATGGTATATGTCTAACATCACACAAAGTTCTAACAGAAACATCAAACATTTTAATTTTAATATTTTTTTTCTAATAACTTTACATGGATCATCTATACCTATCAGAACAGAACTAGAATTAAGTAACTTATAGTTATCTAATTAATATTTATTGGGTGTCATGTGATAAGAACATGTCGAATCCAATATTTAAGAATGTATGGGATGGTTTAAACTGAATGAAACAAAAAACATGTATCCATCGCCACTTTTTGAGTCTTCTTCCACTAAATTCATAGACTTTGATAAACCCTTTTTGTTCTCTGCATCCCTTTTCTTTTTCTCTATGCATTCTTGTTTTATATGTCTTATTTTCCCACACTCATAACATTATATACCTTCCTCTTCCTAGATTTAGACTAAGTTTTGTGGTTTTTTGATTCATTTTTGGACCTTTTTCTCTCACGCTCCTGATTACTCCTCACCACCATATTTTTTCCTCGGATTAAAGCTTAATAGGGTGTCGCACCCTCGCGGCGGAGCGCGGCGACCCTCGATTGATTTCGGGGTTTTTGTTTTTATGAATAAAGGAGTCGTCACCTAGTATTATGATCACTAAGAAACCTAACTGGTCTTTCAGAGATTCTAAGGCAAGGGACTGGTTGCATAAAGGAAAGGTATTAGCACCCCTAGTACGCCCTACCTAAGCTAAGCTGCTTGGTGTTTGGTTTGCCTTATAATTACTATGGTGTTGGTGTTTTCCTAGGATACGTTTTGCTATGATGAACAAACTTGGACTGAAAGTCTAAAAAGAAAGAACCCTTGGTCAATGTGGATCACTTCCTTAGATATTTCCACAAAGTACCATGGAGAACTAATGCAGATCTATTGAAATCTGTATTTGATTCAGACTAAATTTATTAAGATAGAAATCCAAGGAGATTCCATGTGCTTTAAAAGCTTATTTTTTCCTTAGTATTTCAAGAGTTTTGCGACTCGTAAATCACAAGGAGGAGGGATAAAAATTTAGAAATTTAAGGAAATTTAGGCGGTTGAAAAGCCTATTTTTGCCTTAATGTTCCATACTTTCACGGCTCGTAAACCGTGGAGTCAGAAATTGAAATGTCCTCAATTATAATCAAGACTTCTTTCAAGGATGTGCGATGACATATTATTCCTAGAAAATTATTTTGGATATTTACCACTTGGGTTTCTTTATCCAAATATTAACAATGAATAATAACAAGTTATTCCCAATAATATTTTGGATATTCATCCCTTTGAGATTTCTTTATCCAAACATTAACTGTGAATAATAGATGAATCCCCCCTAAAATAAGATTTTTTTATTTTTTATATTGGCCAATACCCTTTTGGAGTTTTACAAACATGTTATAAAATCCAGAATGCAAGAAAATAATTTTTTTTGTTGTATTTAAGAAATCCATGCGAAAACACATTTTCAAAACTTCGAATATTAGTTTTTTTTTCCTAAGAGGAAATTCAAAATATGTTAGGGTATTGGCCGTATGCAACACACAAGAAATTATTATATATATATATATATATATATATATATATATATATATATATATATATATATATATTTGTCACATTGCGTCGAAAACCGGGTATTTTAAATGCGAGATTGATATTTTTTTTAATATAAAAAAACACAAAAAAGAAAAAAAAAATATACACGTTCAAGTGATTTTGCCTTCCTTAGTTACTGTTCAAGTAAATTAAATTTCACTTGAACAATAATAAATGCAACTAAGAATGCATGCAAAAGCTGGGAATATAAAAAATTACACGTTCAAGTGAATTTGCCTTCCCTGGTTACTATTCAAGTGAATTAAATCTCACTTGAACAGTAACAAATGCAAACTAAGAATGCACAGTGTCTTAACATGCAAAATGCAAAAACTGGGAGAGTAGAGACACAGCTGGTCCTCTGGCAACCCTGGCTCTTTTAGTCCTTCGCTGTCTACAAATCCCTGCTTGTTCTGAATGCCAAAGATGACTTACGAGCTGATGGACATAGCTTCTGCTTTCTTGCATCTGCTATCCAAAGAGAGACTCCTTTCTCTGTTTCGGTCTGCTCTCTCTCTTCTGGTTTTCTGCACCTTCTTCTCCTTTATTCTGCAGATTTTATTTGAAAAAAATGGAGCAAAGACAGAAAGGCAGTCCCTACTTCTTTCTTGTTTCTCTTTTTTTTTTCTCTTCTACTGTCTACCTTCCCGACCTCACAGTAACACTAGCGAAGGAAAGAAACTTCCTCTGATATCTGCATTTTTTTTCTTGCCTACTGCCTGCCTCTTTTTCGTATTTTTCTTCTCCTTTTTCTTCTTTCCTTCTCATCCTTTCTTTTTTTCTCCCTCTCTTCACTAGGTCATTAGAGGGGCTTATATCTCTATTTAGGAAAGATTTAATGCATTAATTCTACGATGCAAATCCCTGCTGATTTGCAGTAAAAAAACACAAAAAGAAAACTAAAATATTCTGATTCCTATTCTGATTTTCAGCGCTTAGTTTCCATTGATCAAAGGGTAGTACAACTCCTTTCTTTCCTTCCATAGCTGGGACCATGAGGCACCAGTTGTTTCCTTTGAAATGGGGCAATAAAAACGTGGTCTACAGCTCTCCATTCCAGCAAGAGAAACATGGAAACCAAACAGGAAATTGCAGATAAAAGGAAAGAAAAACTGGGATAGCTGTGCAGAAAAAAAACGTGGTTCTTCAATTTCTTTCTTCTAATTTTATCTTCAATCAACTTCCTTATTTTAGCGCCTTTTCCATTTGGTCCTTAGTCCAAAACAGGGCTTCAAATTGGCCTGCAATTGGTCTTCAAACTTTAAACATCTTGCAATTGTGTCCCTGCAAACTCGGGCAAAAATCCTTCTCACGGCAGGAATCCCTGCTTTCACACTAGATATTCAAATGAGAATATCTTGAGCTTCTGATATCGAAATCAATCGATTCAATAGCCTGGATCTATCTACACGTCAAAGACTACAACTTTGATGATGGATTCGAAGTGAGATAAAATCGTTTTAGAGAACAGAATCTGGCAGTAATCTGGTTAGTCAAAAAGGGTCTCCTGATCCAATTCAGAAACTGACAATGCCTAGCATCCGGATATGACTAAAAGTATGACCTAAGAACAAATCAATAAAATTTATGATGGAAATAGAGTCTTTAGTGTAAAACTCGGGTCAGGATCCTTCTCGTGGCAGAATTCTCTACTTTCACGTTAGATATTCAAACAAGAATATTATGAGGTTTTGTTATCGAAATCAAGTGTTTTAAAAGTCCCAAATTCATCTAAATTTATAGAGCTACAACTTTCATGAAGGATAAAAAATGAGATAAATTCGTTTTGAATAACAGAATTGCAACCAAACTCGGCTGGAAACCTTCTCGCGACAGGATTCTATGTTTTCACGCTAGATTTCAAACAGGAATATCTTGAGCTTCTAATATCGAAATCAAACAATTCAAAAGCTCAAATTCATCTACATGCCCTGGAATACAACTTTGATGAAGGATTCAAAGTGAGATAAAATCTTTTTAGATAACAGAATTTGACAGGAATCTGGTTGGTCAAAAAGGTTTTTGATCTGACAATGTTGAGCATCCAAATCTGATTGAAAGTCTGCCCTAAGAACAGTGATCCCCAAGACCAAATAAAAGTGTAGGTTAATTTTTCAAATTGTCATGAGTGACAGAATATAGCTAGGATGGTCATATATCATACGAAACCAAGTCAGAATCAGAGCCTAGGTTGGAACAAAAAATTACGATAGCAGCAGAATCAGTTTTTAAAAAAAAAACAAATTCTGAGGGATTTATATGAAGACTCCTTATCAGTCTAAAAAAAACCTGACGCTTTTGGCAGCAAGGGGGTAAAAAGAGTAGAAAACAGCAAATAGGGTTCGAAAAAATATTTCTTTCTCCTCTGTTTTTGTCAATTTTCCATCAAACATGAGCTACACTCCTGCACTTGGTTCAAAAGAGGTAAACACCATCTTCAGCACGTGGGGTCAAAAAATGAGTAACAACATAGGGCACTTGTGATCTCTTCTAATAAAAGAGTTTCTTTCCCGCACATCAGAGATGTAACCAAATTTTTATACATAGGAGAAGCAGGTAAGGAATTCAATAACATCAATGCCTTGTCTTTATCATCGAACTTCCCATTAATTCACTTATAATTACTAACGATTTGATTCAACACGTTGATATACTAATTCAAATCCGTACCCTCTAACATCTTAAGACCAAACAATTTCTAATTAAAATAAAGTTTGTTCAGCAATGACCTGGACATACACCAACTTTCCAGTTTTGCCTAGACTGTCGCTAATGGTTCCTTATCCATGACATGGTACATCACATAATCATCTAGACATAGCCTGATAGTTGCCACAACCCTCGCTTTCAGTTCCTGCCAATCTATATCATTTATGCCTTCTGTTGCTTTTTGTATAATGCCTTCACCATGCCTTATTGCACCAACAAATCCTTCACCCTCTTCTATCATAATCCAAAATTGTTTGATCCGTTAAACTTGATTATGTTGAATTTTATAGAAGAAATCTCTGACATCGTAGACAGGCTATGATACCAGTTATTGTGAAAAACCTGTAACAATTATTGATGAATATTGCAATAAGAGAGAAACTAGAAAGAACACAAGATTTAACATTTGTTCTTTATGTTGCAAAATGGTTTTGGAGAGAAAACATAGTCAATAAATCATTACCTTTAGTTCATGTTTTAATTTAATTTTACTATACTATTGTTATATGAGATGTGTTGTTACTGTTAATTTTTCATTTCCCTAATGCTACAAACCAACCAAGCTGTTTTGTTCTACATAGGATGAGCATAAGCATTTTGTCCGCATATATATTGTTGGCCATATATTTCTTCTAGATAAGAAACCATTATGAAGAGAATACATGATTTTTTCATTGCTGTTTGACAAAAGGGATAGATAGAATAACCTTCTTTGTGTGCAGTGAAGTTGGTTGCCTTAATCCCAGTATTATGATGTTTGGCCATGATAATTATGTGTACAGATGACAGATTTACGTGTTCTGTGTTTTCAGAGAGGTGTTATTGGTATAGTCAAGGAACTTATAAGGAGGAAATCATAGAAAAGCTTAGAATTGATGACTTTAATTGATTGAACACATTTCGAGTTGCAGATTTAGGTTGTTCAGCTGGGCCTAATACATTCGTTGCAGTGCAAAACATAATTCGTTGCAGTGTCCAAGAATGGATTCAATTTCCATAATCTAGAGTGTCAAGTTTTCTTCGATGCCCACAGCTCAAATGATTTCAACACCCTTTTCATGGCTCTCCCTCCTCGAAGGCGGTATTATGCTATAGGGGTGCCAGGTTCTTTCTATCAACGCTTATTTCCTAGAGACGGCTTGCACTTGGTCCATCCTTGTTTTTTTTTTTTTTTTGATAATTATGGGTGTCCGAGTCAGTTTATGCACACTTTAATTATTTTTTCAAGATCCTAAAGTTAATAATTATATAAACTTCTAGTATTTGTAGAACTCAAACTGGTAACTTCTAGAGAGCAAATTCAGATCATGAACAGTTAAGCTATACTTTTTAGGGTTGCCTTTGTTCCATTCTTCCTATGCTTTACATTGGCTTTCCAGAGTACCAAAAGAGGTAATGGATATAAGCTCCCCTGCTTCGAATAAGGGAAAAATCCGTTACACAAATGCTTGAGCTGAAGTAGTTAGCTTACACAACTCAATATGCCAAGAAGGTGAGACATAAGTAGCTGGAATAAAGCCATTGTTAGTCATTCATACAGAGTCCAATCCATCATTATACTTTGTTGCGAGGTTACTGTAAATGACAGTGTGAAGCCATCCTTAATTATTTTTAATTTCACATATTTTACACTATTCAGCATAGCAATAATATTGTTGTGTTATTATTTTGCACAAATTAAACTGGTAAAGCAACAATTAAGCTTATTCGTTTTGAATTGCTCTTGCAAGACACATTTTCCTTAAAAATTAAACCTGAAAGTCGCCTTTTCTATTCTTTTTTTTTTCCATGCAGGGATTGAACAGTGAAGAACAAGTGGACTCGTTCAATATACCTGTATATTATGCATTTACAACTAAATGATGATAATTCAGCTTGCACTTTGGTCTCTATGTTATTGAGTGAGGAGGAGAAAATGCTATGGTTATGTATTTTTGGGTCACGAAATATAATGCTATTGACACCTATGCATTCGGATTAAAACGGGAGCTGATTGATGGTGGTGACAAGCCTCAACATGAAGGGAAGAAGGAGACCGAAACCTACCTTAACAATACAATTGAGTCTTTGGATTTAATTTGGTTTTTAAAGAATTTTAAGCCAATTAAGATGTATTTTTATGTTATAAATTAGTTTATGGAAGATTTTACGATAGTTTCTTAGGAGTTTGGACAAAAAAAAGTGAAAAATTTGGATTTGGAATTTTTAAAATAATAATTAATCAACAATTTAATTATTTAATTATTACATAAAAACTTGTACTAATGGTATGTACTTGACATCTAAATGTCAAGCACCCAGTTATCAAAATTGGAATCATATGGAAATGCATTTCTCAGTCAAAGAATCAATTCAACCTAATAGTTCAAGTTGTTATGTGAGGTCTCAGAATATGATTTATATTATTCTCTAACACACCCTATCAAGTGAAAGTCCTTTGAGCTTGAAACTTGCACATGTTCACATTACCTTATACTTGATTTTTATCAAATAAATGAGAATTGTGAGATTCGAACTCGTGACCGCTTGGTCATCAAGGCTTTGATACCATGTAAAAAGAAGCATCTCAACCCAATAGCTTAAGCTATTAAATGAGGTCTTAGAATATGATTTATATTATTCTCTAACATCAAGGATCTCTAATTATATTTATGTAAAATGTATATAATTGAATAAAATTAGATTTTTAAAAGCATCAATAATAGCGTGCTAGCAATATAAAAGTTTATAACTAAAAATATACCATAAGGTGTGTGTCTATATATATATATATATATATATATATATATATACAATAACATTTTTTTATTTATTAGCAACATGGTCTTTTGAATAAAAGCTAATAGCAATTAAAAATATTCATGAAAATTCTAATAACCTGAATTAACTGGGAAAATTATATCTCTTTAATAAAAAAAAAACTCCCTTTCCTTTTTCTTATTCAGGTACTCTTTTTTGTTTTGTGAAAAATATATTTTTTCATTAAAAAAATTGTATTTTTAAATAAAAAATTATTATGATGGTAAAAGGAAATTACAATAAAAACAAATTACAAATACTTGCTTTAATAAATATAAGAATAATATATTTGATAAAAGTATATAAAAAATAATAAAATAGATATTCTATATTCCTATTGAATACTAATTAGCAAAAGTTTTTTTAAAACAAATCTGTATATTATATTAATATATAATTGAGAGTAAAGTAATTGTTAATATTATAATAAAAAACTGTAATTTTCATAAATTTATTTTAAGAGAATTTTAATCTAAAATTAAAAAACAGGCTAGGTGCACCTGGAAGGACATGATTGCATGTCTGTTCCAAAAGAAAACCTCAAGCATGCATAACTTTGGAGGGTTAGGGTCGCCTGTATGGATTTCTTAAATTTTTTTAAATGAGTAAATGATACGTCCTCTGTCCTATATATTTAATTGATCAAATGACTTGTCATGAGCAGATGACAATGTAGTCTTTTAGTGTAAATTCCGACTATTAAAAATCAATGCCCTATTGTTTGGAGTCCTAAACCTAACTTCCGACTTGTTTTTATCTAAAAACATTTTAAAAACATCCAAAAATCCTAATTTAAACCTCAAAACACTCAAAAACAAAACAAATCAAACAAAATTTAAAAAACCTTGTTGATATCCATTTTTGGGTTCCTACACAAAAAATAAAAAAATACATATCTAAAAAAATATATATATTCGAAAGGAATCCAAAAAATAATAGGAGTAAGAAAATGATGCTGGAACGCCCATAAAATGGTTAGAAATTGGTTGAGGAGGTTCAAAAATACAAGAATTGGAATTTGACAGTATATTTTTAACTGGTGAGAGCCCTATTGACAAGAAAAATTCAATTTGAGGAAGAAAAGTTCAAAATCTGATGTTTATAGACTCAATTAAATTTTATCTAAGGTTTAATTGAATTTATGGAGGGTTTGATTGCAAGAAAAATCAATTTTTAAGTCAATTTAGGCTTTTATTAGAAGAAATTAAAGTTCTGGGGTCCAATTATAATTTTGAAGAGTTGATTTGATCAAGTCAGGGGCTTGATTGTATAATTATTGAAGTTTGATGGCCATTTAGGAACTTAATTGAAACAATCCAAAACCAAGGACTAAACCGGAAAAGACGCTAAAATCAAGGGATCTAATTACGTTTTTCCCGAGGGCTTGATTACAAAATTGCATAAACATCCAAGGACCACATCGGAAATATCATTTAAAGTGGCAAAACGGTGTGGTTTCACTCAAAACTATTCATTGTCTTCTTTAAATAAAACAGTTGGCAATAAAAACATGGGAAGCGTTAGCAGCAGAGACAGCGGAGGTGCAGCCAAGGGGAGGCGCGTCTCGCGGCTGATGTTCCTCACCGCCGTGATGCACGCTTGCCGTTACCAAGAAATGCCTGCGACCTCTATCTATAAAAGCTAGAGGAAGAATCGAACCAAGAGGGGGGGCAGAAATACAAAGAGAGGAAGAGTGTAAGGAAGAGAAGAAGAGAGAAAGGAGAGAATACAGTGGGAGATTTAGGAGAGTGAAACACAAAGGAAGGCCACACGATGATATAGAAATAGAAGAGCAAAGGAACGATAGTAGGAGAAACTGAACGGCGAAGCCAAAACATAAAGACAGCAGGGGAGGTTAACACCACCATTGGTTTCCTTTCTCCAGAAGCAGGTATGCTCATTTCCTTTCTTCACAACAATTAACGCATGTTTGTCTAAAAAAACAAAAAGAAACAGAAGATGAAAGAAAGCCAAAGATCGTCATTTCATTTTTGCTCTATTAATAACCAGGGGTCTTTGTTTTTGCTATCTGCAAAAACAAAGGATGAACAGTGCGAAGGTAATATACCTTCTCATTGTTCCATGCACGGGTAGAATTTTACGCGTGCATGGCTTAGTTGTGTGATTGGCTTGGGCAGGGAATCACGCTGGGCTGGCTAGGTTCAGGCCAGCCACATGGGTAGATGGAACCAACTCGGCTACATGGGCCGAGTTGGGCCTAGCTCGAAAAAAATTCTTCAAAAAAATTCTTTTAAAAAATCTGTGATTTTCCACAATAATTTTACTGCATTTTGATTAATATTGGTTTGAATTTTTATACTATAAAGATATAAATCCGGTATTAAATATCTAGTTTTTGTGAAAACAAAAATAAATAAATAAAATAATTGTTTTCATGCATACAACCAAGTCTAAAAAAAAAATCATATTGTACTTTCATACAACAAAGAAAATTTTAAAAAATATGTATTAGCATGCATTTTGGCTTTAATAACCAGTTTATTAAAGTCACGAGAACTAGAACAATATTTCAAAAATTCCAAAAAAAATATTTTGTTTTCTTTTAATATCTGGGGTTACGACCTTATACGTAAGACGTATTCCGGATATTAATTTTTTTTGACGCTAGAACGGTTATGTTTTACCCGATAAGATAGAGACTTCCTTACCGAGGAGAACTTTTCTTAAACCATAGATGGACCAACAACTAGAAAACACGATAAAACCTTATATTTTATCAGACAATAAAACAATGCAGCTTACCTTAGGTAGGATGTATTTGGGGTGCTAATACCTTTCCTTTACGTAACCAATCCCCGTATCTGATCTCTGAGACCAATTAGGGTTCCAAGTGATCAAAATATTAGGTGGCGACTTCCATTCCATTTTTCCACTGATAAAAGACAAGAATTCCTTGTCTCCCCACATTTGCCGCATTATAATAATAATTGAGAGTAGATGTTTTTTTTCGCGACACCGCATACGTGCGACAAACCTTTATAAGACCTAATATATATTTTTTTCCAGCTTATTTAGAGGATAAAACACCTTTATTTATCTTTTTTCTCAAAAATAAACTCATTGACACTAACCTTGATCTTTTTTATAACTGAAATACGACCGATCATGATATTTCTCTCTCTTCTCTTAGATTTGAGAGGCCAAGACATGATAAAAATAAAATTTAAAGACGAAACAAACAAACCTAGAGCTATTGAGATCAATTAATGGAAAAACTAAAAACTTTAGACACCAAAGTACAAAACTAAAAATTTTAAGAATTTTTTGTGCAAAACAGTGTCGCTACAGTGTTTTACCAT
>Ga0325402_1001842_pt1 | contig 18032 bp, 7 predicted proteins | sample PopdelMetagenome_22_FD_207212 | JGI IMG/M metagenome (GOLD analysis project Ga0325402, IMG submission 207212) | Populus deltoides microbial communities from Bellville, Georgia, United States - Xylem-PdKOR-R3 | ecosystem: Host-associated > Plants > Phyllosphere > Stem > Wood/Secondary xylem... | reverse complement strand
TATCCTAAATAGGGATTTAGGAGATTTTTCATGGATGGTTTGTGTGGATTATCGTTGGATGCCAGACAATTAGATAATTTATAGTTTGCAACAACTTAGTCTTTAAAAAATTATTTAAAATAAAAAAGACTAGATTTTAAAGTAATAAATCTCTAAACAACTCCAGATCTACTTAACGGGATTTTAGAAATTTTCAAATAATATTGTTTTATAGTTTTTGTTGCATATATGATATTTGATTACTCTACATTTATATGTATATTCAGAGATGGTATTGTTATTCCATAGATAGTATAAAATAATAAAAACGAAAACAATTATCTAATTATTGATATGATAAAAAAACAAAAAAAATATTAATCATAAATAATTGATCCATAAAATAAGCCCAACTATGCTACGCACAGAATGATGTATGACTAGTGTATTGATATTTGTTTGGAAAGGTCGGGCTTGTAACTTCACAAGCACAAACAAACAAGAATATATTGATGTTAATTACAAGGAATATAGTTAATTGATTAAATTTTAAATTTATTTTTTAAAAATTATTAGTTCGAGTATTTTAAATTTTAAAATTATTAAAATTTATATAATTATTAATTTTAAATTTTTAAAAAATTTATCGTTTCGTATAAATTGGCTGAATGTTCACAGTTAAATAAAAAAAAAGAATATATTGATGTTCCACTGTAGACAGGGCTATCTGTCCTCGTTCGTGAGATGGCAAACCACTTGACCAGCTATTTTATACTTAAAAGTAGAATTGACATCTTACTTGATTGATTATGCAGCTCACCATCCATGAACAGCTAATTAATCTTGACCTCTGTGTTTTATGGATCAAATAGACAGACACAAGTTTACAAAGTAGTTTAGAAAAACCAACTTTTTATTTTTAACTATCTGTAGCTTTTGATTAGATTAACATTAATTTTTGTTTTTTGTTTTTATTTATTTTATATTTGTTATTTTATTCAAAGACGCTGGTATTTTTTAAGAATTTCTGCTTGAAAGTGTAGTTGTTGTTGTTTTTTAAAATATTTTTTACTCAGAAATGTATTAAAATAATATTTTTTATTTTATAAAAATTATATTTGATATCAGCGCATCAAAATAATTTAAAAACACTAAAAAAATATTAATTTGAAGCAAAGAAAAGAAATAAAAATAAAAATAAAAATAAAAATTCAAATTTAAATTTAAATTCTTTTGAAAATATTTTTAAAACAAATAAAAACACAATCAGGGTCAAACCTGGTCTTAACAAACATCGTGTCTCTTGCTGCACTTCGGTCAAATTTTCCACTCCATGTGCCAATGGACTCTTGCTATTTCTGTAGGAAAATTAGATAACTGCGTTTTCCTACTTGAAATTCATAAGGGTCAGCATCTTCCCAACAACAAGATAACAAAAGATCTGAGAATTCTGAATATGTGACTCGAATCTTCTACCTGGGACCAGTTTGTCCAGTACTAGTAGGTGTGAGGGGTCAATTTCCTTAAGGTCATTGCCACGAGGTTGGACTGAACTTAAAATAACAATGGTTTATATCCTCATATTTTTCAAGGAACAGTACGCGACACTGCCGTCTTTTGGGGCCTGTAAGCTGTAACAGTTAATGCCATTCAGGCAAGAGTGCAAGACTGGTCGGAACCTTCTTATGCTTGCAAATGCATGAAAACATCACATATTTTCGAGAAAAAAACTACGAGTCCTGCTGTTGCCTTTTTAGCTTGTCCAGTTCCGATTCCACCACCAAGAGAATCACCTCTCCTATGCAATTATGGCCGATGCCATCAGCTTGTCCTCCATGGGGACCCTTTTAACTTGAAGACATCGCCTTGAAGCAGATGGGCTCATCTTCTCGAACAGCCTAATAATAATAATGCGAAAATCAACATGCATGCATGTCGTCGTTTATTAATTTATTATTTTGGTCCGCGTTACCAGCATTACCAGCAAGGCGGAACTACATTAATTCGTGGGTGGTGGGGGCTACGGCACCATAAAAATCTGGAAAGTTTTATATTTTAGTCCTAGAAGTTTGAATATTCTTAATTATATTCTTTAATTTAACATATTTTTCATATAAAAAAATCAATTGTTTTCTTATTCAGCCCTTCCCCATTCCAAAATATCTGATTCTACTTCTGATTACCAATGGTTGAAGCTTTGATCATTGAGAATGCCCAGACTATTATACAATATAATAAAAAAATATATGGGTTTTATTCTTGGCTGCTCCATTATTCATACACTACAAGATTTTACAGTTTTACCGACGAAAATATTTCATCGATATGTGATTACCAGTTCGTCGGTGAATTTTTTACCGATGTCTTTACCGACGGAATATGTCCGTCGGCTTTCCTTTCGTCGGTAATTCCACATTCCGTCACTATATCGGTCGGAAATACAAAAAAACCATTTGCCGATGGTTTTACAGACGGAATTTGCGCGCCAAAAAAATAATTCCTGCTTGAAATATACCGACGGATTTTATTCCATCGGTGATATCGTGATTGACCGACGGCTACGTACCGTCGGTAAATTTGTCGGTGAGTGTTTGAAATACCGACCGAATATATCCGTCTGTAAATTCATCGGTAATTGTGGCAGCTACTGTCGAATGCGGAAAAATTCAATCCGTCAGTAAAGCTGTAGGTGAGTGTATGAAATACCGATCAAATATATCCGTCTGTACATTCATCGGTAATTGTGACAACTACTGTCGAATGCTGACAGATTTAGTCCATCGATAAAGCTGTCGGTGAGTGTATGAAATACTAACCGAATATATCCGTCTGTAAATGCGTCGGTGAATGTGGCAACTACTGTCAAATGCTGACGGGTTCATTCCGTCGGTAAAACCCTTTGTAATAGTTTTTTCTAAATTTGTTTTTAAAAAATTATTTAGAATACATAATATAAAATTAAATAAATTAATGGTAATAAAAACCAATTATGCAAATAAAATTTATATTAAACATCAAAAACAAAAAATCAAAGTTAAATAATATCCATTACAAACTGAATGTGTTTCAAAAAAAATATTAAATGAAATTTTAAAGGTAAATAATGTTTATTACAAATTAATATAAAGGTGGAGCTGGAGGAGGAGGAGGAGGTCCTGGAGGAGGAGGTTGGTGGTTATACGACCAAAAAGGATTAGGCGCACATGTTCCACTCTGTGTTGCCATGTTCATGACCATTTCGCGAAATTGTTCATAAGCCGCTTTTTGTTGTTCAGACTCCGCTCTTTGTTGTGCTTGAGACGCTTTGAGTTATGCGTACTCCGCTGATAGGTGGTCGTATTTTTTGGTGAGCTGAGCCGTGTGTTGCTGCAAGGCCACGAACTCCTTAGATTGGGAGCTTGATATTGATTGGGAGCTCCCAATGGTTGAAATACTACGAGTCGACCGCAAGTTCTCAGCCGTAGTGTTGGAGAGCCCATAAACCTGATTTTTATCGGGTCCACCTGACGATTCAACCTCTATCCACAAATCCAGATCGAATTCCGGATGGGTCAAAGTATCGTCCCCGTATCTCTCCCTCAACCGATTATTATAGGTCTCCTGAAAATTAAAAAAAAAGTAATCATCATATTCAATTCAATAAACATAATAACATACAAAATAAAATGGTTGAACAAACATACCATGAAATGTTGAGCACGGTTGTCAACGAACTGTTGCGCCCCTTTTTGACAGTCTTGACTCCGCACGTGCGTCTCCAAAAACAGCTCCATCGGGCTCGGCTCACATCTAAGAGACGTAGCCTATAATGAAAAAAGATTTATTAACAACAACTTAATTTAACGATATATTTCATTTAAATTAATCTTACCATCCGTTTCGCATGTGCAGCAAACAGAACGGAGCCGCCAGTGTGCATTGTCACCGAGCCATGAATTGGCCGATTCCGGTTGCCAGCACCAAACTGTGAGTGTCGTGTGAATTGCTCAGACGTCACGTGCTCAAGATAGTGCGGCCATATATCTTCCAGGATGTATATCGGTTTGAAATCCCTCCAAACCGCAACATCGTTCCAGCCTTGGAAACCCCTATCTCTCGCGGTTTGTTTTGCCCTTTTTTGTGCTTCATACTAAAAATCACGCAACCTACCTCACGCAACCAAAAATTACATTTCGAAACATAAATTTTTGTCTAAAAATAATCTTGTATTGTTTTTGATGTTACCTAGTTGCCGCGTGATTTTCCCACACCCTCCTCGCAACATTGTTATGCTCACTGTCCCAGCAGAATTAGTCCTATGTATAAATAATTAATTTTAAATAAAAATAATAATTTATTTACAATTATATTAATAATTTATAGAAATAAGCTGAAAATTATAAATTAACATCAACCTCAAATTTGTCAACCATGCATTGATTTGAGGCATCCATTCAGGATGCTTGGATATCTGATTCCATTGAAACAAAGGAATCTCTATCGACGATTTAAACGCCGATGATATTACTCGGGCGACCTCAATGTTTGTGAACCTGAAAATAAATGAAATAAATTCAATAGTGATTACTTCATAAATTATGTTGTAAATTTTTTTTTAAAAAAAAAACTAAAACCTTAACAAACTTATATTGAAAGGTCGTCCTTCCACTGTGCCTCGTACTTGCTGGTAAATTGATTCCGCTACGAAGATATGCCGCCTCTGCGCTGTGAACTAGCGCTGGAAGAGGCAGCATCGATTGACGGCGCAGGTGGTGTAGGTGCCTCTTTTTGAGAGGCACCTAAGGAAATATCATCCTCGCTGCTAGACGAACTAGCTGCGACCATATGTGAGCGGCCAGCTCTAGTTTTCATTCTAGGCATCTATATAATTTTATACAAATAATTATATAATTAAATTCAAATGTTAAAAAAAAATTCAACAGCACCTCCCCTATACTGGATACTACCCAAATCCACAAACCTGCACATATTAACAATAGCCACAACCAATTGACCCAATCTATACTAATTATTTCAACATATTCAATTACTAATCCTAAGGTAAATTCAACATTAAGAATTACAATTCAACAAATTATTCAATAATTATGTTAATAGAACAATAAAATATATTCATCTAATAAATAAAAAACTCTAGACTAACAATTAAAATTAATGGAAAAAATTAAACATAAATCATGCAATAATAGAGTAAAATTAATAATTATTCCAAAATATTCAATTACTAATACCAAGGTAAATTCAACATTAACAATTACAATTCAAAAAATTATTCAATAATTATGCCAATACAACAAAACAATAAATTCAAAAAAAAAACTCTAGACTAACAATCAAAATAAATGGAAAAAATTAAACACAAATCATGAAATAATGGAGTAAAATTAATAATTATTCCAAAATATTCAATTACTAATACTTAGGTAAATTCAACATTAACAATTACAATTCAAAAAATTATTCAATAATTATGCCAGTACAACAAAACAATAAATTAAAAAAAAAACTCTAGACTAACAATCAAAATAAATGGAAAAAAATTAAACACAAATCATGCAATAATAGAGTAAAATAAATAATTATTCCAACATATTCAATTACTAATTCTAAGGTAAATTCAACATTAACAATAAATATTCAACAAATTAACTAATAATAATTATGCCAATATAACAATAAAAAATATTTAAAAAATTAAAAAAAAAACTCTAGACTTTAGGAATGAAATATGCTTACTTTAATAATGTGTTGAATTCAAGACTTTATCTATATTACAAAAAATACACCAAAAATAAAAACATATCAAAAATAAAAATAGCTAAAAAAAACCCTTAAAGTAAAATGAAATAGAAAAAACACATACATTTTAAACTGATGAAGATTCATAAGAAAACTTGCTAGAGATTGTAGAAGAATTGAGAGGAAAAAAATCAAAATTTAAGGTGAAAAACGGAGTAGAAGAAAAAATAAACTGAAGGGGCGGTCGCTGGAACTTATAGGGCAGTTTTACCGACGGATATAAAATTAATTATTATTTTAAATTATTTTATCGGTGAAGTGTCAAAAAATCCGTCGGTAATTTTTGAATTTCGCACCAAAATTTTTAATGACCCTCCATATTTTTCATGGTCTGTTGGTAATTCTGTAGTCAAGATGATGCGGTCAGAGATGCATTTAATGCACCACCCTTTGGAATTCGCACAGCCCGTCGGTAATTTTATCGGTAACATTGACCCGCCGACAACTTATCGATGAATGTAAATTCGTCGGTGTGCACGTCGGTGATTGTGGCATTTCAAGTAATTATTTTCGAACTCTCTGTGAAATGTCGACGGACCTATTTTGTCGATATGGCCGTCGATGATTATGGTATTTCAAGTAATTATTTTTGAACTCTCTGTGAAATGCCGACAGACTTATTTCATCGGTATGGACGTCGGTGATTGTGGTATTTCAAGTAATAAATATTTCGTGTTACAAAATATATCATCCATAATCTAAATTACATGAAAAAAAGGGTTTTACACAGGGCTTCATTTTGATAGTTAGTCAGAATTTTCTTCTTCTTCGTCATCAATTGATAGTCATCACCTTCATCGCAATCTTCAATTTGGATATCATCTTCTTCATCGACATTTGCTTGTCAGCTAGAGCTCAAAACAACATTCAACTCCTCTGCGTCAACATCAATAAGATTATCATCGAAAACACGAAAATTTGAATTTTCTTCCAATTCAATCGAAGGAGCAACTCGATATGGTTCAACCAACTCACTAACTTGAAAGACTTCATCTCGCACACTTGTGTCTTCGTTCTCATCCTGAACAACCTCGACACAACCCCGGGGTTTCGTTTTTAAAACAGACAACCAATCCACTCTTGATCGATCCTTTCTAAATGAATAGGTGTATGTGTAATAAACTTGTTGACATTGCTTTGCAAAAACAAAGACATCGTTTATGTTGTGAAGTCTAGCTTTTGAGTTGATTTTGACCAGACCATAGTGCGGATCAATTCTGATTCCTCTGTCAGTCGTGTCATACCAATAGCATTTGAATAAATACACTCTATTCTGCTCGCTATGATATTGCAGTTCGACGACCTCTTCTAATCTACCATAGTAGTCAACTTCTAACTCACTACTAGTGGATCCCTTAACACAAACACCGCTGTTGTATGTCTTTCTTCCTTGCCCGTATTCTTCAGTATGGAAAACATATCCATTGACAAAATACTCGTTGTAGCACTTACATTTTCTTACAGGCCCCAGGCTTAGTGAAGACAATGACTTAGGCGCACTCATTCCCATTTGATAAACCTTGTATGTAATGTACATCAATAAACAGTAAATGAACGAGAATCTCGTAATGACATGCATACGTACAGTAATTTTGCAAGTTAGAATGAGTTTGTGATCGTGCTTACATGTGTTCTGAACCACGTGGCAAATTGTTCATCTTGTAATTGAAAGATCTGGGATTCGGTTAGCTGTGAGTTATTGGAAAGCAAATATTGTCGATGTTGCTTGCAAGTGATAATGAGTGTATAATATTACAATATATAATTAAAAGTATATTACTAACAAAGTTTAATTAGTATATATTACACATATATAAACTTACTGAATAAAAGGTCTCAGCTCATCACAGTTAAATAGAACATAGTTGTGTGCTTGTTTGAACTCTAGTTCCGACAAATATCTTCCTCTTACAACATTTTTAGCTGTAGGTTGTCTAGTACTGGAGAATATTAACAAGTTCCCACTGGAAGGTACTTCACTGTCATCATCATGCCGTGGAACATGATTGATTCTCGTTCTCAAATGAGGTTCGAAATAGTATGAGATAAATGTTGAGATCTCCTCAACAATATAGGCCTCACATATCGAACCCTTAACATGTGCCTTGTTCTTAACCTTTTTCTTAAGATTAAACAAGTACCTGCATTGAATTAATCAAGTATTTTCAATTAAGAAAAACATTGAAAATACTTTTATATATGAATTACATTGCAACTGTAATATCTAACCGTTTGAATGGGTATATCCATCTATATTGGACCGGTCCTCCAGCTTTTGCCTCGAACGGTAGATGTATAGGGAGATGTTCCATTGAGTCAAAAAATGATTGAGGGAATATCATATCAAGTTTGCATAGTGTCTCGACGATATTCGTTTGAAGCCTTTCAATGTGTTCAACATTCAACTTGTTGGAACATATATCTCTGAAGAAATGACTGATCTCCATGAGTGCATCCCATATTCCCTTTCGCAACAAATCACGAAAAGTTAATGGGATGAGTGTTTATGTAAACACGTGGCAGCCATGACTCTTCATTCCATACAATCTGCAGTCCTCTATATTAACCAGCCTTGATATGTTCGATGCATATCCATCCGGAAAACGCAGACTCTTAAGCCATTTGTAGACTAACAGTTGTGTGTTTTCTCTAACATGAAGCTTGCTCTTGGTTTTGCGACCCGTGACTCATCATAAACCAACTCCATATATTTACGGTTACAGTATAAAGCTATATCCAATCTAGCCTTGATGTTGTCCTTTGTCTTCCCCTTCATATCCATGACAGTTTGTAACGGGAATGCCCGCATGTCATGCATTCGGTCATCTCAGCATTTTTAAGGTAGTATAACATGCAGAAGTTAGGGCACATGTCAATTTTCTGGTATCCAAAACCGAGGGGTTTCATCATGGACTTCGCGGCATAGAAGATCTTTTTCAGCCTGTTCCCTTCAGGTAAAACGCTTCTCGCCCATTCAATAATTTTGTCATACCCGGCCTCACTCAACCCGTGATCTAACTTGATGGTGAACATTGTGCTACGGCCGATAATTTACTGTGGTTTATGCAGCTATCTCATAATGGTTCGTCTGAATCTTTCAACAAATCAAAAAACCTAGCTCCATCTGAATTAGGTTCTTCTTCTATGATTGGAAATTGACTGACATTACCTTGATTCATTCTCATTGCATCCATAACCATATTTCTGTAAGGATTAGTGTTGTCATTTACCGCTTCATGCACGTTGCTAGCACTAGAAGTTGACCCCACCACCATTTCTCTCATTCTCCTCTTACTAACAAATATTTCTCCATGTGCATACCAACACTGGTAATTCTCCATAAACCCTTTGTGTAGAAGATGCATCATTACAACATCTGGATGCAGATATTTTTTATTTTGACACTTCCTGCATGGACACCTAATACCGTCTCTAGTAAAATTTCTAGGAATAGATGTTGCGAAATTAATAAAACCCTGAACCCCGTTACAATAATTAATCCTCCGCAATCCTTGGGGTGAATCTCGATACATCCATGAATGATCATCCATGACTTATATTGAACCTTTATAAAATTATGATGACATCATGTATTAATTAACTACGTTAGGTAAATAAACTTGCAAAAATATTACTTTACCTCGAGATTATGTAACAAATCAATCACAACTTCTCATAAATATTAAATATTCATTATCATTTATCAACGTCCATACAAATTTATATATATATATATATATATATATATATATATATGAAAATTACCACTCTGCAATACCATTGATAAAACTTTAAACGGACCAATTAAGCAAGCTATTAATTATTTCAAAACAGCACATGTAATTCGGTAATTCCATAAAGTTTTAACAATTTACAAACAAATATAATCTTAAAAAATCTAAAACAAACCATAACAGGTATAAAATTATACATTCATATACTACAAGTTTGTTTGAGAAATAACAATAAAACATATACATCTACTAACAAAATACTTATACTAAAAAAACAATAAAATTGACATTTAAATGTTAAAATTTAAAAAGATAGAATTACTTACAAAAATTGATAAAATCCGTCGGTAAATCAGAACACGGATATTGTGACCACAAAACTTCAAGAAATATAACTTGTTGTGTTGAGATGAGGGAGATTTTTGTTTGGGGTGGAGGGGGGCTGGTTGTTTGCAGATGGGGAGAGTTTGGATTAGAAAGAAGAAGGAGAAATAGGGGAGGAGAGGGTCGGCAGAGAGGGCATATATTAATTTTTTCTGACGGTTTCACCAACGGATGTTCCGTCGGTGAGTCCATTGGCTATTCTGACGGAAAAATCAACACGTCACCGTACGAATTTGCCATTTCGAATCCCTCGGTGATTCCGTCGGCATTTCAAGCGGTGAACCGATTACGTCACCGCACGGATCTGCCATTTTGAATCCCTCGGTAATTCCATCGGTAAAAATAACCCCGCTAAAACCTCCACGTCAGCGACCCGCCTTTTTTTTTTAATTCTGAACTTTCCGTCCGTAATTCAGTCGGTAACTACCGATGAAAAGTGCTTGTCGGTAGTTACCGACTGAATTACGAACAGAAAAAGTTCCGTCAGTAATTTCAACCTCAAATTACTGACAGAAATAATCCGTCGGTAAATCCGTTGCTATTAAGCGAATTTCTGGTAGTGATATGAACATGCAATAAAGCCACTCTTTTTTCTTTTTTCTTTCATTTTCATCTTCTTCTTTTTTTTCAAATTTTTTTCTATGACTTTTTATATTTTAATCATATTGCAGCCTAATTCCACAAGATAAAGTTTTTAATTGTAGTAGAAAGATACAATTAAAAAATAAAAGACAACAATGTAAAACATGGAGAAAATGTATGGTCAATCTTAAGGTTTAAGAATCTTTATCTTGTTCCAAAATATTTTTTTATTTATTAATTTCTAGGTTTGAGAGATGAGAGAGAAACTTGCCGGAAAATAACAAATGAGAGAGAAAGTTGTAGGACCATTTTCTAACCACAAAAAATGATAATCTTTGTGTCAATAGATTCTTCTTCTCGAGAGAAGTTTAATGGATGTAGTTTTCCTCTTTAAATGATGGGAAAAGTAGATCAAGTTTCATTTGGTTTATTTTGATTCGACATATATTTATTCTTTTTAGAGTGATTTAGAGGTATTTTGAGTTTGTTAAGTGGTTTTTTGAAGTTTATATTGTATTTTAGAGGTGTTCTTGGGTACAAAAGAATTATAAATTTGATTTTTGGGGTCTAAAAACATAGACCTTGATTTTTTATGACCAAGCCAATTGAGGACATGTTGTTTTTGCTGACAACTCGCATCCATTACAAGTGACATGTCGCCCTCCTTTAAAAAACTAGAACATACAGGAGCAAACAATGCTTCTTTCGCTCCTAGAAAAAAAAACCAGGCATGTGTCTTGGCTTCTAGGCCCAGACGCACTTAGGCCTGATCCATCAACGTATGACTTTTTTTATTTCCTTTTTCATTAAATTTTTTTATTTAAATATTAATTCATACACTCTCTCTTATTTATTAAACAAATTGAATTAATTTTTTTTCAATGGTGATTATATATATATATATATATATATATATATATATTTATGTTCTTAGTTGCATGACACTTCAAAGAAATTAATTTGATTTGTATTGAATTTTCTTCCTCTCATATTTGATATGAATTGGTTGTATTTGTATGAATTTTTATATAAAAAAGAAATCATTTGTTATTAGCAACAATATAAAATTGTATATGCATCGATCATTTTATTTCTACTATGAAGATTACATTCACACTTTAAATGTTTTATTAGTGTTAACAAATATTTTTTTATAAACCAGTTCATATATTTCTTAGTTTATTTTATAAAGTATAAACAATATTTTTTTGTTTCTATATAAAAAAATAATATGATAAGAACATATCCATAACATAATTATTTTTTTCACATTAAAAATTTACTTGAAATCCTACTTACAGTGTAAATAGCATGTTTGTATTTCTAATTAAAAAAATTCATAATACATTTTATAATGCATTCACAACATTATCATATTATTTTATTATGTTTGAAAATAACTTGGAATTGTACCGATGACATCGTGTGAGTGATAAAACTAGTTATAAACTAAACCTCATGATCATTACTACCAGCAAATTGACAAATACAAAGAAAACACTGATGAAATTTTTATGTCGATAGATTGTGGTAAATTTTACCGACAGACTATTCCTTCATTGTATCCGTCAATAAACATTGATGAAATATTCCTTCGGTATATTCTGAGAAAATTAAAGTGAGAAAAAAAATTAGAAAAGCCAAAAAGTATGATGATGTCACTTTTACAGCCATAATTATCGATAGGTTATTTCATTAGTAGATCCATTTGTAATATTTAATTTATAATTTGGCGAGAGACTCTTCTCTCTTCCTCCCCCATTTCTTCTTCTTCCTTTATTTTTCAATACAACAAACAACACCCCCTATAATTTTATCAATTAGTTTATTATGTTAATTTAGTTAGTTTGTTAATATTAATAAAAAATTTCTTCTACAAATTTTAGCTAAAAGGAAAAAATTGAATGGAATAGAGTTAACAACGCTATTGCAATGGGGGTGTAGAAGAATCATACTAATTTTATTCAATTTTATTTTTCATTTACTAATAGATAATTCATTTGTACCATATAGGCTATGTGATTTTTGGTACGAGGTGAAAAAGAAAGCTAAAAAATATGCAAAAGAAAGAGAGCTTTCAGGCTGGAAGAATGTGACGATTTGGAAGAATTCCAGACCACCATACATCTCAGAGGTTGTATGGGTTGAATATATTCTTCACGTGACATCTAAGCACTTCATGCGATATTCACAGTCCAATACAGAGAACTAGAACCGGCGTGTTCATGGTTCCATTACCACACACACCAGCGATTCTGTTACGTTCATTTCACATGCGAAAATGATGGTAAGTTTTCGTTTTTATTACATCCTTTTTTTATTTGTTGTTTTTTAAAATATATTTAACTAACAACATTTTTTTCTTGCAGGCTTGGTTCTTGGATGCGAGCCAAGCCCAATGAAGCTTTTTGTAGAAATGCACGTGTGGACCATAAAAAAAGGTGTAGCAACTCATCGATAGTCGAGTTCAGCACTTTGTGATATGTTATTTTTCAATTTGTTTTTTGTAAGTTATTAATTTTTGAATTTGCTGCCTTTTTTTTCCATAAAACATATGACATCTGGTTAAAGAAGAGATACGAGGATGATTCTTTAATCCATCCGTATCCCGATTCGGATTTGTGATTGAAGGCATGATCATTTGGTGGACCTAATAGAAATTAGGTGTATGGTCTTTTTAACATTATGGTCGAGGACTTATGGATGACTCATAATATTTCAATCATTGGATATTCGCAATCGATTCTAAGCACTAAAACTTCAGAGTTCGAATCAATTTTACACCAATGAGTACAAGCTTAGTCAACCCATCTTACTGCTAATTATGCACGACCTAGTTCTAAGATGACCAAACTCCCTCGATTGGTAATGAAGATGAAATCATAAATGGGTGGTACATGTTCTCCCTTTTATTGGCTTTGCAGTCCTAACAAAGACTTGCTTCCTCCTCCTTTTCCTCCAACACCTGTATTCTAGATTTTATTTGAACTTATAAATATTGAAATTTTTAATAAATATTTTTTTTATATTAATTTAATTTACTTTAATTATTTTCTACTTCTGTTTATTTTTTAAAAAATATTTTAAAATTATCACTAATGGTATTACAGATGGATTAAGATCGTTGGTATATTCCAAAGAGTTGAAAAAAAATTACTACAAATGCCACTGTCATTGTTTAATCATCGACAGAATTTCATACAGTCTTTTTATCAGTTATATGTTAAATTCATCGAGAGAAATACCGACAAATAAAAAAATCACTAATGGAATTACATACAATTTTCCTGTTTGTGATATGTCATATTCACCGATGGAAATATTGACGAAATGAAGCTAGTAATTTTGTTTTTTGAGGCACTTTTGTCGTCAGTAAATTTATCACTGACAGACCACAAATCACCGATGAGAGTTTTTATGACAAAGTATTTTCATCTGTGAGCTTGTCTGTAAAATTTGTACCGACAGACTGAGAGAGTAAATATCAACAAAAAAATTTTGACAATAAATTTAAAAATTTTGGTAGCGCAGGGCATAACCTTCTCATCAAAAACAATTCTTTAAATAAAAGTCTAATTAATTGATAATTAATTAGACCCTCCTTGAGAATTTTTACATGTTGAGTTAGTTAATAGAGATCAGAAGAAGCTGATTGATCATCTATAGTGGAAAGCTTTATAGCCATCTCTTTCCTAAAGTTTATGAGCTATTGACCATGGAAAAACTAGAAGATATGTGAAAAAAGGTAAATAAAATGGATTTTGTTTAAAAAGTTTGTATAGATGGTGCCATTAATTAGGTTTAAAGGAAATTCTAAAGAACAACGTCTTTGGCAAAGCTAGTATTGTGCTAAAATAATGTAAATGGGTTATTGTACTTAGTAATAACGAGGAATCACAAGCACCTAGAAAACAAGTCTCCTTTGGGCTCAGAGACCTTCCGATGCTTAGTTAGGATTGTAGGTGTAAACCGCCAGATTTAAAAAAATAAAAAAATTAAATGAATTTAAACATGTGATCAAAAGATCAAAAAAAAGTTGTTAGTGTAAATCCTGATTGAAAATCAGTAATGTTACCGTGGAATGATAATAAGACCATAAATAAACTAAATGATGAAAAGGTAAAATAAATATATTTTGAAATAATTAAATTGTCTCGAAGATTTAGTAGAATAAGTGATATGATCTATGCAAGGATAGAACAAGAAAATTCAGATTTTTGATGTAAAATCTCCTACCGATCAATGTTACACTATCAAGCATGACTTTTAATCTGATTGTCGGATCACACTAAACTTTTACAAAGAGTTTCCTGACATAATGCTCTATCTAAGGTTACAATTTCACTATAATTAGAGTTCAGGAAGGTTATACAAGAATGTCAATAGCCGGATAAAAAATAAAATATAGACTTATTAATGACATTTACATAAATAAGTGAATAAAATAGATAGAAATTTTAGCTCCTTCCTCTCCTTAAACAACTAGTTTTGCTCGAAAGAAAAAAGAGAGGAGAGTTTGTTGCTTCCTTGCAATTTTTACACTGAAAACTTAAGAGAATTCAAGGTTTTAGGCTAGAATAAGAGAGAAATGATTTCCTAAACCTATCAACCACAAGAATAAGGAGAAAATAAAGTGAGAGAAAAGAAGTCCTAGAGAGAGATGCATGACAAATTGGAGTGAGAAGGAAGAGGAGTTGAAAATTTCTGACTCGTTAGCATTAAAAGCTCATTTTACTATTAGGTATGGAGTTCTAAACCTAAATATACAAGCTTCGACGAATACAAATAGAATTGATGCTAAAACTCATGAATTTTGAGGTGGGGTTTTTAAGGAAATTTGGGGAAAATAAAAATTGAATGTTATTTGGATTAATTGGGTTAGATGATAATAAAAGCAAAATTATGGCAGGAATTGAAATTAAACTTAGTATCTAAGAATCAGCCTTAATTGTGTTTTTAATGTGTATTTTCAATTGTGTCAAACTAATGTATGATGATGTATTGATGATGATTTGAAAAAAAAAAATCATTCCACTCTTGTTGTGAGTGTTTAGCTAACATTGGAAAAAAAGAGAAATTAAAAGAGTTTTTTTTATTATTATTATTAAAAATGAATACCAAATGTTCTTCGAACCTTTTTGAATATATATTGACTATAAAATAAAAGAGGAGAGAGTTTTACTTTTTTTTTATGAAGTATTATTCATTGAAATAATTTTTTTTCTTCAATTTTTTTAAATCAATTTTTTTTTTAATTTCATCTTTTAATATTAGATTTTTTTTTTCTATTTAGTTATTAAACTCTTATTAACTATAAACTAAAAGAGGAGGGATTTTTAGTGTACCCTTCATAACAAATCATTACTCATTGGAATAATGCTTTGCTTTTTTTTTTCTTTTTTGATTATTTTTCAATCAATTTTTTTTTAATTTCATCCTTTAATATTAGATTTTTTTTCTATTTAGTTATCACACTGTCATGACACGAATCCCAGGTTTAACAGGTTAACCCGGTTGACTTAGATTTTTTTTCTTGATTTTTTTTCCAACTTCATCCTTTAATATTGATTTGATTGAGAATTAAACTTCATGATTTATTTTGTTTACTTTTTATTAGGTTATCTAAGTCTCATGACCTGAGAATAGTGCTTAACGGGCTAATCCGAGTTGACTTGGGTTGTTTTTTGTGTCTTTTATTTTATTGAATTTTTTTAATTTTATCATTCAATATTGAGTAGGTTTGGAATTAAACTTCATAATTTGTTTTGATTTGCTTTTTATGAGAATATCTTGGTCTCACGATCAAGGTCATGAGTTTTGACATTTAACCCTGGTTAAATCAGGTTGTTTTTTTTTCTTTTTTCTTTTTAAGAAGTTATATCGGTCTCATGATCCGAGTCACGATCCTTCAACATTTGAACTTGTTTTTTATTGGATTGTCCCCGTCTCATGACCTAGGTTGCGAGTTTGACGGTTTAACCGAATTGACTCATTTTTTTAATTGACTTTTTTTTTCAATTTTTTCAATTAATATTGTGTTTGATTGAGAATTGGGCTTTATGATTGGTTTTGATTTGTTTTTTATTAGCTTATCCTGATCTTATGACTCAGAAATAGTGTTTAACGATTAATTCGGGTTGATTTGACTTATTTTTCATGTTATTTTTTTAATTAAATTTTTTACAAATTTCATCATTCAACATTAGGTCTGACATGGGCAATTGAGAATCAAACTTTATAATTTAATTCGACTTTCTCTCTCTGAGGTTATCTTAATATCAAGATCAAAGTCGTGAATTTGACAGGTTAGGTCAGGTTAAATCAGGTCATTTTTTTTTATTTTTTATAAGATTATTTTGGTCTGATGACCTGGGTCATGTATTTGGTGGATTGACTCTTGTTGTTTTTTTATGTTCTTTTCTTATTTGATCTCATCTTTCTATATTGGGTTGGTTTGGGAATGAATTTTGTAATTTGTTTTGATTTGCTTTTCATGAGATTATCTCGGTCTTATGAATCAGGTTGATTTGGCATGTTAACTCGGGTTATTTTTTTAAATTTTTTTAATTGATTTGTTTTTCAATTTCATCATTCAATATTGAGTTGATTGAGAATTAAATTTCATAATTTATTTTGATTTGCATTCTATAGGGTTATTATAGTCTCATAACCCAGACCATAAATTTGACATTTTAATCCGAGTTGTCCTAAGTCAATCCAATATGTTTTTTATTTTAATATTAAAAAAAAGATATCATTTTACAATTTTGTTTAGTCAAATATTGTTTTCACGGGTTATATAAGTTGTTTTTGGACTAGTAAAATCAACCGAGTTATATTGAGTAAACTCTTACATGATTTAATTTTTTTTATTAGAAAAAAATATTACTATTATTCAAGTATTTTTTTTATATTCAAATAAAAATTAACATGACTCACAATATACGTGGATGCATAATCTAGTTGTTTTTACAAAAGAGAGAGCTATGGTAAGAAACTACAAGGACACTGCTATCACATGAAAATGTCTTTCATAAACCCAAAGGAAATTGTCATTTTCACACGTTAATTGCCTAATAATGTCTCATTGTCTCCAAAAAGTAAAACCACCCAGATCTTAGGGCTAGAATTCATGATTTTGACATGTGATCTAACATATTAAACTCCATAACCTAATATTGTGGTTGACAATATGCTGTTGGTCGGTTCTTTTAAGAGGGTTTTTTTTTTATTTCCCATCCTTCACGCTCGATTTGTTTATTATATGCGACGTCGTACGTTTTACTTCAATTATAGATTTAAAAATATTTAATTAATTGATATACATAATAGTTTTGCAAATGTAATATTTTATAAAAAAAAATATACAAGTAGGGTGTTTTATCTTAAATGAAGAATTCTCACCTTTTGTGAGCTGTTCTATATGTTGTTAAACGATCATAAAATCTTTCAAATATATAGTTTGGTACAACTCTATGATAAAGATATTTCCAATTTGATAAAGTATGAAATGAAGACTTAAGAAAATTAAATATGCAATCAACATGAATTCTT
>Ga0325402_1001840_pt1 | contig 18033 bp, 19 predicted proteins | sample PopdelMetagenome_22_FD_207212 | JGI IMG/M metagenome (GOLD analysis project Ga0325402, IMG submission 207212) | Populus deltoides microbial communities from Bellville, Georgia, United States - Xylem-PdKOR-R3 | ecosystem: Host-associated > Plants > Phyllosphere > Stem > Wood/Secondary xylem... | reverse complement strand
CTTTTCCATTAACCATTTTTCTTCAATCTTGTAAAGTTCTGTTGCAGTTGATACTTTACTGAAGTTATAGTAGTTAAGATGAGCGATGCTTCCTGATGTTAGCTTCTTCGGGTTAGTGCAGCGAAAAGCCTGAAAAAAAATCAATGGAATGCTTAATAACAAGCATGCTATATTTCTGAGTCCCTACTACTCTTCCCTCTTTAAGTGGCAAAGAAAACTTCCATTACATTTTTCTTTATGAAATAAGAAACCCAATCAATTACTGAAGCATCGGATTGCAAGAGGCCATGTGAGGGCAATTCACGAGATCAACAGGTACATTACATTATGATGCCTTTCACTGTGTGAATCTACAGTAAAGGGCTGATTTTATCCATGCCTCGGGTCTATGATGATATTTTTTTATAGGATACGTTGGTTATTACTTGAAAGGAAGGTTTGATGATAATTCTGTGTTTTCCTTGCACAATGTAATTACTTAACTGCTCTTGTAAACAAAACAAAAATTCATTTGGATGAAGGGGCTTTTAAGTTTTTGACTTGACTTTTAAACAAGTAAGCCTTTAAAAATTAAAAACAATTGTTTTGATTTAGAGGCTGTTTTGTCATTTGCGTGTGATCATTTGGTAGTTATTATCATTTAGTAGTTATTAAGTGTTCTTGGGGCAGTAAGGTAATTTAATAAATAAAATAACTTAAAAAAAAAAAGAATTAGTTGAACAGTATCAGCTAGGGGTGAGCAAAAACAACAAGAAACCGAGAAAATTGAAAAAAAAATTAACTGAAAAAACTGAACTGTAAAAAAAACCGATTAGAATTTTGAAAAAACTGATTGGTTCGGTTTGGTTTCAGTTTTCTAAGCTTGAAACCAAAAAAACCAAACCGAAACGAACCTAAACCGGAAAAAACCCGAAAAAAAACTGAGCCAAACAGGAAAAAAACCGAGTCAAACTGAAAAAACTGAGCCAAAACCGAGCCAAACAAAAAAACAGAGTCAAACCAGAAAAAACAGAACCAAACTGAAAATGATCACCCCTAGTGTCAGCTGCCTTAGAATCCGGTGGTCAAAACCATGATTTTATGGCGGTTTTTGAAGCATCTCGATGCTTCCTCTATGGATCAACGACGCGTATAGTATTATGACGGTCGGTGTAACGCGTGTGACCTTTTATTTTATTTTTTCTTTTTCTCTCTCTTCTACTCAATTTTCATGCTAAAATTAAAAAATCAAATAAGCATCTAAACTTTGTTGTCCTTAAGATTTCATCCATATTCTTTTTATTATAATTTTTAAAATTTAGAATACTTTATGAAATTAAGAGGTTTTTTCAATTTCATCCATGTTCTCTTTGTTGCAATGTTTTTTTTTTTATTTAGAATAATTTATTAAATTAAGAATTGCTTACCTTGCAAGATTTTTTAGATTGCTTTTTTTATTATTATTTCATCTTCCAACGTTTAATTGGCTGGGTGTTTTAGCTTCTTAGTTAAGTATGAGTCTAAATTTAACGGTTTGCGGGTTTAAGATATTAACTCCGGTTTACAAAGTTGACATAAGTTTCTTTGGGTTTTTTTTCTTACTTTTTGAACCTTTTTTTTCCCATCCTCTAGCATTTTGTTATTTTTTAATTCAATTTCTATGCTATTTTTTAGTCTTTTTGAAAATAACATGGGTTGCCTTGGTTTTTATTTTTTTTGTCTTTGTTGAATTTAGGTTTTTTGAAGAAATTCTACTTTTAAATTGAATTAAATTGATTGATTTTATCCTCCAACATTTAATTTTTTTTAGGTGTTAAGCTCCTGGGTTAAGTTTGGATAAAAAATTTAACGGATTGTGGATTTGAAAGTTTAACCCGAGCTTACAAGGTTCACTTGGGCTAACTTGAATTTTTTTAAGCTTTTTTTTTTTTGTCATATTTCATCATCTTATATTCTTTTTTACTCTCTTTCTATAGAATTTATCTTTATTTTTAAGATAACAAGTGTTGTCTTGAGGGTTTTTTTTTCTAGTTTTTGTTAAATATCGCTTCTTTAAAATGAATTTTATTTTTTAATTAAATTAAATTTATTGATTTCATCCTTTGATATTTTATTTATGGCAATACTTGAAGGAATTTTGTTTTTTTAATTAATTTATCTTTTAAAAATTGATATTTTATATTTTTTTATATAAAATTATCTTGATGTCACGTCTAGATTATAGATTCAACATGTTTACTATATTTGATTTAAAAAAAATTATTATTTTTTAATTTTTTTTATCTCAAATCAATGAAGAAAATCTTCAATTATTTTTGAAAAAATAAATTTATATATTCTTAATATACTTTCTACAATAAAAAAAAAATTATAAAGCCACCCACAGCATAGCTAATAAAACCTATCTAGTGAATATCTATTTTGACAGTGTGATTTGCAACTCTAAAGGAAATGGATGTGATTTATTATATATGGACAGTTTCTGTAAGAAACCATGTGAGTGTGTGTGTGTACCCTACCCATTGATTACTCGCATCATGAACATGCACAAAATCTGCTGAAAACCCTCTTGAAATCCAAAACCAGACCGAGTAACAGTGAATAACTGTCAAGGATTGCCCGTGAGAATCATGTTGAACAACAGTTCAACAAATCAATTGCTTTCCATGCCATCTTTGAGAGTCTGCGCGAAGTTCTTCATCCATGCCATCTTTGACATTTTCTTCCATCACTAAACAATCCTAGCACTTGAATTTCACCAAACACCAAATGAATTTCGAAGCCCCAAACTTGCAAAGAAAGAAAAAAATCTCAAATCTCAGAAAAAAATACCACTGACTGGAGTGGAAATGACCACTCAATTGCTTTCCTGAGTTGCAGATTTGGGTAATGGCGTACGGGAGCTCCATCTTCTTGATCTAGAGTGGAAGAATAAAAATAAAAAATACTTTCAGAGATTAAATATTCCATTGACTTGACTAAGTTTTGTTAGTAGAGGTAGATCCAATTGATTGATTACATCAGCATCAGCATCCTCTTAAACAAGCATCGAGAAAGCCATAGCTCCTGTCTGGTCCCTTGTTCTCTCATCTTCATCTTACACAAACGTCAAGAAAGCCATAGCTTCTTCTGTCTAGTCAGGTCCCACATTTTCTCTCTTGAAAAACAGGAGGAAGGACAAAATTAAGTTTGTTAACAATAACCAATCTCTGGCTGCTCCCCCTCCACGTGTCACCATCATATGCTTCTACGTCAGCGTTCACAAATCCGTTTTAACACAACGACCTTACCAACTCCCTCAAACAGGAAAAGAAAGGGAGCTCTGAACTTTCCCTAAAAAATAATTGAATTTCACAACCATGAATTGAAGCAGCGAGAACCCATTTCAGCTATGGCAATGTTATTTAAAAAAGTGTGGGAATCGGTGACGAATAGGAGGATTTCTTGTCCTAGTTCGCACGTTGACTCAGTGATAAGTCCACCGGGTTACACAAAATCACCACTATCATCTTTGGGAGCTTTTGATCGGCTACCGATTGATGTGGTATTCCAAATAGTGAAATTGGTGGGGCCAAAAGATGCAGCAAGATTGAGTGTAGTATGCAAGTCATGGAGGTCACTTGTATCTGACGATCGTCTATGGATTTATTTTCTCCAAAGTTATCATGACACTTGGAATTCTGTTTTTTTCGCTGAAACCAATTTACAGTAAGTTTTGTCCTCTTCATTTGAAGCCCAATCGAGTATAATTTAGCGGATTCTGATGGTTTAATTATGGATATCTTATACTGTTTATTTGAGTTTTTATAGGTAAGGGAATTTTTTTCCCCTTCTAAATTGTGAGAATGGAATTGTGATTTCACAACAGGAAATTCTCTAGTCACATAGCAAAGTCGTCATTCATGCGTATATACAGGCAAAGGGTGCAAGTTCCTGGTGCTGTTATTGTTGATGGTGAGAATTCTATGTAATTCCAAGCCTGGAGTTGTTAATTTGAAGTAAAATTAGGTGCAAGAACATTTATAGCAAGATAGAATTTCGTATTACAGTAGCATTGCTACAGGTTATTCAAATATCAAATATTGTTCGATTGTTCTGAAATTGTTGATTGTTGAAAGTTTTATCTTTTTGTTGATTCTTCTACACAAATGTAAATGAAAAGGTGGTTGTGGCTATTACAAGTTTGGCTGGAGCAAATATGCCTGTCCGTCCGGTCGGTCGGCAACTTTTTCGGTGAGCATTTTCTTTTAATCGGCCAGCCATTTTGCAAAATAGGATCTTGAGCACCTCTTAGATCTCTTGTCATAATTTGTTGGCTTCCATCAACTTAAAGTAAACCTGTTCCGATTCTGAAATTATTTGATGAGCAGGAATTTGTCAATATCGAATTTCCATCGTACTTCAGGTTTCGAAACTTTTTTGCTACTATTTATAGCAGGTCTGTCCTCCCTCTCTCTGTGCAGCGACTTATTTTATGAAGGAACACTTGTGTATATATATCTGAAAACATTATGTTTACAGGATGCACGTAAAAGCATCTGCACAGCCAATTGTCCTCTCCCTTCCACTTCGCAATTATGATGGTCAGTTACCACTTAAACTAAATTACTCTTGAGCAATGTATCTTGCTAAATATTATGTGTTTAAATCTTACCTTTCTTTAGTTGATACAGTTCTCTATTATCTAATCAAAGAAGAAATATTTCAAATAACCTTTTTGTCTGACCTGACATGTCCAGATTTAAAGCACACAGTCAACTCATGATCGCTAGAATTTGGATTCGACGGTTATGAATAGTGTATTCTTCTCCTCTAAACTTGCTTCATGTGTTTATGATTGCAGATACTGAATCTGCAAGAGCATCTAGAAGGCAGCTAAAAGAAGCGATCTACACAGCTCTGTTTGACATGGATGTTCCAGCTGTTTGTGCTGTTAATCAGGTGTTGCCTCTATTTACCAACTCATTCCTCTAGTCGCTCAATGTATCCCACTGGTTATTGTGCTAACAAGGTCAGATCATCCGTGTTTTTTTCCTTTTCTTCTGGAAAATACTTTTCCATGTTAAATAAAGAGGACCTGTCAACAATGCCAGAGATCACTTTTCTATGAGTACTTGGGAGCTTCTTCTGTGTAGTTGTAGGCAAGGCAACTTCATATGCCATCTCGAAACATGGAAAATTGAATTGTTTTGTTCGTTGCATCGATGGATGTTAATAATCCCTCTTGTCTATGACAGAATCTAGAGGTTCTGGTATTATTCAGCTTATTATAATTACAAAAAAATGTTTTTTGGACAAACACAGGCAACTTTAGCACTGTATGCAGCACAGCGAACTTCAGGAATTGTTGTCAATATTGGTTTTCAAGTCACGTCTGTGGTTCCAAGTAAGCGATTATCTTCTTTTTGACCCATGCTTCCTCCTTGTATAGAAATTGAAATGCTGTATAAAGTGAACTAAAACTAGTATTTGGCTCATTCTTCATGCCAAGAATGTGATCTTTCCTGTGTGTCTAATGTCTAATTTCTTCCTTAAGGAATATTCGTTGAAGGAATTACACAGGTTTTGACCTAGGCTTTTGCAAGTTGTAAAATATGCTTCGTGTTCTAGGCTCTAACATGCTTTATACCCTATATGAATTTCTACCTTCTCTTAAATATCCTTTGTTTTAGAATGGCTTCTTGTGATTTCAAGATTGTGGGGGTTCTGGGAATCTGACTGTTACGTTTTGCAGTTTTACATGGCAAAGTAATGCGCACATTGGGTGTGGAAGTCGTGGATCTTGGAGGATTAAAATTAACAGAATTTCTTAAAGAACAGATGCAGCGGAACAATATTAATTTCCGATCACTGTACACTGCTCGCACATTGAAAGAGGTATGCCATTTCTTGCCACGGCACATTCTAAAGTTGTATGCCCTTTTGAACTCGGTCAAAAGCCAAGCAGTTTTTCCTTTCAAAATTCTACGGTTATCATATAAAAATTCTAATTATAAATTTTATTATTGAATATTTTTTTAAAATAGTTTCCCTTGTGAAAAGTTAACAACTCCTTAAATAAATAAATAAATAAGATCCAAACAAACTAGAAAATCTGAAAATAAAAAAAAATGCAATAGAAGACCCAAATAAACTTGGAAATCAAAAAATAAAAAGGAAAAGTAAAAAAACTAGCTTGAACACCTTTCGAGTGTAAATTAAAAGGCTCTTTTCAGTTTTAGCTTTGTCTAATCAGTCCATAAATATCCCTGAAAGGACTGTCCATGTAGTCCATAACTAGATCAGAACCACATGCATCATAACAGTCTTGTATTCCTTAGATATGTAAGGTTTTTCTCTTTATGTTCTGTTGGCATCATATGGATATGCAGAAGCTATGTTATATCGCTGCTGATTATGAAGCTGAGCTATCTAAAGATACACCAGCATCATTGGAAGTCCCTGGAGAAGGATGGTTCACTCTTTCCAAAGAGCGCTTTACAACAGGGGAGGTCTTATTTCAGCCACACATTGCTGGAGTGTAAGTCCATTTCTTCCCACAATTTTGCTACCGTCACGGGATGAAGCTTTCAAGACATTGATGCTGTTTTTGCATAAACTATTTCGACCCCAAATGTTCTTAGGAAAAAGGGGGGAGAATTGATGCATTTCGACGTGACATAAGTCCAATATTTTCTGATTGGATTCTTTCCACAATCCAACAATCAGGATATTTTCCCTGCGATATGCCATCAAAATAATAGGCCTCTGTGGTTGGCTCAAATGTTTCATTTATAACATGGTACAGGCACACAAAGGGTTTGCACGAGGCAGTCGCTCTTTGCATGGATCACTGTCATGCTATAGGATTCACTGGAGATGATACCTGGTTCAAGACTGTAGTTTTGTCAGGGGGCACTGCGTTACTGCCTGGACTTGTAGGTAGGGGAAAAAACATGAAAAGAGGGCATGCTCGCACCTTTTCTTTAATTCTTTGGTAGGAAGCATGGTTGAGATGCTGCCAGAATCTAATATTGAAGAGTTAAAAAAACTGAATGTATGAGTATCTAGTGCATGAACTGAACCTAGCTATGTTCGTTTAATGTTTCCAGGAAGGCTAGAGAAGGAATTACATGGGCTTCTTCCTTCATCCATTTCAAAAGGAATTAGAGTTATTTCTCCTGCTTATGGCGCAGACACTGCATGGTTCGGTGCAAAGCTTATCAGCAATGTAAGTTAATAATCACGATCTTTTGATTACGCAAGATTGGATATATGATATATTCATCATTGCACGTTTTCGTCTTGTATTAGAAGCTTTGATCCTTGATTGAGATGTCATGAATTGTTCATAATGTGGTCTCCGCACATCTGGTGTGATCCAGGTCTCATGAAGTTTAAAAAAATTCCAACTTATTTCTATCATTACTGTATTTGGGTTTAGATCACAGATCGCTCCACCTGTGTACCTATATCGAAGCTTTATCTCGCTTTCTTTTTTTCTTCTTGTATTTTCTACCACAGTTGAGCACCTTCCCTGAGTCCTGGTGTGTGACAAACAAGCAATTTCGACGGAAGCCCAGATTAAACCTCGTTTGGTAAAAGGAAAAGGATAGGGGACCCTCAAGTGGTGGGATAACAGTGTGAACTACCTGGACTGGCATGGTATATCCGTTTGTTTGGTATTATGGTGAAGTATGATGCATGTAGCTGGAGATATTTTTATGCCGGTTACAATTTCGAAAGTTATTTAGTTTTCATTATCTAAACTTGTTTTTCAATTCAAATTATGGTAAAAACTATGGTTGGAGAAAAGCTAAACTGTAATTTATAGCCACGGATCAGTGTACCCCACTACTTTTTGCTGAAAGTTCATAGCTATTATCAAGAAATAAAGTTACTTGATAGATATTAATCTTGTATCACGAACCATTAGATTCCTAACTAGCGTCGTAACAAGACTGTTGGATCATATGTGTTTAGTGGTCAGGTAGTACAAAGACTACATATAATCTCCTTGAGCAATAATAATCCGATTTCTCTTCCTCTTTGAAACTTCTCCTCTTCTTGCTTCGACACATAACCCGAGGAAAAGCGATTGATATATATATATATATCACAAGTCCATCTAAAGTTGTCAAGCATCTAAACTTCCCCTCTCTTCTTCTTCTTCCTTCTTGCTGGTTAGAGCTTATTTTTGTGATAATTTGTTGGTTTTTACGGTTTTCTTCTGATGCATCAAATTCATTATTGTGATGATTGGTACATGACTTTTTCATTGGTTATCGGGACATGTTGTAACCTTAAATTTTTTGTGATAGTGTTCCTTGGAGATGTAAAGGTCTCAGAAATTCTATTTTAAATTTATTTTTTTAAAAATAATATTTTTTTATTTTTAAAATTTATTTTTTTATGTTCCGCCGGCTTTTCTTCCCAAAATATATTCAACAAAAATATGTAGAATTTTGTTGACTAAATATAATTATTCGGCAATATATATCCATTTGATTACTTATATTTTGTTTTTTAATTACTTGTTAATAAATATAGGTATTGGCATACGAAACTACTTCCTTGACGCAATCCAAGTTTCTCCTCTTGCATACAAACACAAAAAGGAGATGGGAAGGGATTTAGACATTCATAATCCTAAGAACTAATCACTTAATGTTTGATAAACTTTTGTGATTGATTGAGTGAACTAGGCTCACAATTTATCAGTATAGTTATAAATTTATAATTCCCGACTCAGTTTAAAATCATGAATTCAACAGATTAATTTTTTTTAAAAAAAAAATCAGTATAATGTTGTTTTTGAAACTACCATTCCAGCTCAGACCAAGTCGGTGGATCAACATATTAACACGGCCTTTAAATACTCTATTCACTCGCTAGAAAAGTCTTAGGATGTTGCTCCGTCGAAGGCCTTGAAAAAAAAAAAAAAGAAGTAAGACAGGTAGGACAAGAGACGGCAAACTTGGATGTGGTCATTGCCTGCATGTCTTGATTGACCCATCAGTTGATCAACTAATTATCAAGGACTAGCGGAAGAGAGAGCACAATTATTGTCTCTCTCATCTATACTTGAAGAAGAAATTGGTTGGTGACCCCAGTTTCCGCGTTATTTGCTGTATCCCACTAAGCAGCTCATAGCAGTATTGATTTTCAGACACAAACTGTAAGTATATTCTCTCCTTCCCTTCCCTTTATTTTATTATGTGCTTGGAATTGTTGGGCTTTTGCTATTTCTTACTCCCTTTTATGTTTCTGTCCAGATCTCTTCTTCTTTAGAAGAAAAGAGAAGAAGAAGACATTAATAATCCAAAGAGGTAGATAGATATATCGAATTGAAGAAAGAAGGAAAGGTTGAATCTTTACAAGGGAGATGGGGTTGAATCAGTGTTTTTCATTTGTCTTCTTCATCTTTCTCTTGATGGGTCTCTTTGCTTCTCCTTCTTTTGCTTCTACTTTCATTTCAGGTACCTCCTTTCAGTTTCAAAATCCGTACTTTTTGTTTATGTTACAAAGATCCATGTTATTCATTGCTTTTTGCCTTTTTTTGTTTATTTGGATGCAGATGGTGTCTTTGAATCTCATGCTTCTACTGGCAGGAATCTACTTCAGACTAAGAAAGGTTGCCTTTTTTGCCACTTTTTTCCTCCGTTTATTTGCTCGCTTCTAGTCTAGTTTTGGTTTGGGTTCTCTAGATTGTGATCGCCACTATGTTTTCTTCTGTGATCGAAGTGATTTAAGTGATGACTGCATATTTTGTTGATCTTTGATGCATGCCAATGAGTTTTCCATTGCTGATTTGTTCATTTAAGATGCGAAATGTTGTGTTTGTTGTCTTGACGACTGCGTGTTCTTGCCAAAGAAGCCCGCAATTCTATTCCAGAATTTGATAGGTTGTATCAGTCTGCTTTAGATGGCGTGCTGACGGCAATGTATTGTCTTTCTTTATCTGCAGCTTGCCCTGTAAACTTTGAGTTTCTGAACTATACAATCATCACAAGCCAATGTAAAGGACCCCAGTATACTCCCAGTCTCTGCTGTGGATCATTTAAGGAGTTTGCCTGTCCTTACGCAGATGTGATAAACGACTTGACCAATGATTGTGCATCAATCATGTTCAGCTACATTAACCTCTATGGGAAATATCCGCCTGGTCTATTTGCCAATGAATGCAAGGAAGGGAAGCTGGGACTTGCATGCCCTGCACCAGCACCATCAGAACTGGCTGCTGACAAAAATGGGAGTCAGATCATGCGTGGTCCGATTCTCCTGCTGATGTTCTTAGCTGGTTTCTTAGTGGTGTTCTTTCAATTACTTTGAGGCCCCAAAAATGTTTTTTACCTTTCTTTTTCTCTCCAATAATTTCTTTTTAACCTTGGTAGAGAGGATTTTCGTTGTTTTCTGACGCTGCTATCTCTAAAACTGCTCATTTAGGCATGCTGAAAGAAATCAAATTATTTTTAGGCTTGTAATCTGCTAGTCCCCAGTGGAAGGGACTAGAGCCTGGTTGTATCAAGTGTGAAGTTATGTATTTTTACCCTTATAAATACTTCAAATTTTAAATTTTGGTTTGTGCCTTGTTCTCATATGATGTGGACCTGGCATGGCGTTGTCTTCATATGTATCATTTTTATCTCTCGATTTTGTTTGTGTGGCTATGGATAGATGATACCATGTTAATCAAAAATCATATTATATCAGCAAAAACAGTCATCCTTGCGTAGCTGGAGATATTTTTAAGTTTCAGCTAGTTGTAAAGACAACTCCATCCTTGACTAGCTGCTTAAAGAACCTCGTCTTATCATCAATTACGACTACCTCATGGCCTCTTTTCTAACAAAATCTCCTCGTCCCATGGACAGAAATCTACTTCTCACAACTTCAACTAGAACACCAGCTACCATTATCTCACTTCGAACGTGCCACGACTTCCAGGAAGTGAAGCAATTACATGCCCAGTTTGTTGTGTCAGGACTCCTTGGTTATCATCCTTTATGTGCTAGGAGGCTCCTCGAGGCTTATGTTACTATGTCACAGATTTATTATGCCGTTTCGATCTTTGAGAGAATACCTTCTCCTGATGTGTTTGTTTATAACACCATGATTAGAGGCCTAACAATGGGTAAGTTTCTTCATGATTCTTTGTTACTGTATAAAGAATTCCTATTTGGGTACCTTGTACCAGACAACTTCACTTACACCTTTGTCCTCAAGGCATGCTCCCATTTGAAAGCTCCTTTTGAAGGTAAACAAGTGCATTGCCAGATAATCAAGGCAGGAATAGTACCAGATACTCATATCCATAGCTCCTTAATTCATATGTACACTAATTCAGGAAGCATAGACGATGCAGAACGTGTTCTTGGAGAATTCTCGGAAGAGAACACACTTGCTAAGAATGCCATGATTTCAGGTTACTTGACCGAGGGTCGTGTAGACAAGGCTAGAAAAATGTTTGATGAAATGGCAGCGAAAGATGCAGCATCTTGGAGTGCATTAATAACAGGATATACAAAGAATGGTATGCACACCGAGGCATTAGCTCTTTTTCAAGACATGATGGTTTCACACATCCTGCCAAATGAAGCAGCACTGGTGAGCCTGCTCTCTGCCTGTGGACAATTAGGAACATTGCATCAGGGAAGATGGATACATGCGTATATTTATAAAACTAGAGTTTTGATGAGCACTAAACTCACTACTGCTCTCATCGATTTGTATGCTAAGAGTGGAAGCATTGAGTGTGGCTATGGATTATTTCAGAAAATGGCCCGGAGAGACGTTGTAACTTGGGGAGTTATGATTTCGGCTTTTGCCATCCATGGCCATGCTAGCAAATGTTTTCAACTGTTTGATGAGATGCTTGCTGATGGGATTCGTCCAAATAAAGTCATATTTGTGGCCATACTTTCAGCCTGCTCTCATGCTGGTTATGTTGAAGAAGGACGGCAATATTTCAGTCAAATGGAACATGGTTTCGGAATAAAACCATCTATTGAACATTATGGATGCATGGTAGACCTCCTTGGCCGTGCCGGGCTACTGGCAGACGCAGAAGAACTGATCCTTTCAATGCCAAAACAGCCTAATTCGATCATCTGGGGTTCATTGCTAGGTGCTTGTAGAACTCACAATGACCTCAAGAGAGGGACTTGGGCCTTTGAGAACTTGATGGAGCTTGAGCCGACATCAGGGGACCGGTACAAGTTAGCAGGGCTCATGTTTGCTAATGCAGGAGAGAAGGAAGAAGCTGCTAAGATAAGGAAGATGATCCATGAAAAAGAAATGGTGACAACTTGTGGATCTAGTTTCATTGAGGTGGAAGGCGCGGTCCATGAGTTCACAGTGGGGTATACTGTTCATAATAAAGCAAGAGATATATGAAATACTGCAAGGTGTCTATACAGTTCGCGACTGCTAATGATTTTTCTTCCAAGTCTGTATGCAAAGCAAAACAAAGAGGACGAGAGGACATAGATTCATGCCTTTTGTTTCGTGGATCTAGGGCATTATCCATCCCATTACCTCCACGTTACTTGTTCTTAATCAATTCAATATGAAAGGCAAGTTGGAACAAAGAAACTGTTAATCATGTCCACTTCATCACAAACTAGAATTAATAAACTGACTTCCAAGTTCATGTTTCCAAGATAGATCACAAGCAGGAAACAATATTCATTAGCTTTGTTTACATACTCAGTTTTGATATGTATACACATACAGCAACAAACTCTTATTTGAGGATGCTCATATTCCAAGAATAAAACGACCTTGCAAACAGAACTAAGGTTTCCCTGGCAATGTGGATTTTCGAGTTCATTCTTTTAAGACACCTCCTCACAGAAAGAAGATTCAAGACAAACTTTAGAAAAAAATTGAAAATGTAAAATTGAAATATAAATAAAGAAATTTTGGCAATCTTCATCATGTGAGCAGAGTTTGGCTTCTTTCCCACTGCTTCTTTATTATAGATGATAAACAAGGCCCCTGGAAGCTGCCGAATCTATACAAGCCTGATTTACCATGCAAGGGTAAATCTGGACTTCCGTCTAAATTGTTTTTTCGTTACACACCAGGACCCAGGAAAGGTGCTCAACTGTATAGAAAGAAAGGTGAGGTAAGGCCTTCACATGGGAAAATGGCGTGGTATGTGACCCAGACCAAGATGGTTGAGACTCCAAGTCATCAAACAACACCAGAGTCGAGAAAAGGTGAATAAATTATCATGATCATTAATGAAAGTCAAAATTGAGAGAAGACGAAGAGCCCGATAGTTGTGCAGAAACCAACTATGGTCACTTCAGGATGTACAGCAACTAGACATAACAGTTGTGAATATGTCCAGTTTTGCATGATCTAAATAATTGGTGATGAAGTAACTTACATTGCCAATAAGCTTTGCCCCAATCCACGCACTGTCTGCGCCATAAGGAGTAGAAATGACTCTTATTCCATTAGAAATGGATGGGGGAAGAAATTCATGCAATTCCTTCTCTAGCCTTTCTGGAAACAGTTCAAAAATATAGGTTCATATACTTCATAAGCACGTGTCCTTGCTAATTTTATTCAATTTCTTAACTTTCTAGATTAGATTCTTGTGCCAACCCAATCATTATTTATAATTCTATTTTTTTTTTTTACCTGCAAGTCCTGGGAGACATGCAGTCCCTCCTGACAAAACTATAGTCTTGAACCAAGAATCATCTTCAGTTAATTCCGCAGCATGACAGTGGTCCATGCAAAGAGCTACTGCCTGCTGCAAACCCATTGCACACCTGTACCATGTGCAAATGAAAACATTTCAGCCTACCGTCATGGTTTTATTATTTTGGTGGTGTAAGGTATAAAAAATATTTTGGTTGTTGGATTGTGAAATAATGTGAACGTGAAAATATGGACATGGTGCAGGCTAAAGGCATCAATTTAAATGAAAACATGCAGTGCTGGATTCCAAATATACACATTAGGGTTTGAAAAACAGTGAAGTTTATCCAAGAACAACATCAATATGAGATTTATTCCAAGCAAACAAGTTTTGTGGTCAAAGACAGCTTATCCAAGAACAACATCAGTATGAGAAAGCTTCAAAAAAGAGTCCAATGAAAGTAGTGGATTGTGGGAAGATATGCACTTACACTCCAGCAATACATGGCTGGAATAGGACCTCCCCTGTTTTAAAGCGCTCCTTTGAAAGAGTGAACCATCCTTCTCCAGGTACTTCAAATGATGCTTGAGTGTCTTTATACAGCTCAGCTTCATAATCAGCAGCTACATAACATAGATTCTGTATTTCCATGGTTCCAACAGATCATGAGAAGAAAAAGGTTCACCATTGAAATAACAATACAAAGTTATCAATACAGCTAATTAGAACTTAGTTATGAAGGGTGGGAAAACTAGTCGGCCTTGAATTTGACCAAGTTCAGTAGGAGATAAAGCCACATTATGCAGCATGACAAGAAACACTGAAACAGTATACCTCTTTCAATGTGTGAACTGTGTGGAGTGATTCAAAATTAAGATTATTCTGCTGCATCTGTTCTCTAAGGAATCCTGTTAATTTTAATGCTCCCACACCCATGACTTCCACACCCACGGTGCGCATTACTTTACCATGTAAAACTGTAAAATGCAAAAGTCAGTATGCCAAAATCCTAAATCCCTATGATTTTGCAGCATACCAGTTAGAAACAAGATTATTATAGAATGTAGAAACTTATAGAAAGTGAGTGAAGGGTGCAAGAGCCCAGAATACCAAGCATATTACAGATTGCACGAGACAGGTTGAAACATGTGCAATTGATTAACAAATTTGGAAAAAAAATCAGAAAGAATATAAATGACACATCATCAATAACCACAGAGGTCTACAAATCCTCTAATCATAAATGCGAGCACAAGAAGGACAGCATGGTTAGCATTAAGAATGAACCAAAGTCTATTTCTAGTTCAATTTATGCAACATATGCCTCATATCAAGTTCCAAACAATGAGGGCATTTTGACAGAACAGAAAATAATCACTTACTTGGAACAACAGATGTGACTTGAAAACCAATATTAACAACAATTCCTGAAGTTCGTTGTGCTGCATACAGTGCTAAAGTTGCCTGTGTTTATCAACAAACATATCACATTAATGTTAAAAGATAGGCAGAACAATGCCAGAACCTTTACATTCTCTCACTGTAACTAGGAAATGTTAACAATCACCAACAAAACATGTAACAGAATAAGTTTTCCCACATTTCAAGATGGCATGAAATTGCATTTCATACAGCTACATAGCAGAAACTTCCTATTTGTAGAAATCTTTTCCATGCGATGATAATTAGTCTCTGGCATCCTTGATAAGTCCCATTTACTTTAACATATATATCAATTTGACCGGTTGAAAACATTGAGAAACTAGAGGAATTAGTTGACAAATAAAGCCAAACACACCTGATTAATGGCACAAACAGCTGGAACGTTCATGTCGAAAAGAGCTGTGTAGATAGCGTCTTTTAGTTGCCTTCTTGATGCTCTAGCAGATTCAGTATCTGCAATCATAAAGATTAGAGCAAGTTTAGAGAAATAGGTTATATAAGACCACCCAATCTAAGTTGTTGACATCGTGAATCAACTATATAGTTTAAATTTGGAAGCATCTGGTCAGACATCATTAGAATTATTTCACCCTAGGTAGATAATTGAATAATGTCATCAATTTCAAAAGATCTAAAATACAATGAAAAAAAATTGTGCAAGTGAAATCCTCAAAGTAATTTAGTTGAAGTGATAGCTAACCATCATAATGGCAAAGTGGAAGGGAGACGACAATGGGATGTGCAGATGCTTTTACCTGCATCCTGTAAAGACTGAAGAGATATTTTCAGCACTATCAAGTTCTAGAGGCCATAAAGAATGGAAAAAAGCCTATAAGGGGCAACAAAGCAAAAATAGGTTCATATATTGAGGATTAAAACCAGCATGCCACAAGTTTAAAATGTAATTAATGCTATCGGTTATCCAATGGAACTTGTATAAATCCTCCCAAAGGTGTTTCTTCAGAAAACAAGTTTTTCTACATGCAACGCAAGTTCACACACACACACACACACTGAGATAAAAATGAAAAGGGGACATTTGAAAAGTGGAATTGGCTAACAAATTTCAACAGAGAGAGGACAGACCTGCTATAAATAGTAGCAAAAAAATGTTGAAGCCTGGAGTACATTGGAGATTCAATGTTGCCAAATTCCTGCTCGCCAGGTAATTTCATTACATATTGTCGAAAATTAAGAAAAATCCACATTGGTAATTATGAGAAATGCAGAAGATTTTCCTTCTGGAAAAGTTTCTTCCAAAGAATGGCTAGTTACAAGAAAAAGCTCACCAAAAAAGTAGCTGACCGTCCAGTCGGACAAGCATTTTTGCTCCAGCCATATTTGCAGTGGCCTGAACCACCTTTATGAAGAAGATTATAGAATAAAAAAAATGCGTAAAATCTTTTAAAAATATCGGTTTAAATAGAATGATTAATCAAGATGGTTAAGCAATGGAATTAGTCCTTTTTACATATATAATGCTTACCATCAACAATAACAGCACCAGGGACTTGCACCCTTTGCCCATATATACGCATGAATGACAGCTCTGTTATGGGACTAGAGAATGTCCTGTAATAAAATCACAAATTAATTTCGCATATTTTAAAAGAAATAAAAAAAAAAAAACCCTTCAAATTTCCAATTCCAATACAAGTCTCACATTTTCCACTAATCTCTCTCCAAAACAAATCCCAGTTCTATTCCCTCACAGTCAAAATCACTCAATCATCCACTACTAAGCAATCGATAATTGAAAAAATTTCACTTTTACTATAGTTTAACGGTCTCAGAAAAACAATGATTATATATTTCACAAAAAAAAAAAAAAGAAGCTTGAAATGAAAATTGAGAAACTCACTGGATAGGATACCCGGATCGGAGATGAGTCTCAACAAAAAATACAGAATCCCAGGTATCATGATAATTTTGAAGAAAATAAATCCACAGGCGATTATCAGATACAAGTGGTCTCCATGACTTGCATACTACACTCAATCTTGCCGCATCTTTTGGCCCCACCAATCTCACTATTTGCAACACCACATCAATCGGTAGCCGATCAAAACCTCCCAAAGATGATGATGATTCTGTGTAACTCAGTGGCGTCGTCACCGAGTCAATGCTCGAACTCGAGAAAGAAGTCGCCCTATTCGACACCGATTCCCACACTTTCTTTAATAGCATCGCCATAGAAGAAATGGGTCTTCGCTGTTTCAATTCATGGTGGTGAGATTCAATGAGTTTTGCGGGAAAGTTCTGAGCTTCTGGTGTTTTTTTGCGCGTTTTGTAGGGAAACAGGCATGAAGGAAGAGAGAAGGAGGTGAATTTGGAGGAGGAGTCGAGGTGGTTGTGTGCAAGTGGAAGGACTCGTTAACACTGACGTGGATGGATATGATATCGACACGTGGATGAAAAGCTGCCAGATATGAGTGGCGAGTGAGTAACCCGGATTTGCAAAATCCATGAGTGAAATCCATTTATTTAATGTTTGAGATTCTCATTCAATGCATGAGATTTTCCCTTACAGAATACATCGAATCTCTTACATGAATGGTTGATTTGATGATTTCCAGGACAAAGAGATTCATGAACACTGTTCTTAACTTGGAGTCATGATTTAAGAATCATGACATTAACTATGAACTAGTTTTGAACTGAAAGAGATGGAGCGTTGCCTGATACACTTGGAAAGCATCATCACCGGGCTTCACTTTTTACACCTGGAAAGCATAATGTATCATCACCAGCTTTGTTTTCGGGTTTTAAAATTGTTTTTTAAAAAATTTCATATTTTTTATTTTTTATTAAAAATTAATATTTTTTTTAAATATTTTCATATTATTTTAATGTATTAATATTAAAAATAATTTTTTAAAAATATTATGTTAATATATTTATGAATACAAAATATTTTAAAAAATAACCGTAACTACACTCTCAAACATCATCTAAATTTATAATTGAAATTCTTT
>Ga0325402_1001839_pt1 | contig 18038 bp, 10 predicted proteins | sample PopdelMetagenome_22_FD_207212 | JGI IMG/M metagenome (GOLD analysis project Ga0325402, IMG submission 207212) | Populus deltoides microbial communities from Bellville, Georgia, United States - Xylem-PdKOR-R3 | ecosystem: Host-associated > Plants > Phyllosphere > Stem > Wood/Secondary xylem... | reverse complement strand
TTTTTTATTTGCTTTATGTTTATCTTGGTCTTATAGATTTAGTTTTTTTTTTCCTTGATTTCAACCTTCGATAGTGGATCTATTGAAAATTAAATTTGTTAATTTTTTTTATGAAGTTATCCAAATCTAATGATCCAGGTCATGAATTTAAAAGATTAGCCTGAATGAAACTTGGTTTTTTTATTAATTTTTTTATTTAATATTGAGTTGATTTAATTTTTCAATTATTAGATATAAAGACTGATAACGCTCATGACAATGAATTAATGTAATTATTACAATATCGAAAGGGGGTCTTATTTAGCCACTTCATACATGAACTGTAAACAAACTCAATTCTAAGAATATACTAAGATCGTGTCAAAGCCAAAGATTCTTACTTCAAATATCTTGTTAGTTGTTAGACTATTCACGCAGATGAAGAGAATCGAATAAATATAAAGCTGCTTCCCAATTTGTAAAGCTAAATCACACAGGATGCAATACTAGCTAGGAAAAGAGCAAACAAAAGATGCAAAACTATATATGCATGGCGGCATTTGATAAGCAAAGCAGGAAAGCCTGCTTCCATGATCTCAAGGAAGTGACCACCCAGAACAAATGTATTTGTCATCCTGAAACCCTCTCCTCGATTAAATTGGCCAACTGAAAGCACCAAAAGCTACAGATTAGAATAAATCACAAAACAGGTTGGCATGTCAGAAGACCCAATCATGGCAAGAAACGAACATAAAGCAGCAAACTTCGTACATAGAGAGCTCATTGCTTAAGTTTTCCATGCCAACACCATGCATCAATACACAAACCACCCAAAGTATGTAGAAAGGGATTTTACCTGTTATAACTGTCTGGAAGAAGGTCATCGGCGAGTATAGCGAGCTTCAAAGGCCCACAAACACCTGCCCTCATCACCTCTAACTCCATAGATTTCCCAACCTTGTCCCAAATCATTCCAAAGAACTGACGCCAAGAATTAAAAAAAGATTAACTCACTCTTGTTTCCCCTTTTCTGGAACAAACATTGAATGATAAAAACACTACAAGAGAGGCGGGGCGCTCTACACCCAAGCAACTAAAGTCACGTACCTTTAAGGAGCAGCTAACCTCCTCTCTGTCGCATTTAATTATAACATCATTGGGTTGTATCTCAGCACGATCAGCAGGAGACTCTTCCGTTACCTGATACAAGTGCTCAAATGTTACTGTTTTGGAAGATTTATAAGCCAGCCTCTCAAATTCATTAATTGTTAGTTTTGGAAGATTGGGATCCACTATGACATGCAACAGCACACCAAGAATGCGTCCTAAATCCCTCTCATTGGTCTCCTTTGTAACGCAGCTCTCCACACAAATGCCTTGGATGGAACAATACCCTTCCATGGAAATGCAACACTCACAAATACTTGTGTAGGTTTGTAATGAGACCAAACCTTGAACTTTATGATGCAGAACAGAGTGTGCTGCCTGCTTTCTTTCTTTTTAACTGATATGGAAATGGATTTGAGAAAAATAAATAAATCACATTGATTAACAAAAAAGAGACAGAGTAGCAAGCTTTTGTTGATAAGAAAAATCTGGTGTTGTTTACCATAGGGAAGATTCAAAAAGAAAGTGAGGAATTTCAGATTGGCGACACTGTGGAGAGCAAAGAGAAGAAAAATCAATCTATAATCAGGCGATTACAAAGCCTAAAGAACCCTGTGTTGCACTTGATGTAGATGAACAAAAGAAAAATGTTGAGGAGCACAAAGTTATGAAAGCAAGGACATCGAGGACAAAGTGCTGCTGTCAACACAAATGGCCACTATTCCTGATTTTGATTGTCAATTTGATATCACAAAACTCATATTATCACTACTGTCACCAACAAACCAGTTCCTATATCAATGGTGTTGCATTGCAGCGGGATGTCATTGCAAGCTATGTGATTTTTGCTGCTTGGACACTTCAAAACTCAAAGTCGAGTTTTCTCCAACCAGGGGAAAATGATGCAGATAACAAAAGAAGCAAGATTGATGTCTTTTTGTAGACAAGAGTATTTCTGTAATATTCAGATCTGCTGAAAATTTGTCTTGGGTTATTTTCTATCTAGTAATCTGCTGGTTCTAAAATAATTAGCTTTTATAGGTTTTTACTTCTAAATAGATTTCTTATATGGAAAATTAAGTCTTTGTTGGACTAGGAGTACTAGCATCTTATATAGTCTTTCAATATTTCACTTTGTTTTTTATTCTTTGAGTCGATCTCCCTTAGATATGACTCCTAAGAACCCTTGATGTGAAGCTTGTTTTTTTTATATCCTCTAAGCGTGACTCTTATAAATCTATCCCATGTCCTTCCTCTTATTCCATCAGAAATCAACATTAACACAGTTCTAACAGCCCTAAAACAGCCTCTGAAGTCAGATTCAGAACAGCCCATTGGCTGTCCTGTATCATTTCAACTCCTAATTGCTTCCATTTGAAAGAAAATTACATTAATAATTACAGAACAGGGGGCATGAACTTGGATGCCTAGCCCTAAGAAGAAACATTTGATTCAGCATGGTCAGTTAAGCAATAGCTTTGGGCTCAGGGTTATGAGGATTTCATAAGTGAGGAAGCTGCTAGTTACAAGACGCACAAAAAGAATATTTCCGAGAGCTATCATCTTTCAACATCTCCATATATATATATTTGCCTCATCAAACAAGCCTTAAAAGATATCATGGAATAGAAGAAAGGGCCTCAGGGATGAAACTGTTGAATATATGAGCAAATAATAAGTGGACATCATGGACCAAGCCATGGAGCAAACACCTGCTCCAAAAGTGTATTTGGGGAAAATATAAAGAGGAAGAAAATAAAAAAGCGCAGCAAAGACCATACCTCTTCAACTATAACCCCTTTGCAAACAAGAGGGAACAATTGAACTATTTCCTCCAAAGTGACCACGTCAGCAGCATAAAGATTAGTAAATTCCATCCCAAGCCAAGGATGAGGGACACTCCTACGCCATTGTAGAACATTAGATGCACCCAACATTCTTTCACAATATCTTATTTCAGGTTGCATATTGACAAAAAAAAAAGAAAAAAGATTAAACAACTTCCATCCCCATGTAGTACCTTGGATGGGAAAAGAATATACAGTATGTGCACCACGATGCAGCAGGTGATTTTGGAAGAATTCAATAATTAATTTTCTTAGTAATTTAGTTTAGCTTTAATTGTCCTCTGTGTCTAGAACATTGAATTGTTGTTTTTAATTTGGCTGGCGATTTCTTCACACACCCCATACCACATCTACCAATATATATAAAGATTTGGAATGCTCAAACCCATTGAGAACAACATGATCAGTAAGTTAACAGGGTATACAAATTATGAAAGGAATCTCAAATACAAATCAATTGTGGAACGGTGCCATGAACCTGCCAAAATGTCATGGAAAGCAATAAATACTCTGCAAAAATGGTGAGGAACATACCTGTTCTTATTTAAGTGGTCCAGGCATCTAAAAGCTATGTTGATTGGCAGAAAAGGAGTCTGGCCCTCCCAAAAGAAATTGATCCCGATGACTTCTCCATCCCAATTAATGAGTGGCCCCCCAATAAAATGCTACAATAAAGAACTAGTTTATGCTACAGTTTGGTATCAGTTCATCAAATATATAACATCAAAGCATAGATCTTTTAGTCAGTCTAAGAACATGCCAAAGCTAGAACAAGCTCTGGACAAACAATTGTTTGCCCCTTTCTTGCTATCCTCAAGCAACAAAGACTGCTTTATGGTGAAAGCGGAGTTAATGAACCAAGATTTAGTCACCAAACTTGTGGTTTAGTGGTTTTCCCTTTCAAAAGGAGGTTCAAGTCTAGGCATTGCACTTGGGTGGATGAAATAACAAAAGAGGGTTAATTCCATTTTGTGACAAGGTTAATGGATCAAATTAAGAGTTGTTTCATGGGTACCTTAAATTAGGCATGGGAAGGTCAACAATTATGAGCTCATCCCAAATTCAAGTAGTAGGACTTGGTGGGTACAGTGAAAATTTTATAGGCACAACTTAAAAGTCTTTTGAAATTCAGTCTCTGAAAGGGTTTATTTTTATTTTTATGGGGATATATCTTTTGGACTCTCTTTGAAAGTGAAATCGCATAGTCATGGAACAAAAAATTATCTAAGAAACAAGCTTTTTGCTTAAAAACACCACTCCTTTCCTTCATACTCTCATTCACTTCTCTTGGTAGTTAGTTCTACAGTGATCCTAGTTGACTTTAATACTCTCATTCTAGGTTTCTCTAGACAGGAGTTTGATCTCCTCATAGCATGTGAGGATGACTGTTGAGCGATGTTGCTCAGATAGAAAATTGACTGGAAAGTGTTAAAATATTGGACGTCATGAGTACACGAATGTGATGTAACCTCCAATTATAGTTGAATTGAGACCTATTGCCCAAAAGATGTTCCATGTATCATGTAACTCGTAGTCCTAAATTCAAACAAGAGGGCAGTACTGGCTTGTATATAAAATTAAATTGGGAATAGATTGAAAGAATGCTAATGAAGGCAATAAGGAAAATAAATTTCATCTATTTCAAGTGTAAGCAAGACCAAGGGGTTTTGAAAAGTTAGTTTGAGCATCAAAGTAATTACATTAAATCAATTAATGCTCAAGTGAATAAGATTTATTGGGCTAATGCAGAATCTAAGGGTCTAAATACAAAGCCAACTTTATGTCCATGCACGCCCACGACAATTATGCTAATTTTGATGCGAAAGCAGCTTTCATTATAATTTATTTTATTATATTTATGATATTAGAGTTACTTAATTAATTTAGGGTCGTGTGATGATTAGCATGTGATCATTTTAAAATATTTTTTTATAGTTTTACTTGGAGAATGAGATTACAAGTCCTTTTTTTTTTCTAAGAGGATCTACGACTTAAACTAATATAATTAATAAGCTGCTAGGGGTATTTTACAAAAATTATTTGTTATTTTATTGATATATTCAGATTCTAGAGGATTCCTAGGAAACCTAAATTGTATTATTTTTGTTCCAACTTCAATTTTAATCTTAATTTCCGCTAATATTCTGCATGCTGGCGTTTCCATTTTCTACTGGTTTCCTCTTTCCATGCAAAGTCAAATTGACTGGTCATTAATACCTTCTCTAGAACAATATTACTAACCAAACCAAGCAAGAAGTATGCTTACTTTTAATACTTCTCTACTCTTCATCTCTCGCATTTCTCCATCATCATTTCTCTAAAAATTAAAACCTTTGTTGAGTTTATTACAAGCAGCCATTGTTATCAATATGTTGCTTGTTTAGTTTGGATAGAGATGATGAGGTTGTGTCCAAGTGCAAATAGAAGAGTTAGAAAAGGCATTCATGCTTGTACACGAGTCATTTCATCGACACATGCAAATACTCTGGGGTAAAATTATGCTTGAGCCTGAGTAACACACGAGATATATATAAGCAAACACACATGATACGACTAAGCCAAAAAACAAATTAATGCATGAAACAGAGAGAGTAGTGTTATTACTGTAGTAGTCTCGCAAGTTGTCATTAGGAGCTCTTGGCAATCCAATCCGCAGCAATAAATACTAAATGGGAAGAAAGTAGGGTAAGATCACAGCACAGCAGTTAGTTCGGAAAAAAAAGCGTTGTGGTCAAAACAGTGCGAGAGGTGATATTTAGAATTGAAAAGGAGACTACTAGCTTAATTTTGATTGGTAAGCAAGCAAACATATAACAATAAAAGGTAATTGTAAGGATGCAGAAAAATGCAATTGAAGATATCGTGCACGTGGTGATGGTAAGGATATTGATGAAATCTTGAAACACTAACCTCCTATATATCCAACGTTGCTAGAAGAAATGAAAAGACAAGGTTCATTTTGGCATACCTGAAATCACCAGATCTGACAAGAAGCTGGTGGTGATGATCTTGCACCCGGGCTAAAGCTATTACTTTATCCCCGGGACAAAGGTTAAAAAAGTTAGCCTCTACCATGGTGTGATCATTATCAGGTTGTAAAGACATAGAATCATCTATCCATTTAAGACATGCTTTTTGAGGAGGTTTATCAGGCTTGAACTTGACGGTAGCAATGTTGTAGTGTAAATCAAAAGCTGAAACCTCTCCCTCGTACGAACTGCCATCTGATAGATGTACTTCAACCTGCAATTGCAATACAATATTTTGAGAAATTTTCAATTCTACTAAAAAGGTAATGATAATAATAATAAAGTCGGTGCTGTACCGTGATTTCAGAAGGGTCTCTATAAGAGTGAAAGAGAGAAGCAGAAGTCAATATGGTAGCCTCGAATTTACCATCATCTCCTGCTGCACCTTCACATTCTACAATTGTGCCGGTGCACGTAAAACACTTTTCTCCGCTACCTGCCAGAAAGGCAGCAAAGCATAAAGCTTTATGTTACCAGGCAGATCATATATGTTAGGAAGCATAAAGTTAGTATATGATATACCTACCTCGGTGGTATGCAACAAGGCACACAACCGATAGAGAAACTTTCAAAGCAGCTAAATTTGTATTGAGTTTCAATTCATCATCCCGCTTTTTCAAAAACGGAGGCGGAGGCGGAATTCTATCAACTGCAAAGAAATATTCAGAACAAGAAAAATCAGATTAAATAAAAACAGATGAAGGAAGAAACTGATCGGGAGAGAAGAAGAAGAAGAAACCACCGGCCTGAAAAATTCATGTTTTCTCCTTCCCAACGATACCAGATAGGAGAGACAGGTACACTAGGGATTATTAATCAGTAGACGATGTGGAAAAGGCAGGCAGCAGTAGAGACTGGAGTAAATAATGCTCCTATTTTTTCCAAGAACAATAAAAAAAAAACGGCTGGGCCATTTAATAGGTTTCTGCCGCCTTGCTCTAAAATAGGCCCTTTTTTTTCAACGGCAAATACTTTATGCTAAGTCACTGTAGATTTATTTTCAAATGAAAACTTTTATACACATATATAAACAAATAAACTAAAAATTATATACATAAATAAATAAATAAATAAATATTAATAACACCTAAAAAAAAACTTGAAAAATCAACAGATAAATATAAATTAAAATATTAAATCTTGAAAAATAAAACATTAAATTGATTGAATAAAAAAAAGAAATAACATGTAAGTCTACACATATTAAGAATATCATCTAAAAATAAATATTTTTTATTTTTAAAAATATAGTTTATCTATATGAAAGATGAAATCAAAATCATAGATGACCCAGAAAAATCACTCTAAAAATTAAATACATATAAAAAAAATCAATATTTTTTAAAAGAAACCCCTTAACAAAATAAAAGAGATGAGATTTTGTCTATTTTTTTGTTTTTAGTTTATTTCTTTTCAATTGTATTTTTTAAAGTTATATTTTCATGGCAACCATAGTTATCAAATCCAGCCTGGAGGTTGACCCTGCCAAAATGTTGGGTCCTGGGTTACATGGGTTGATCACTCAGGTCAACCTAGAAAAATTAAAAACAAATATTTAAAGTTTTAATAATTTATATGAAGAAATTAATAAACAATACATGTGAATATATATTATACATATTGTAAATAATTACGTTTAAAAGATTATTTCAAAAAGTTTTTTTTATCACACTTTGAAAATATATTATTTTATTCTTCTAAGTTGAAGTATTTAAACAAAAAAGATTTATTATACCACATTGAAAGAACATAACTTTTTTCTAGTGAACATAGAGTATATATACTAAAGGGCTTCAAATCCAACATTGAAAAAATAATTATGATGACAACTATGCCAGACCCATGGTATTGGGTCCAACTGTCAGACCTAATACCATGGGTGTGGTAGGCAAGCCGGACCCAATACCTTGGGTCTATATAGAAGACTCTTGGGTTTAGCTTGGTCGCTAGACCCAATACCTTGGATCCATACACAAGACTCTTGGGTCTGGTATGACCCCCAGATCTCAGAGAATTAGGTTTGCATTGGGTTTGGCGGCGGAGCTAGACCCAAAGGCATTGGGTTTGGCTGCCCAGTAAAATCCAATATCCTTAGTTCTATAGCTGTAAAGTCAAACTCAATATCCTATAGTCTTGCTGCAGAGACAGACCCACAAGATTGGGTCTAGCGACAGAGTCAAACTCAATATCCTTTGGTCTGACAGGCAAGGAAATTGGGTCTAGTTGCGTAGCCAGACCCAAATGTTATTAGGTGCTAAATTCCATTGGGTGCCAAAAGCACTAGATCTGGAGGTCAAGTCAGTCCCAATAGTATTTTTTGACTAAAAAACAACAATGACAATACCCCTATAGCGTTACGGTGTTGTCTACAGTGCAATGAGTCCGTGTCTACAATAAATGTACAGAGTTTTTCTCACGCCTTTTAAAGTATTTTCCTGTACATCTAAAAAAACTGGATTTCTTTGATTACCTTCAATTCTATTATTTTAAAATTTTAAATTTGAACTATTTTTACTAGCTCATCGGGTTATATTTGAATCAGACAAGTTGATTAGATTATATTTAAAAAAAAATTATACAGTTTAATTTTAAATACAAGCTAGAAAAAGAGTTAGGTAAGATTTTTTTTCTATTAATTTCATCATTTTTTTCTCAATTATATCCTCGAATTTTTTTTACCGTTCGATCAAATTGCTTTTGGACTTGTCAAGTTAACTAAATCACGTCAATACAACTCTCATATGATTTGATTTTAATTCTGGGTTACGCATAGAGTTGGGTGGGAGGTTATTTTTCTATCAATTTCTCTCTCTTTTTTCCAACTTCATACTTAGATTTTTTTTATTAGTTGGCCAAGTTCATTTAATCATGTCATGACAACTCTTATACGATTTAGTTCGAAATCCATGCTACACAAAGAGTCAAGTTGAAAAGTTTTAAAATCCTGTTAAACCGAGTTTAATAGCCAAATAATTATCTTTTATTTTTTTCTTGTTTTATATTTAATGTAAAATCTTTTATTGTTTTCTTATTTTATTTAAGACATTCTCAGTGTTCTCTAAGCAACCTATGAGAGGTGAAACCCCGGGAATAAACCTTTACATAAATTAAAAATAATATAGATGGAAAAAAGAAAATGAGATAATTAATGTACAAATTAAATAAACTGGAGATCAAAAAAAATTTTGGTATAAAAAAAACACTTAAATAAGTCGGGTCAAATGTCAAAAAATAAAAAAATAAAAAAATGATGAGATTATAAATACCTCATTTTCTTCTCTTTAAGGCAGGCTGCAACAACAACAAAATGAATGAGAGAAATCTGATTTTTTCCACCAAAAATTGAGAGAGAACACCAAATTTGCTAAGTTTACACAAAGTTTAGATCGACTGATAGAGAAAATATCATTAACAAGAAACAAGTGAACAAAATTATAGGGAGCAAGGGCGAGGGCGAGGGTGAGGGTGAGGGTCGACTAGTGTAAAAAAGAAGAAGTTGAAATTTTTTGTATGGTTAAGAATCAAAGTCCAATTTATCACTAGGTAAAGAGCTCTAAATTTGATTATGTAAGCCATTTTGAATTTGATTAGGTGTATTAACCTTAAATTTAAGTTAGAGTTCTTGAGTAGAACTGGGGGAAAATACAAAATCATGTGGAATTGAATTAATTAGAGTATTAAAGATTGTCTTAAATATGAAATTATGTAGAAATACAAAAAAAACATTTATGGTTAAACAAACAAAGGTGGCGGCCATTGGGGGGTGAATTAGAAGAGAAGAATTTATGAATTTTTTTTTTTGTAAATTGCTTGTCATGTGATGTTTACAATGTGAACAAATGGTTGTTTTGGAGAGAGAGTGGAAAATGGGGATGTTTGAGGGTTTATTTGAAACATTGACGAAACTAGATAGATTTGTCTCTTTAACTTTCATAAGGGATTTGAGCTTGAAAATGATAGAATTTTGAAATAGTTCTTTCATAAGAGTTATAGCCAAAGATGTTATCTTTCCGACAAGACTAACCTCGCTTAATTTAGAATTCTATAACTTTAGATATAGGTAAAACTCTAAGGAGAGGTCGAGCTTCCATCTCTGCTGGCAATTTCAACAAGTTGTTAAAACGATTAATTTAGATGCGTTAGGGGCATAATTAGGTTCCTTTCCCTTTAGAAAATATATAGCTATGTGTTTTAAAATTCAAAAAAAATAAGTTGTGTTTGGAATTGAGATTTGTAATGTTAGTTATGATAACAAAAAAAAACCAATGATATTAGGGATGTAATGGGAAACACAAATGTGAAGGAAGGAGTTATTGAAGGGAAGTAGCTAATTTTATTGTTATTAAAAGAAATATAACTTGTATAAGAAATAATGTGGTATACCTGGGAATACAAGAGGGACCATAGGAGCTACAAAACAACAGCAAGAGAATATGAGCCGAGCTTCTGTAGCAGATAGATATTCTACACCCATATCTTTCTTAAATTTACATAATTATGAAAGCTTGTTTAATTTTTGGATTTTATATATAAATGTTTCCAAAAAGGAAGCATCTAATGAAATGAATGAGAAATAGAAACATACTTAACTAACTATTCTGGTTGGGAATAATTATTGATACCAATGAGTTCTATTGATATTTTTCCTGAATTTGATTAGTCGGTTCCGAGAACAGGAGGCTAATGATGCCAGTAGGGTTTATTAACATCGACATGATCATTTTGAAACATTGGGGATATTGAACTTGATTAACCATCCCAGGTTATGAATAGTTAATGATATCAAGGGGCTACATCAAATCGGCATTTCCATGCAACTTAATTAGCTATTCCTGATATGGAGACTAATGATGTCAAGGAACCTTGACATCGAGATTTTCGAGGATATTTCAAAGTACTGTTGGGACTTAATTAATTATTTCGGATTAGAAATAGTTAATGATAAATATCAAAGGGTTGTCTTGATATCAGCATTCGCAACAAATTTGATTAGTCGGTCCTAGCGAGGGAGACTAATGATACTAATAGATTGATTAGTATTGACATTATCATTCCAAGGTTTTGTGAAGAAATAAATAAAAAGGATATGATTAGCTATGTGGTGAAGGATGGTTAATGATACTAATAAATTGATATCGATATCTTTTAAAGGAATTATTCTTAAATATAAATATGTTATAGGTTGCTGATTAATTGTTCTAAAATTTGGTTAGTATCAATTGATCAAATCAAAATTTAAGAGTGCAGACTGTAACCAAATATATGGGCACATTAAAAAATAATAATAATATAGCTATTATCATAGGCAAACGACATTCAAGACTTGGCAGAGGCTGCTAAAACAACCCTTGCCAAAAAAAAAAGAGAAAAGAACAGAAAAGATAATGTTGGTCTTCTACAGTCAAAGCCTTCGTTGTTTACATATAGAGGCCAAGCAAAAAGTTACAGACCATTAATGCAAATTTTAAATGTAGGATGATATTGGTTCTAATTCTTTTTTTATTAATTAAAAACCATGACAAAAAGCATTTTTCTTTTTTAAAAAAATATATTAATAAAAAAAAGGAGGTATATACTAGATTATATTTTTCAATAGAGTTCAAATTTAATTTTATTTTTTTATATCTAAATAAAAAATATATAAATAGCTCCATAAACAAATATTGATAACATATTTATTATCAATTATTAATATATATATATATATATACATATATAAAATTTTAAATTTTATTGAACCAACATATTACATATTAACTTTATAATAACAAAATATTAACAACATCCACATTTTTCTGCATTAAAAAAAAAATCACCCCGGGAATCATACTTGTATACATGTACTGGTTTTGAGGATTGGGAAACTAGGGTTTTTGCCGCTCTGGACCACCATATTTTTTGAAGGGTAGAATTATCAAATCAAAAAAGAAAAGGGTGCCGATCACTTGTCTGTCAGAAAAGATATATATATAAGGCGGCCGGGGCGTTCCCCAATTCCGAAAGCTAAACTGATAGATAAGTATGGCCATTAGAATGGAATCCAGGGACAGGCTACAGGGTGTAATGGAAAAAGAGATTCGGTCACCATGGCAACGGAAAGCACGCCGGCGTACTGGTTAGTTAGTTAACTAGCTAGCTAGGCACTTACTGTAATTTCTTCTTCTTCTTCTTCTTCTTCTTCTTCAGCTAGATTTGTTTATTTTAATATGGATTTATAGTTGGTTGTGTTGCATTCCGTTCCCATTCTTTCAACGAGAGTTTTGATGAAAGGATAGAGGAGAATTTCTACTTGGACCTTCCCACCAAATTATCGGCTCTTAAAGCTTCCCAATCTGTTGTCAGTCTCGTGTCTCGCGCTCGCAGAGGTATGCTAGGCGTGTATGCATGCATGCATGCTTTCATGTATGTATGTGTGGCCAAATAATAATTTGACTGATCTTGTGTAGGCGTGAAAAATAAATTAGTAATTCCTTGCTCGGGAACCATCATAGGATCCAAGCTTGAAGAAAATGGTTCATTCACCCATACCATCCTCACTTCTGCCAATCTCCTCATTACCCGCGCTGCTTCAACTTCGGAGGATCATCCTCCTCTGGCTCCTGAACCTGGTATCAAGGTGCTGCTGATTTTCTTTTATCTCTGAGTTCTTTTATTTTTTTTATTAAAACAAATTTGTTCAATCTTTTTCATTGGCTTAATCTTTTGCATGCAGGTTTATGTGTATTTATCAAGTGGTGATTCATTTGAGGGTGAAATTTTTGGTTTTAATTTTCATTACAACATTGCCATCATCAAATTCAAGTCCAGCTCACGCTTCCCGACTGCAATTCTGAAGCACATAGATGGTTCCATTCCTCTAACTACCAAAGCTGAGCTACAGTACACGTCATTTGGACTCTGTCCTCACGCCGAACCTTCAGATTTATTCAACCTTTGTCCTGGAGAGAAGGTAATAGCACTTGGCCGCCATTACTTATCCCACAGTCTCATGGTTGCACCAGGTGCTTTCAGGTATTGTCTCTCTTTTTTTAATGCCAAAAAGGGACTTTCTCTACGATCTTAAATTACTTATTGTAACATTGTACGTAGTCTCCTGGTGCTTTAAATACTCGTGCTCATTTTATGAAAATGCTTGCTCAATTTTGTTAGTTACTTACACTTGGTTTTTGTCTTTCCTTCATTCTGCTGTGAAGACCTGGTGTGCGCAGACCAGGTTTGCTCAGACCACGTTTTTCCGGACCTGGTTTCCGTGATTATGATTGCGTAGAGCTTCTCACAGCAAGTTGCAGGATTACTGTAGTAATGACATTACTCTCTCTCTCTCTCTCACTTATATTCACCAGCTAGCCTTTTGTGTGTATATTAGTGGTCTGTTTCATTTTAAAGTTTACATACAACTTTCTCCTGGTGGCTTTCATGATCTGTTAGTTTCTCTCGAGTACACACCAACCCCAGATGACATATGCTTCTTCCTTGTATGCATGCTGTTCTGACCAGTTTTCGCCCTACCATTTGAAAAGGCAGAGCTAAATTCTGCTGTCTTTACTGAAGTCATTATTTCAATATTAAAGGAGGGCAAATCTTAGGTGATAGAGTCAATGGCATAAATTGAGTGTGCAGGAAATCAATACCTAGTTAGGTTGAGAATGAAAAAATGTCTAGTAATGTTTGCTGCACAATGACCAAATTTTAGCTCTCAGATATTATTTAAGACTATTTTTTTTTCATTTGAATTTCAAATATTCCCTTAGCAGTATATAAACATGCATTTGCGCAGTCGATGGCTGCTGGTTAAATTCTAACATTTCACCTTTCCCTCTTACCTTTATCTATATAAGAACGATATTCATTGTCTGACCTATGAATCGAAAAATTATCAAGAGTAGGTTTCAGTGCAGGCTCATAACAGTACAGCAATATGGTGCACGCCATGCTTAGATTTTAAGTGTCATAGATTCTCGATTGGTTTAAAATTGTGTTTTGCTTCTCCCTGGTCATTTTTCTGTTTGGAAATCCAGATCATAGTACTAATACACATGCACACACCTTTTCACTTCCTTCTTCTTTTCGTTCTAGCTCTTTGGTGGTATATTCTTTCATACTCATAATTCAGAATGAACCTTATGTTTTAATTTCATGACATCAATGTCATTTTACCACGCGACATCCCATGTATCTGTCTGATATGTAAAGAGAGGCAATATTAAAAGGCAACCAAGAGGATTTCTTGAAGGGATTTAGGAAACCATTTGAAAACAAATAAAACAACGATATCATAGCTGGATAATCACGAATTACTGCCAAGTGAAACAATTATTTTTTATTTAGCCATCTAATCTGGCCACTAGATGCCCACTAGCATGCGGATTTATTTATTTAACAAATGTGGCTTCATGCAAGAATATCTGAAATATGGTGTTTTTGTTTATTTCCAAACAGGGTGGTACTGGGGGACCCCTTATCAATTGTAATGGTGAAGTCATTGGAATCAATTTCTATGAGCATTCTTATACTTCTTTTCTGCCAATCAATATTGCTTCTAGGTGCTTGGAATGCTTGGAGAAAAATGGGTATGACATTTATTTCTTTCTCTAAAATTTATATGTTTGGTTGGGAACGTGGTTATACAACCTGCGTTTTCAAAAATTATGAAAAGCAGCAAAAGTATGTTTTTGTGGTTTCTGAATTTTTAGAAACACAGATTGTACCGTATTTTTAAAGTCTCTAATTAAAAGGAAGATAAAACTACATATCTACTTTTAAATTATCATTTTATCTCAACCACTTTATTTTGTTCTCTTATGTTTAATTTTTAAGCAATTCCCATTCTATTTAATTGTATATAAGGTTTTTTACCATTGATATATTCCAACTTCTCCCTCTTATTTGTTGTTGTCACTCTATTTTATTAGGAGAGTTCCTCAACCTTGGTTTGGGGTTAAAGTGACTAGTTGTAATGCAATAAGTGCAAATATGTTTGAAAAAATAATTCAGAAATTTGGCCACATCATCGAAGGTGTTCTTGTTGAAGAGGTATGTTTTTTTATTTGCTTTTCGTTTCAGTTGTTCAACATGCTTTCTTGGTTTTCATGGTGTTGTCTTCTTCCTAGATTTCGATAATGTGTGCTACTCCTATAGATAAAGAAATTTTGTGAATCAAAAAACTTATTTGTCAATTCTCAGTAAGCTCTTATAGGTTGCTCCTCATCCCCTAAAGAAAAAGAGAAATCTTGTCAATGCAGTCTTTTTTTATGAGTTTTTTTATCGTGATCAAAATCTTAAAGTTGTGATGCTAGGCAAAATCTTTTAATTTAACCCGTAAAGGGCTTAAATTTGGGCATAATTGGATTAAACTAGTTGGTTTCTCTATAAATACAGTGAATCATCATGGTCAAAGGTTGTTTCTAGTTTATTAACAAGTTCACTAATTTTGTTATTTCTTGTCATCATTTAAACAATCCACAGGTTATACCAGAATCTCCTGCTTGTTCTTCTGGCGTGCGTCCTTATGACATCATCATTCGATGTGGTAAACAGGCTGTTGTATCTTCCTCCGAGGTACGCCACCTTATTGTTTTCATTGCTAGGGGAGTTTCACTTGCATCCTTTGGAAATTGGGTCTCATTAAAAAAAGATTGAAGAATGCTTCAATGTATGTAGATTCACCTTTTGAAATTGAAAGATTTTTTTTTTATATGGATGATTTGCTTTGTTAGCCTGGTCCCTTTTATTTATTCAGTTTACCCTTATCTGTTCTTGTTGTGTATGGTGAACACTCGATCATAAGCAATAACTTCAGTACTAAATGATTAATTTATTATACCGTTGCTTTGTTTTTGTTGTTGCTATAACCTTTGTGGTTTTTAATGTCAGTTCTATGGAACTTTGCTCGACAATACTGGAGAATCCATGGAGTTAATTGTGATGAGGCCATGTCTTGGTAGAGATTTGAGTATAACCATAAAGGTTATCGATGAAACAAACCCGAAGAAATATTACAGGTAAAATCTACAAGCAGACAATTATACAAACTAGCTCTAGCTTACATATGGCTTTAAAATAAGAATCGTGTCTCATGTCAACGATTAGGCAGAATCCTTTTTCCTTTTTGAATTTTGGAAAATTTAATAATGATGGATAAGTTTCTTGTATTTCTTGTTTATTGTCTATCAATGAGATCTTATGTGAATCTTCCTTGTCTTGGGAGGTTGTTTTTAATTCTCCGCTTCTATTACTTGTGCATCTGTATTATAATCTGTCAACGTGATGGTCATTTCAGATGGCCGGTTCCAGAAGAGGCATTTTGAGGAGGCGTGGTGCCCCTGGCTATGGTCGAACATGATGTGTACCTGCTCAAGAACTTATTTTGTTTATGTTCTGATTGTGCAATGTACACAGTTAAAAATAAATAAAAAGGATATGATTAGCTATCCGGTGAGGGATGGTTAATGATATCAATAAATTGATATTGACATTTTTTTGAAGGAATTATCCTTGGGTATAAATATGTGATATTGTTTGGAAATTGAGAATGAAATGGAAAATGTTAGTGTCATATAAAGAGCAGTATATGAGGTGATCGCGCTATGCTATGGGTTGTTGATCATTTGTTCTAAAATTTGGTTAGTTTCTATTGATTAAGTAAAAATTTAAGAGTGCAAACTATAACCAAATATACGAGCACATTAAAAAAATAAAATAGAATAGCCATTATTATTGGCAAACGACATTCAAGACTTGACAGAGGCGGCTACTAAAATGACCTCTGCCAAAAAAACAAAAAGAACAGAAAAGATAATGTTGGTCTTCTACAGTTAAAAAGTGTGTTTGGTATTGTAGTAACTTTTGTGGTCGTGGTTTGAAAATTTTTTTTTATAAAAAACAATTTTAGTTGAGGTTATTTTGGTAAAATATATGTTTGGTTAAAACTGTGGTTAAGATTAAGGTTGAACAAAAAGTTGTTTAATGTGTTTGGTTAAGAATGCTTTTCAAATTGAGGTTATAAAATAACTAAAAAAGATATATATTAATATTGATGGTTTTTAATATAAATATTATAGATTTAACTACTGCTATTACATCATGAAATAAATAATACTTTATATAAAATATTTTTTATTATTCCATTAAACTATATGTAATTCCATCATGTACGAAATCCATCCGACAAGGACTACAGTTTTCATGGTTTCCTGAGCGTGCAACAATATCAGGTAAAATATCATCAGAAGAAAATTGGGATTGCGATCATATTCTGTAAATGCTACATCATCATACGATCTCCTTCTAATGTAATTATATAGTGTCATTGATTAATGTTAAACACTATTTGTTTTTAATAAAACACAATATCTGAGAAATTGTTTTTGGATCTTTTTATTTTACTGGGTCGGAACGGTCAAATGCATTTAGGTTTGGGTCAGACTCAGTCCGGCCATGAACAGTGGAGACACTCTCCATGTTCACTTTGCAGAACAGTGGAGAGTGTCTCCAGACGAAGGAGAATAAGAAGGGAAAGGGGAAAGGAAAGATCAGCGTCACGGTGATGGCTGAGGGACGGTGGAAACGACGGAGGCCGGTCACTCTCCATTGTTCATATGCAACGTGAATAGTGGAGAATGAATTAATTTACTCATCACTGTTTACTTTGCAGAACAGTGGAGAGTGTCTCCAGACAAAGAAAAATGAGAATGAAAAGAGCAGCGCGACGGTGATGGACTGAGGAACAGTGAAAACAGTGTAGGTCTATGGTGAAAGATAGCTGCTCTCCACTGGTGGACGGTGTCCTTCTTTCCTCTATTTTTGCTCTTCTTCTTCTCTCTTTCCGGGCACGCCTCGCCCTGTGATACTTGCAGAGAGATAATTAATCCAACATATTGAGTATCGAGTGATAGTTCTTTGCGTTGCTAAGTCAATTGATCTCCATATAGCTTCAACATACTCTTTATTTGCGGGAATTGGCCAACTGAAACCACCAAATTGGATGAGATGATAGTGAAGCACATATGGAATACAAAAGGCTCACAAAACCCAAAACAGCAAGGAATAAACATCTAAGAGAAACTTGTAGAAAGCT
>Ga0325402_1001837_pt1 | contig 18044 bp, 12 predicted proteins | sample PopdelMetagenome_22_FD_207212 | JGI IMG/M metagenome (GOLD analysis project Ga0325402, IMG submission 207212) | Populus deltoides microbial communities from Bellville, Georgia, United States - Xylem-PdKOR-R3 | ecosystem: Host-associated > Plants > Phyllosphere > Stem > Wood/Secondary xylem... | reverse complement strand
AAAAAAAAAAAACGACATTAAATTTCATGTTCAAATGAACGGTATCACTTGGTTAAGTGCAAAACGACATTGTTTAGCTACTTTTGAGTAATAAACAATGTTATTTTGTTAGAAAAAAATAAATTATTTTTTAAATGTTCATCCTAACCTACAAAACAATCCTTGATATTTTTTATAGTTTTCCACTTTTAAATGTAAAACAACATCGTTTTGATTCACCCATCAAGAATCTTGAATGTTCATTTAATGTAATCTCATTTATATGTTATAACCTATATTTGTTAGTGTATATTCTTTGGATTCAATCAGTTGGTTACACATGACACTGACTTTATTTATGTAAGAAATATATTTATTATTAATAAATATATTATTTATCTTTGATATTCATTTATGTTTGATTAATGAGTCTAGAGTAAATATAAAATTCTTGGAATAAAAATTCTTCAAAAAGGAAAAGATAAAGTGATTATAATTATGAGATTCTTATTATATCAAAGTATTGTTCCTAAATGTTCATAGTTGATGCTCTATTAAGGTTTGACATTAATTAGAGTCATTGAGACTGTTACATGTTATGTTATTTATGAAAGAAAACAGTTGTTCTTATAGGTTAAGGTATGAGGGATACATGGAACTAATACGTGGGTGTTGCTTAATTTCGCAAGTGCACGAATATTAACAAGTAATAAAGTGATGAGTAGAGTATCGTCCCACGAGGATTTGTAAAAATTACTACTAATTACTAAAGTCTTTTAAATTATGATTTATTTGAGGAATCGAATGAGATAGTTTATGAAACAAAAATTAATGATTAAAAACAAACAACCAATTGATTAAATATTAATGAATTCAATTGTACTGGTTCTAGGATTTCTGAATTACCGCAACTATTCATATGTGAACTTTCTCAATTAAATTAATTACTCCTAACATTGATAATCAGGTTTTTCTAATTTAAACAATAATCTCTCTCGAGTATCAATGAATTATTTCGACAAGCAAATTTCATATACTCTACAAAAGTTCTGAACTTGTCGAAATTTATTAAGTACCGTAAAACCTGTAACGATTATAAAAGTTCCTAGGATATCTCTATCCTCTACTTAAGATATTTCAAACAATAACTAAAATAATTATCACTTCTCAGTCTCAAATTGAATTCTAAATCATGCAGATGTTGGTCAAACATACACAAGCATTACACATAGAATGAAATACTCAACAACTTAATGTAATAATTCAATCGAAGAAATTATTCACATATTTATAGTAAGGTTACATCAAAAATCCTAGAATAAAAGTCTACTCCATAGTTAAATTAAAGAGAAACAAACTTGATACGATAAACATCACTCAAAAGCAGAGAATGACAGTGGAATAGATAGGTGTCCTCCAAATCTTCTCTATTTTTGCCTCTTTGTGTCGCCTTTTCTTCTTCCTTTAGTCTATTTCAGGGTTTCTCTATGTATGCACGTTTCCTTTGCAGACCCCTCTTTTTTTCTTTTATATTGTGGCCTTTTTACCCCCGCTAGAATAAAAATAGTTTTCTTTTCTGATTTGAATTCCTTCCTACCTAGACATTGCGGGCCAGATTTGAGGCAGGAAACGTGTGAATTCAAAGATCTCTATTTCTGGAGAAATTATAGAAAATCAAATCTTCTTTCCAACGACACCAATTTTTCAATTTTTGGACCTCTGAGACTTGAGATAAGGGCTATAAACCGAGATAGTATTTGGAGTGCAGGAAGTTCGGGTCTGATTCAATCCTTGTTTTTCGACTCGCTTTTTGGGCTTCGAAACAGCAAAACTGAGTTATATACCCTTCATATATTTTTGAGACCTTCATCGTAGATATTTAAAAATGGTGATGAACATTTGGAACTGAGTTGTATAGCTTCCTTTGCAGCACATAATAAATCAATGTTCGGTTTTACTGTCAGATTCTGCCTGCTCAGTAATCTAGTATCTGAAAACACATTAATTTCCCATGAGATCAATAGTTCAAAAAGGGATCCGAATTTCTAATTATCTTGTGCAACACATCCAAAATATTTCAAAATCAAGCATGAATAGTGGAAAATATACATGCTAAAAATTCTCTTATCAGTGGGTACTTATCAAATGATATATACACTGAATTGACTCGCATGAAGAGTTTTTATATAGAGATCACTTATGTCTATGGAAAGACTCATGTGTCAATTTATAAGTGATCCTTAGACTTGAGATCATCAAGTTATCTTATATAGAGAATGTTATGTTTTTACCCTCATTACTTGTTGTCTTAATCAATGGTAACAAATAGGCAAATATTTGGTATTGCATGAACTATATGAAGGTATTTGAATGATCAAGAAAGGATTCATCACCCTAGGTGAATTGAAAAAAAAATGTTTAACATATTCTCAAATAGTGTTGATTATGAAATTCTTACGCAAGATGGAACGAGATTTAAAGAGAGTTTCAAACCTTATTAAAAAATCAATGATTATAGTATTAAAAACAAATCTTGATTACACAAGTTGGAACGAGATTTAAAGAGAGTTTCAAACCTTATTCAAAAAATCAATGATTATAGTGTTAAAAACAAACATGTTTGATATAGCATATACACTCAATGCTATAATGTCGAAATCAAATTTTTTTTTATAAAGAGATAATGATTATATTAAGAAACTTGTCACTTAAAAGTTAAGTTAAACCACTTATGATTTTTCTAATATTTAGAAGATCATAATATATTTCTTGACGGTGCATTTGTTCTTCAAATATAAATTAGTTAATTGGTGAATTGATAATAAATTAATTTATTTAATTTATTTAATCATATTTTATTTAAGACATGACTTATATTTGGTCTAACATATTTGAGAACTTAATGGGTCATACACATAAGAATCATTTGTTAGAAATTAAATTAGAATAATTAATCAAGAATAATTGATTATAAATAAGTTTTAGAAATTGAAAACTAGAATGTAATTAATATGGAGAATTATAATTCTAGACTTAGCAAAATCAAGAAAAGACTTGGTTGCATAAATTTCTAAAACTATCATAAAATAATATATGTAATATTATTCAGGAGACAAAATGATATTTTGATATTTATAGGGTTATTAAGTTTTCTCTATAAATAGAATGTTATACTTTATATTATCTACACAAAAAATATTATACACATTTCATCTATACAAATAGGTAGAGTAGAGAAAAGAAAGAGCTAGCATATAAGAAATGGTGACTCCTCTCTCCTAAAAAGAGTTTTAGGAGGTTTTTCACTAGTGGTTTGTGTGAATTATTATTTTCATAAACCAATTTTGTATGTCATAATAAGTTATAAATAATCATAAAAATAAAGAAATAGCTATATAAAAAGCAAAAAATAACATACAGTTAGGAATAAAATTATACAAATAATTGAAATTTTACAAGCCTAAAACTAAGTGCAGGAAGAAAAAAATAAAGTATAATTTTGGGTGTAATTGGAGACTTAATTGAAAAGTAATTAAGGAAAAAGGTTTAGCTTGTCTTTAATTAAAATATTTGAAGAACCAATGACTAAATTGGAAAATACAGTCAAATTAAAAGGATTAATTAATTTAATTAAGGATGAAATTAAAAATAAAATCCAAGATTAAAACCCTAATTAATTGAAAATTGAAAATCCAAAAAGCAAAGGACTGCAATGAAAAAGGCAATAAGATTTTAGGACTCAATTGAATTCTTGGTGTTTCCAAAAACCCAGCCAATTCAATCCCAAGATTACATATATTTAATCCCAAAAATCCAACAATCAACCCCGAGTCAATTCTGAGTAAATCAATCCCTAATTTTCTACAATCAAGATAAAAACACAGTCTAATTTCCATCATCAAATTCCATAATTGTAACCTTTCTTTTCCATTTAAAAAACGTCAGCATCATAGACAGGGGGTAGGAATTCTCACTCTAAAAACCACCCCAACAATTCCATAGTATTCTCTCCATAATTGTTATTACTAAATATTGCTAACACAAAGAATACTTGTAGCCACTAGAGGGAACTGCCAACAACACTTCTCAGTCGAAAATCTATCCTTGAACCACCACTTACTAGCATCACAAACCATAATAAGGTGAGCCTTTTGCACAATATACATAGAATATGGGCAAATAAAAGGTCCAGTTGTAAACTATTTAGAAGAAGGTATCATTGGACAATATACCATGTTTGGAACACCTTACCAAAATGGTGTTGTTGAAAGACAAAATTATGCCCTTATGTATATGGTTAGGAGTATGTGAGGAAGCAATGAACTACTTTTTTGTGGAGTGAACTGTTAAAGACATCAATGAATATCTTAAAAAAAGTTTCATCAAAGGTGGTTCCTAAAACACTATTTAAATTATGCAAAGGATGGAAATCCAATTTAAGATATTTACACATTTGGGGTTGTTCTATTGAGGTTAAAGTATATCATCCACAATTAAAGAAATTGGATCCTAGAATTGTAAGCAAATATTTTATTAATTATGTAGAAAATTCTAAAGGTTTTATGTTTTATTGTCCCTCAAATACTCTTATAATTGTTAGGGTAAGAAATGTGAAGTTTATAGAAAATAATGACACTAGGGGGAGTTATATTTCTTGAAGGATATAATGGGATCAAATATGAGATCAAGACAATACTCTCGTGAATAAAGATACCTTGGTCATTCCTAAAGTATGTCAAACCCCTGGAATTTTAGCAGAATAACTAATTCAAGAACTACCATCTTAAAAGGAACAAGTCATCATTGAACCAAATTTCAACACCCATAAGTTATGGGTGAAAATTAAGATGTTAGAAGATCATCAAGAGAAAGAAGAACAATCATTTCAGATGACTATCTAGTATACCTAGTTGAATTTGACTTTGACATTGAACTAGAATATGATCTCATTATGTTTTCACAAGTTATGAGCGGGGAAAACTCTAAGGTTTGCTACAATATATTGAAAAAAAAGATGGATTCTATAGCTAAAAACCAAGTATAATAAATAATTGAGTTACCAAAATGAGTTAAAGTTATAGGCTGAAAACGGATCTATAAGACCAAATAAGACGTAAATGGCAACATTAAGAGATATAAAACTAGATTGGTAGCCAATGGTTTCACACAAATAGAAAGCATTGACTACCATGATACATATTTCCTAGTATAAAAAAAGGATTCATTTAGAATCATAATGACTCTAGTAGCTCATTTTGATCTAGAGCTATACCAAATGGATGTGAAATAATGGAGTTCTAGATGAAAAGATACATATGAAGAAACCTAAAGGATTTTGTTATGATAAAGGTAAGAAATTAGTTTGCAAGTAAAGAAGTCATTTTATAGACTAAAACAGTTCTCCCGAAGTTGGTTTTTAAAATTTTATTCCTCTTATAGTTTTATTGAAAACATTGTGGATAACTTGTATATACCTTAGGTTCAGTGGGAATAGGTGCATTTTCTTAGTCTTATATGTGGATGACATCTTATTTGCAACCAGTGATGAAATTTTGCTAAAGGATACTAAAAAATTTCTTTTAAAGAACTGTAAAATAAAGAATATAGGTGAAGCTAGTTATGTTATTGACATAAATATTCACAGAGACAGGTTTAAAAGGACATTATATATGTATCATAAAGCCTATATTGAAAGAGTTCTAAAGAAATTCAAGATAAGTTTGTGTAAAGTTAATGCAACACTCATAGTGAAGGATGGTAAATTTAATCTAAATCAATGTCTGAAAAATATTTAGAAAAGCAAGAATATGTACGAAGCATGACATAAGATTTGCAATAAAAATGCTCGGTAGATATTAAAGTAATCCATAAATAGCTTATTACAAAGCCTCCAAGAAAGTTATGAAATGTCTACAAGGAACCAAGAATTACATGCTATCTTATAGACATGTCGAGAATTTAAAAGTGATTGGATGTCCAAATTCAAATTTTATTAGATGTCAAGATTCTAAAAAATACACTTTAGGACATATCTTCATGCTAGATAGAGATGCAATATCATGAAAGAGTGTCAAATAGATGATTATTGGATCATACATAATGAACATATAATTTATAAAATGTTTTGAAGCAACTTCACAAGTAAAATGGTTAAGGAATTTCATGATAGGGCTTTAGGTTATAGATTCAATAGTAAAGCCATTGCTAGTTTATTGTAATAACTCGATAGTTATTTTCTTCTTGAAAAACAACAAAAGAATTATGAAATCAATAATTAAATATTGCAATAATAACTTTTATATATATATATATATATAAATTATCTTGATTTTAGTTTTAGCATAGGATTTTTCTAAATTAAACTTCAATCAATAACAAAATAAAAAAGTGATACCAAGTTGGAAAAAAGCAATGGTATAAGAATTATACAAAATCCGTGGGTATGAAAATTATTAATATTTATGTTCAAAGACACATGATTATAATGAGTAGTAATTTAATGTAATCGAATTATTAAATAATTGATTGTATATAATATTAATAATAATAATTAAATAACTAGTATTTAATCATCCCGTTGTTTAAGATATAGCTAGTTTTCTATAATTCAATAACTAAGTAATAATATTGGAGTTTATAATTCAATAACTAACTAAACAATTTTATTCCGTGAGAATCTAATTTTGTATTCAACTCAAAGAAAAGGTTTCCCAGGTATTATGCTCGGTAACAGTAAGCAAAAAAATATATTTTTTTACATTTTCAGATATTTTAATATACTAATATTAAAAATAAATTTTATAATATATATATATATATATATTATTTTAATATATTTTTTTTAAAAAATATTTTAAAAATAATCTCTGCTATATTTTTAAACATGAGTACAACCCGGCTACAGTAAATGAGTCAACCCTGTTTGTTTTTGCATTTCAAAAACGTTTTTGAAAATATTGAAATTTTTTTATTTTAAATTAATATTTTTTGGTGTCTTTAGATTATTTTGATGTGCTGATATTAAAAATAATTTTTAAAAAATAAAAAATATATTAATTTAATATATTTTTAAATAAAAAATATTTTAAAAAAAAATACTACCCACACTATCAATGATGAAATTTAAAATGTTAAAAAATAGAAAAAAACAATAATAAGATGAAGAATCCAACTCCCAACAAAAAGCGAGAAGGTAAATAAGTGGAGATTTGAGGACGCTTGGAGTACAAGAGAAGTCATATGAGGAACAACGAACAAATTGTTGTCCCATCATCATTATTTATAAGGTTGTGCCCCCCGCCCCCCATAATTAATAAATAAATAAATAAATAAATAAATAAGGTTGTGCCCCCCACCCCCCATAATTAATAAATAAATAAATAAATAAATAAGGTTGTGCCCCCACCCCCCATAATTAATTAATAAATAAATAAATTACTTTTGTTTTAGATGATAATTTCAGGTCAACGATTTCTCAATGGCCCATTTCTCTTCAAACCCGTATGTCTTGAGCCTGCTGAAAAACCATCAAATACTATATACTATGCTAGCACCGCCTTCTGTGTCAACTAATTAATTCCTCCTTCATTCTTTCTCTATGCTTGTGGTTGCTCCCATGAGTCATCAAGAGATGTCATACGTACATTATATAATATGCTCATCTCTCGAAAATCTTATTTTATCCCAACACTACAGAATCTGATTAAAATAACATTGTTAATTAAAATTAATGTTGCCTTTATTGTTAATTCAATATTGATGAACAAGCCTAACCACAATATAAATTAATTTTTAGTTAATAATATTAGTATTACTAAATAATTGTTCGGTAAACAATTCATATTTTAGTGTCATATATTTTAACGTAATTATATCTATTATCCAGCTTAATTTACGCTATCAAGCATATTTCTAAATATATTGTTCTACATTTGAATTAAAATTTCAGATTAATCGGAATTCGGTGAGGTCTTGCCATACAAGTTAATAGATGCAATATGGTTTTTGTTATTTGTTGTTTTTTTACTTGTAAACTTCTTATTTAAAGACAATCCTTTTCCTTATAATGCAATTATATTCGGCAGGTTAATGGCTGGAGTATTTAATGGCAGATTTTTTTGGGATGAATTATTTTTTTATATTAATCTGAATTGTTTCAAGGTTTTATTTGATGGTTTATTTTATTATTTGGATATTTATATTTAGTTTTTAGTTCCGAGCTTGTATTTTAGTTTGGGTTTGCTTTGATTTAAAATCAATATTTTATGACTATTTTAAGTATTAAACTTATGCTAACTGATTATTAGCTTGTGCTCATAAATTTATGTTTTGCGTGATACAATATTATTTTGAGGTGTTTTTTTTTTATACTTCTGAGTCGTTAATCATGGGTGAAGTTTGTTTCAATAGCTTTTGTGTTTGGATTTACCTACTCCATGTTTCATATTTTTATTAAACTTGATTCTTTAGATTTACAGGATTTGTTTTCTTTCATGGGATAACTCAGAGTGAAACTATTTAGTACATGTAATTAATGGCACAACTCTTTAAATTATTAAAAGTTCCCTGAGAGTTTGGCTTGCAGCAGGAGGGTACGTGCTTTCATAGAGTGGAAATACGTTCCCAATTGTTCTTTATGAAGAAGAAATTCCTATGAACCTGCGCATTGAAGAAACAGACCAACTCACCACCCGCAGATCCATTGGACCTTGTGCTGCACTTACTTTAACCCATTCCAGTTTTCAGAAGAGGTGGGCGTCAGCAATATCGCCACTAAATATCTGCTAGCTAGCTAGCTAGCTAGAGTTGAAGAGACGATCGAGGGCGGCTGGGAGAGTTGGTGATGTGACATCGATATATCTCCGGCACATGCACGCAGTCAAGAAACTCCGTGTTGCTGGTGCACGGAAGTAGTTTGCGTCTCTGTCTCCCTCGAAAGTTATTCTGTTTGGCATTGATTTGTAATTGTTTTTATTAACTTTAAAATTTTTTTTTACTAAAATTAAATGGGATTTATATTTTTTAGATCGTTTTTTGATGTGTTAATATCAAAAATGATTTTTAAAAAATAAAAAAACATCATTAATATATATTTCAACACCAAAAGCTATTTAAAAAATAACCACAACCATATTGCCAAACACTGGAGGTGGGGTGGACACCAATCATCCATGGAAATTACCGTAAATAAAATCCCAATTCTACAGCGAGTGGGAGCTCAATCATGCCTGGACTTTACGTTAAATGGGTTGTTAGGCGGACCAAACTACGAGCCTTCAAATTCAAAGGCAAACAACAACCTATAATTAGGAATAGAGGGGGGAGGGGTCCTACTCTTTTCTGCCAAACCTTTTTGTTTGGAAAATGATGTCTCCTCTCCTCTCCTCTCCTCTCCATGTGAAATTTGTTCGCCCACTGGCTACGAGATTGGTGGAACAAGTTTACGACCCAGTTACAGGGACATCTGCCTTATTGGATACGAGAGGCACCTCTTTGCTTGTTTTGAAACTTGGGTGGCCAACATGTAGAGTATTTGCTAGTGGAGCGGTCCGGACTTTGGACCGCCGTATTTAATTCATACGTGCTGCATGGTAGGTAGGCATGTGTCCCAAATGCATTGAACATTCTCATTCAAACAAAATGACTTTTCTTGTTATTGTTTTTCTTACAAATAAATATAACTTTTTGGTTCTATGTTCTTTGTTGAATAAATATCAAAAGCAATAATAATAATATATATATAAAAGAAATAAACAATTTAAAATTAAAAAAAAAAATATTTCTCCGATCAAAACCCCTTTATCTCATCAATGTGTTTTACCAAAAAGTTTATTTTTAGACAACAGTTTATCACAATAATAAAAGTAAATCTTAATTGTAAAAAAAATAATATTATGATAATTTTTATGTGAATGTATTAAAAAAATATAAGAATAACACATCGAGCTGACGAGTCAACTTGAAAACCCTCTAATATTGTCCCTTGTCTAACTCGAGGTTCAAATTAAGTTGGGCGTGAGCTGACCCGGTATTACCCGATCGATTTGATGGTCCAAACATGATTTGGTCAAAACCCAGTTTGACTTCTAAAAAATGTTTTCAAGGTGTTGTCGTTTTAACCTAATATATAAATATTGAGATGAAGATGTTCTGGATAGATCCAAATCAACCCGTCAAATTTATGATTCGGGTCATGAATACAATTGGGATGAATAATACTTTTTTATTTGATCCGGATCAACTCGTCAAACTCATGATACCTATAATTTTTTTAAAAATGCATTCCGGCACCAAACTTTATTTCTTTCATTTTGTAGTTTTTGTTTTTGGTGGAGGAGAGAAAGGGGGTTGCCAGATTCCAGCTTAGAAAAAGAAAGCTATCATTGATGATGATTTTTTGCCATCAAAACAGTTTATTTTTATGTCAAATGGTTCCATATGATAAGATGGGTTAATATTAAGTTTTTGTTTACCTTGAAAACGACTAGAAAAATATATTTGAGCTCGGGAATATTTTTAGTTTTAGGTTAATTTTGGGTTTTTTGGTGGTTTTTTTTAGCTTTTAGAGGCCGTATAATTGTTTAACAAGGCTTCTAGGATCATAGTTTTGAAACCCGACCCGGCTATCGATCTGGTCCAGTGATCGGGTCACGGGTCAAATAGGTTGACTCGGGTCAACAAAAAAAAAACACATATATAAAACACCTAACTAGTTACAAATTTACAATGCAATACTTACATAAAACCAAATTTAAATATTAAAACCAACAACATAAATTTAATTCAATATCCAAAACACAAACCAAATATAAATTCTAAAATATTTAAAACAAAACATCCAACAACAAAAATTCTAAAATATTTAAAACAAAACATCTAACAACATAAATTCTAAATCAACAACACATTCACTTTTGTTGAATGAACACATTAAGTTCTTCTGTGTCCATAGAAGCAAAATTTGGATCAAATGTCAATGGAATTGAGTTAATCTCGTCAACACCTAATAAATTATCAGCATGCTCATTTGAAACTTCATCGTCACAATCATCTTCAATCTCATTAACATTTATGACATCTACATTTCAAACACAATTAACAAATAAATATTATGTGTTAAATAAGATTTTATTTTAAATAATATTTATCACTAAATAATCAATCATTAATTACCATCATCTAAAGTATCTTGTATGGTCATAGTTGATAGAGCTTGGTGAAAACTCTCTGCTTCTTCAGTTGTCAAAATTGACGGGTCATCTTTTACAACCCAATTTTCAATGTCACAAATTGTCTCAACATTAGTTGGATCATAATTTCGTCATTTCCAATAATTCCTATATATTAAAAGTGAAAGTTAACACAATATAAGTATTAATAATTCTACTAAATAAGATAAAATAATATTTAAGGAATTAGATAAAAGAAAAATACTTTTGTTTCAATCTTAGATTTCAGTGGACGTAAACAAGGTCATTAAGCCTTTGGTGCTCCAATCTATTTCTCTTCTTGAAGTGAATATGTTCAAACATACTCCAATTTCTCTCGCATCCCGAAGAACTACAAGTTTGACTTAATACTCGTATAACCAACTGTTGTAGATTTGGAGCACTGGTTCCATATGTCATCCACCATTCATCTATACAAAAACAATAATAAGTAAAAGTGTAAGACTATGTCAAATAATATTTTTAAATATAAAAATTATATACCTGGAGGCATAAGGGTGCGATTATTTATTGCGGACGCTCGACCAAAGTCATGTTTAACATTCCTAAATAACTTCATTTCACTTGTAATCTTACTTTGTAATGGTAGATTTCCATATGCATACTTTTCAAGAACATCTAGAAGTCCTGAAATGATGCTCATATGTTTATCCATTATATTTGCATCATATTGAAATCGAGGATTCAACCAAAATGCCGCTACATAAAGATTTCTATATAGTTGTCCATCCCACCGATTATTGATAATGTCTATGAAAGGTTTCACTCTAGCCTTTCTCTTTTGAAATCTCCTCATCATTTCTTTTTTTGCATGATGAATAGCATCATACAAATATCCCATTGAAGGTCTATCATCACCATTAACCATTCGTAGAACTCGAACTAAAGGTTCACTCATTCGCACAATTATTGCACATTCTTCCCAAAACAGAGAGTTTAGCACACTCTCAACAAACTTTTTTCCTTTGCTATCTTTAGCATAATCAAATGAGACCCATTTCCTAGATGTCACCTTAGCTCTCAACTCATCTTTATGAGCTAAAATGATTTGCAATGCAATGAAATTTGTAGCAAAATGAGTAGGAGCTGGATGAAGTATTTCTTTTCCTCTAGTGAACTTCCTCATCAAATACAATGAATAATAATGATTATAAATGTATTTTGTGATACCAGAAGTATGCTCAATAACATAACAAACTAACTGCAATTTACCAATGTCCTAGAGTATGAGGTTGATGCAATGAGCAGCACAAAAGACCAAAATATTAAAGGAAATTCTTCCATCAATAACCTGTCAGCAGCAACATAATTTATAGCATTATCAGTCACCATATGCACAATGTTTTCTACCCCAACATACAAAACAACCTCTTTAAACAATTGATACAATAATCTAGCAGTCTTTGAGACATCTGATACATCAACAGTTTTCAAAAAAATTGTTCCTTTAGGACAATATACTAAGAAGTTAATTAAAGTCCTCCTTTTCTGATTTGTCCATCCATCAGCCATTAATGTGCAACCAGTCTTCTTCCAAATCTCTCGATAACTCTCAACATAAATCTTCATTTCATCAACCGCTTTTGCCAAGTAATAACCACGAATAGCATGCAAGTTTGTTCCTTTATAACCAGGACCCGTGGCTGTTACAACATCTATGGCATGTTGATAATACACAGAGTTAACAACATTAAATGGCACACATGCATCAATCATCCACTTTGCTAAAGCAAGATCACACCGTTCAACTGCTTCTTTCCTTTGCCAACAATTCTGAAGAGACTTTTGAGCACCAGGAGTTGTTCTCGGCATGAAATATGTCCTTAATGTTGTAGATTTCTTCTGCTTTCCATAACTTGTAGTCGATTGTTTTACAATGCTGGTGCTTTGAATCTTTTTCTTTTCTGCAACCTTCGGTTGTAACATATGTTTTTTAGTATTGACATCCCCATCATCATCATCATCTTCTAATTGCCTAATCATCATCTCTTCATGCTCCCTTTATTGTGCATTAAATGGATTGAAATCTACTTGCATTTCTCTAACTCTTTTTTTTTTTGCAGCATTTCCTTTAAGATTTAAAAGCATTTGATGTAGAACATCAGGAGAATATTTATGACATTGTTCAACTTCTCCATTAGCTCTAGCTAAATGTTGCTTAAATCGATTAATGCCACCACCCGCAAATACTTTAGCACAATATAAACATACTAATTTAGTTTTTTTACATCCAACACTAAGTTCAAGAGCTTCTCTACATTGACCCCATGCCAAATCTGTTCTTCCTCTGCTACCACTTGACATGGAAATTGAAGGTTGAGATGATTGGGCCGTTGAAGAATCATTACTTGGAGTACTACCATCATGTGAAGACATTTTAAGGATCTGCCATAATTTATAAGGGAGAATATAATTTCAAGCCAAATCATATACTTTTATTATATAATGAATAAATGACTTCAATATTTTATTTTTTTTAAGATTCTTTTCTTATGTTGAGAAAATTTTGTTTCCTAATGGAACCTTGCAAGGATACTAGACAGAGGGAAAGTATTTGCGAAAAAAATCAAACACTGGATGGCCTAATATGATCCTGATGAGCCTGAAGGTTAAATTAAGCCTGAAAGTTAAATTATTAGTCAACTAATATGATCCTGATTCCTGATTCTTGAAGGTTAAATTAATAGTCAACTAAAATCAACTAAAATGCCAGTAAATTATCCCGATTCCTGAAGGTTGAATAAAAATCTAGGTTTCACAGTAACTAAGCAAAAGCAAAATTAACTAATTTACAGAAGCAAAAGCAAAAGCAGAACAAACGAACAGGGAAATAAAATTCAATCACTCTAGCAGAAACAAAATTAACTAATTTACAGAAGCAGAAGCAAAAGCAGAACGAACGAACAGTGAAATAAAATTCACAGTAAAATAGAATAGCAAGTCAAGAGCTTTCTCATCACATTTTTTCCGCGACAGTAAAATAGAAGAATGCACCGACATCTGAGCAATATTCACAGCAAAGTTCATGTTTTTGACCATTTGAAGTCGCAGAAAATAAAAGAATAAAGAAAGTGAGATACATACCTGTGGAGCTGCAAGCCTACAAGTTCAAAACAAATGGGTCAACATAGGGAAGAATCAATGCCACTGTTATAGTAAAGAGCTACAAGCTTGCAAGTTTAAAACAAATAGCGATTAAAGATGTTTCAATTTGAAACAGAGGATATGCCACTGTTATAGAAAAGAGAGAGCGAAAGAAGAAAGAAACAAGTAACAACAACTCATTTAACCTTATTCTCAGATTTGAAACAACGATCAAGGATTTAAGAGTCTGCTGCTCTTCTTCGCGACTGAAGTGCGTTTGAAGATTTCTTGAATTAGATTTGAAATTAATTAGGTCTTCTGCACTGCGTTCGTTCCTATGCTCTTCTCGTTTTGGCCTTTTAACTGTAAAAGGCCAAAACGACGTCATTTCGGTCATGAATATATATATATATATATATATATATATATATATATATATATATATATATATATATAAAATAAGGTCGGGTCTCAGCCGGGTTTGCCCGGGCCGACCCACCGAGTCGACCGGGTCTCATCGGGACAATTCCCAGCCTATTTTTTAGTTAGACCCGGCCACAGACCCAGGTAGGCCAGGTCCCGGGTCGACCTGCCGGGCCGGGCCGGGTATCAAAACTATACTTAAGATGTTTCTTAGGTGTTTTAGGTTAAAAATTGGTTAAAAATGGTTGCTTGGATGAAAAAATCATAAATCATGTTTTTCCAGCTATACTAATAGCTGAATTCTGGAAGTTCTAAATGACCCATCTTCTATTTTTCTTAATAATCAAATTATTGAATTTTTTTAAAAATACTAGCAATGTATAAATATTTTATTAAAAATAATATGGATATGCCGCGTCGTGCAGAGACAAGTCTAATAAATTCTAAACATGTGTTGTGTAGAAAAAGAAGAAATCTAGATACCATACCATACCGCGGGTCCAGAAGCAGAAATGTGGTAGCCAATGGATTTTCTGAAATTTGAAGCAGCTGTGCTCTGTCTGTCACCATGGATGGTCCTATACTAGGACGAATTTCTCCAAAAAGAAATGTGAAAAACGAAAATAAATGAACAAATTGGATATGCTTTCTAATAAATTAAGCAATTCTTGTCGGTGCATGATGCCACCTCAGTCATGTCCTATCCAACGGCGATGCAAACTTCGCTGTCCCGCACTTTTTCATTGGACCAGGTGAAGTTTAGCGCAGCGATTTAACTATATATCTTTTTTTTTTTTAATTTAAATTGTTAATTCTTTATATTTTTATATTGTTTTAATTTTATATTATTTTGATATATTACATCAAGAATAAATTTTTTTAAAATAAAAAATATTATGTTAATATATTTTTTTAAAAATAATTTTAAAAAACACAAAACATCCGTAAATTAACTCAGCTTTCCGCCCCGCTTTTGTTTCTCATCCAGGAGGAGAATGGCAGTGGGTGCTGGTTTATACTTAATATTTATTTAGGGTATCTTTAGATATTTATATAATATTAATTAAAACTCTAGTATTTACATAAATATTTGTTATTTTAAATACTATTTATTATTTAATATATATAAAACATTAAATAATAAATATTATAAATATATATGTATTATGTTATAAGGACACACATCTTGTATTAAATTTAAATTAGTTTAATAATATTCGAATTTTATTCATTAATTATTAAAGAAACCACCCACTTAAATTGAGGATCGTATCCATTTCCAGGTAAAATTACCATACCTATAGTTGACCCACCATCTTATCTAGACCGGCTGTAGTGCCACCACCATGTGAATAAAAATATTTTTATTATTTAATTTTAAGAGGGTGTAACACAATTAATGAAGCAATGAATTTATTTTTTAAAAGTTATTAGTTCGATTCCTATAAATTTTAAAATTATTAAAAATTTATATAATTATTAACTTTAAAATTCATAATATTAATTAAGATCAGCGCAAGTTAACCCAGACATCTATATTAATAATAATAAAATATTTTTATTATCTTATATATTGATACAGTGAAGAGGAATACAGTGTCCCCTTTAAGATAAGGAGGCAGCAACTAAAGCTTTGATATGTTTAATGATTATTTTTTAAAAATATATTTATTTAAAAATATATTAAAATAAATTTTTTTTTATTTTTTAAAAATTATTTTTAATACCAGCCTATTAAAATAATTTAAAAATATTAAAAATAAAATTTAAAATTTAGTTAACCACGCAATACAACTTAAATAATAGAACCCCAGCAACCTAAGAATACTTGTCAATGCAGAAAAGTACGTACACCTGCTAGATCTTAAAACCAACAAAAGGAAGCAAAGTAGATCTCTGAGTCAAAAACGAGAGGAAACCACAGAAACACAAATAATAATAATAAAATAAAGAGAAAAAAGTGGCGTTTTATTTTCCATAATGCCCTCTCTCAACAGACAAGTAGAATGATGAGAGAGAGGGTAAAGAAATGGATTTATGGCAACATTGACCGCAGGGAAAGAGGGAAGCGGTTTTGTGAAAGGAACAATGAAACCACAGGAAGGTAAAGCGGTAATGATATATTTCACGAATACTAAAGTAGAACAACAATTTTTTTTTTTATTCAAATTAAACCACGAGTGCAAGGCCGTCTTCTCTGTGTATAAAAGGGTCCTTCTTCTTTCTCATTTCCCATTCTCATCTGCAAACTTCTCCTTTGCAATCTTTCTTTCTTTCTTTCTTGCGTTCTGTGTGTTCGTTGTGATTTGTGTTCATTCTTCTTGTCTATTAGCTTGCCCCCCCGTCCGACTGCTTTCTGTATTTATTCTGGCATTAAGCTTAAGGTAAAGATCCCTCAACTATCCCAAGCAATTTATTCTGTATTTATGTGATCTTGAGGGATCTTCCTCTTGGATGCGCTTTTTATTTCTTCTTCCTCCTTCTTCCTGCTCCTTCCTACCTTGTATCTGATTCCCCAGACGAAAATGTTTTTTGTTTTTTTAATTAGCTCAACAAATCAAAAATATTCACATAATAACACAGCTCGAAAGAAATCTGATACAGTTTTAATCTGTTGTATTTTAAAAATCATTACAGTTCATGCATGCTGATACTTTACCATGTCATGAAATTAAATCCCAGCATCCTTTTCCATAGCCAAAGAAAGATCAGCAGCATGCTGATACTTTACCATGTCATGAAATTAAACCCCAGCATCCTTTTCCATAGCCAAAGAAAGATCAGCAGCATGCTTACAAGGTCTTTGCCACTGAAGCATCATCATCGTCATAACTATGATAGAACCCGCCTACTACCGGCATTGAAAACATCATCACTAGTGTCTCTACATTAAAAAACACCCACTGTCTAATTTCCTATTTTTTTACTCCTCTTAAAATGTCTTTCGGCATGAGCTCCTCGGGCTCCATGGATGGCAACTGCTGTATTATATATATATATTTCCCTGTTGGCTACATAGACCTGTTAATACCGTATAAATAGATAATATTAATATGTAGAATTCATGTATCTTTCCGAGATTAAGCGATGCCGTATAAATAATATTAATATCTTTGAATCAGTATGTATATTAATTTAAATTAATTTTTTTTCAAAGTAATTTTAAGAGCGCATTTTCAACTTCCATTTAGTTTTTTTTTAATAATAAATCTCTCTTTGCATTAATCCTAACGTTTGAACTTAGTAAATTAAAAAAAAGGAAAATACCTTTTTCACCAATATAGAATCAATGAACAGCACTAGTTTGCTTGAAAAAAATAAATAAATAAA